>Ga0210384_10006256_pt1 | contig 12729 bp, 10 predicted proteins | sample IncBWH2MmetaG_FD_160574 | JGI IMG/M metagenome (GOLD analysis project Ga0210384, IMG submission 160574) | Forest soil microbial communities from Barre Woods Harvard Forest LTER site, Petersham, Massachusetts, United States - Inc-BW-H-2-M | ecosystem: Environmental > Terrestrial > Soil >... | reverse complement strand
GTTCTTTCACGGTGTTTCCTTTTCACTGATTTGAGCTATTTGGTGCTTCTCGACCGCCTCCAGCCGTACAACAAAAAAAGGCCACGAGTTTGTACTCGCAGCCCCTTTAAATCGAATCTAAAGGTTTTACAAGAGCAACAAACGCAATTGCACGATATCATGAATTTGCATTTACGCCTAACGATTTCCACAGGGCATCCACGCCAGCCGTCCCCGCGGAGACGCTTAGACCTTGCGATGCTTAAAGAATTCGACTTGGCGCAGCCGCTTCTTAGCCTCTTTCAGAGTCTTGTAGGGTCCGCCAAGATTTCTCCCCTTGCTCGAAACCACCTTGTAACCGCCTTTTACCTTAACGATCATTGGAAGCCGCCGCGAGTCTGATTTCCCACCCGAATCTGATTACGCCAAATTCATAACGCTGGTAGCAGGCGAGTTCAAAGGCGCTGTTGGAGTTCGCGCTGCAACTCGTGTTGCCGAACCGGGGTCAGCTTCGCGCCATCTTGCGTGACGTAAAAAACGTCGGTCGCGCTTCCGCCCTCCGTGTCAATCAGGCCGACTTCGATATTGAAGTTGTGCTCGGCAAATGTGGAGCTGATGTCATACAAAAGACCTGGCCGGTCGAGCGCCACGATTTCGACGACAGTGCTGTGCGAGGAGCACTCGTTGTCCATGTGGATTCTCGTTTCCACGCTCACCTTCGGTGGCCGTTTTTCAGGCTGAAATTTTCTTTTCATCAGCGCGGCGACGTCCAATTCACCCGAAATCGCGGCGATCAGTTGCTGCTTTAGCCGGATGATTTCCGACGGGTTGTGATCGAGCGTTAGAAAGCGGTCGGAAAAACGCAGCGCGTCCAGAACAATGCCATTATGATTTGCGCACGCGTCAGCCTTCAGAATATTCATGCCCCACGAAGAGATCGTCCCGACGACTTTCGTAAAAAGAAAGGGACGATCCTTGGTGACCAGGACCAGCTCATAGTACTGGTCTCGCTTGGTGATGCTGATTTCCGCCAGGGAATGTCCGAGCCGCCGGTACATCCGATAATGAGCGGAAATTTCCACGGAAGAATGAGTCAGCATGTACCGGCGCGGAAAGCCGTCCAGAAAATTCCGGAATCTCTCCGCCTCCACCGCGTCTTCGCCGGTTGGGATCAGCCGCTCGAGTTGCTGGGCATCTTCTCCTGCCAGATACATGCGCTGATCATCCACGGAACGATTGAGATAGTTTTCCGTTGCGGCGTAGAGTTGCCACAGCATTTCCGCCTTCCAGGGGGTCAGCGCCTCCGGATTCACCGCTTTGATATCCGCGTAGGTGAAAAGCGTCAGCATTTTGAGATGCTCGGTGGTCCCGACGGTCTTGGCAAAATCGTGCACCGCTTCCGGATCGAAGATGTCACGCCGCAGCAGAGTAGCGGACATGCGCAGATGATTGGCGATCAGGAAAGTTACCGTTTCCCGCTCAAAAGTATCGAAGTGCAATCGCTCGAACACGCCTTGGGCCGCTTCCAGGCTGCCGTCCACATGGCTCTCATTAGGCATGCCCTTGCCGACGTCGTGAAACAGCAGCGATAAATAGAGCAGCTCCGGGTGCTCGAGCGAAGAAAGGATGTCGCCGAAGCGGCGGTCGAGGTCGCCCTTTTTCGAGGCCAGGCTGTGCAGATTTTCAATGGTCACCAGGGAATGCTCATCGACCGTGTAGCGGTGATAGTAGTCGCGGATCACCAGCGAGTCGATGGCCTGAAATTCCTTGAAGAGCAAAACCAGCAGGCCGACGCGGTGCATCGCGCGCAGCGAAGACGCTGCGTATGGCAAGACCAGAATTCTTCGGAAGTACTCCCACAAATCGGGCCCGGTGGAATTCCACTTCTGGATCCGCGGCAACGCGGCCTCGACCGCGTTTTCGGTTTCGGCAGTCAGTGCAAGATTGTGCCGCGCGACAAGCTCAAACAGGCGGAACATCGCTCTGGGATCTTCCACGGAATTCGATTGCCGCAGTGAAATTCGTGCGTCCCCAACGCTGAAATCCGCGCTCGACAGCGGGGAACGGCGGGAATCCAGCCAGCGCATCCAAATCGATTTGGCCCGCGGGACTTCGTCAAACAGGACCGTCAACCTGTAAATGGCGCGCGCCTGGCGAAAATAGGCCCGCATCCACTCGTTGGGTGACGCGGTCCTGCCGCCATGAAGGCCGATGCCCCCGGCCGCCGCATCCGACTGCAATTCGTAAGTCAGCACGTTGAGGTCGCGGCCCTGGCGGTAATGCAGGTAACACCGGACAGCATCGAGGAAATCGATGGCGTTCACGGCGTCCGCGCGGAGAGGGAGCGGCAGCAGAGGAGCCGGATCTTTCCATTCGCGGGAACGTTTCATTTCCGCGATTTGTGCGAGCCAGCAAGCCACCTGATAATCGCGCAAGCCGCCGGGACCATCCTTGATGTTGGGTTCGAGGTGAAAAATCGTCTGGCCGTATTTCTGATGCCGCGCGCGGGCCAGGCCCGTGAGCTCCCGCATCAAAGTTTCGGACTCACGAATCACCATGCCCGGGAGGACGCGGGTCCGCAGACGCTCGTAGAGTTTTTGGTCGCCGCAAATACACCGGCAGTCCAGCAGCGAAATGTTGAATTCGATGTTGTTACGGTGAAGTTTCCCGCATTCGGCAAGCGTGCGCGTGGTGGGGCTGACGCGAAGATGCAGGTCCCAGAGAGCCTGGCTCAGCGGGGCGATGGCCTTTTTGCTGAGAAATTCTTCGTTCCCTTCCTTTGCGTACAGAAACAGGAGGTCGATATCCGAATACGGAAATAATCCCCGCCGCCCGTAGCCGCCCATGGCGGCAATGCAAAACCCTTCGATCGGACCGCTCGCCGCCGTGACTTCATTCCAAAGCTCGGTGACCACGGAATCGATCAGCGCCGTGCGGTCATGAACGGCCGCCTTCCCGTCGCCCACCTCTTCAAAGCGTTTCTGAATCCGCGCAGTTTCTTCCGCGTACAATTCATGCAAAGTGGAAGTGCGACTCTCGAGCTTCATATCCGGCTAACGAGGCCCCCGCCCGCTTGGCGCTGAAAATCCGAGGAATGCAAAAATAAGTTCGACTTTAAATTCTCAATTCCAAGTAGTTTGACTGTGTTCGGGACTAGAGCGCGGAGACTCCACGCTCCTGGTTCCTTATCCGAATGGCTTGATCCACCTTGGAAACAAATATCTTTCCGTCGCCGATTTTGCCCGTCGACGCGCTTTGCAAAATTGCATCGATCGCGGCGTCCACTAAATTGTCCGGGATGACGATTTCAATTTTGATCTTTGGAAGGAGATCCACCGTGTATTCTCGCCCGCGATAGACTTCGGTATGCCCCTTTTGCCGGCCATGCCCGCGCACATCGGAGATGGTCATGCCACCAATGCCCAGCTCCGTAAGCACCTCTTTCACCGCTTCAAACCTGGACGGCTGAACGATCGCTTCAAGCTTCGTCATCATCTTCTTGTCCTCAGAGTCGAACCACAGATTCGATTCCTTGCTGCGTCCTGGCAGCGCCCTACACTATAGGGCCATTCTACCCGGTAATTCCACTCTCTGGCGTGCGGGTATCCGCGGCCCCAGCGGAACAGGCGTCGCCGCTTGTCCCACCGAGGGGCCACGCGGAAAATCAAATATTCTTTTCTCCTGAGTGGAAGTTCGACTGAGCAAGCCCGATTCGTGGAATGCAACTAAATTGCCGCGCGGCGGAGCGCTGAATGCTCGCTTCACCGCGCGGCGACCTCAGGGGTGCGCCTGGCGCCGCTGCGACCGATTGCAGCTGCCAAGCCGAAGACTCGGATTCCTCACAGAATCGCTTCCGTTTCTTCCGGTGAAACCTCAGAACATGAACCCGACTTCGATGGCGCCGCGGGGTTGATCGGTCTTCGTCCCGTCGGGGCCAAAAACGGGGAAAGCCGCGGTGGTGTTAGTAGCGTGAACGATCGAGAAGTCGGCTCGGGCGAAAAAGCCGTCTTTGGCATACGACGGGGTCAGTGTGAATGCGAAGGCGCCGGTACCCGGACCAATCGCCAACAAATTGGTGTTGGGATCCGCCAGGTTTCCGGAGGAAGACTTTATGTACTCCGGACGGACGGCCAGACCGAATCCGTGTTTGAAAGCGTAATTGAGCAGGACTGCCCCGCCATCCGTGTGTGAACCCGCGGCGATTCCGATATTCGCATTCTTGGGCACACCGGTGTACTGAAAGTATGGGCTGACGATCCAATTCCCGTGGGTATACGTGTAGATGAGGTTGAAGATCATGGAGTTATTCTGGAGTAGCGGCGTTGCAAAGGTGCTTCTGGCATTCCCGCTGACATTCCCGCCGCCCACAAAACTCAGCGTGTTTGAGGCGTTGAAGGCCCAGGCGGCGGAACCGGTCAGCCAGTTATAGTGGTTCGAGTAAAAGCCGTCATTCCAGCTAAAGGCGAGCGTCAGCTTCTTGTACGTATCATTCAGCTGAATGCCGCGACTGATGGCATTCTCCTGATTCCAAAGAAGGCCGCGCTCGATGTTCATATTTTCAAAGTCGAATGTATATTCGGCGCCAATCAGAGTAGGCAGCTCGCCGACTTCGACGTTGAAATTGCCCTTAACCAGCTTAAGATAAGCCGTCGGCAACGGACCGAAAAGACCCGTCGACGTGTCAACCGTCCGAGTCCATGGAAGCCCCAATGCCGGTATATTGTAGGCGCCGCCCTGCAGATAGAATTGAAACCACCCGGTGGTCTTTTGGACGAAAACCTGCGCGTTGCTGACGTCCACATGCGTGGGCATGTCTCCAGAGACATGATCCCCCTCCGTCCAGCCCATGCCGCTAAGAATGCCGGTGATCTCCAGCTTCCCGAATGGCCCTGCGGGAATCTCATGAGGGATCGCCGTCGCCAAAGGACCTGACATGGACGGAGCAGGCAAAGGCATCGGAGCGGCCGCAGCTGGCGCCGAGGCCGGTGCCTGTGCGGGAGTCGCTGGGGCCGGCGTGCCTTGGTCTTGTGGCGCCGTCGTTGAGGTAGTCGAATCCCCATCCTTCTCTGCAGCCAATTCGGCATTCAAATCAGCCAACTCCGCCTTAACCGCCTCGATGCGTTGGCGCAGATCGGCTGCACTCGACGCAGTCGGCGAACTCGAAGAACCCGCAGCGCTTGCCGCAGCTGTCTCGCTCGTCCCCCCGGCTTCGCCCGCAGCCAAACGCTCACCTGCACGGCTGGTGGGAGCCCCGAGTCCTACCAACCCTAATGCCAATAATCCGAAACACACCCCATAAGTCTTATTCATAGAATAAGCGACTCCTTTTCCGCCGGTAGGTCGCTAGAGTGAGGACCCCAACCAGCGCGCGAAGTTTATGTTTTGTTAACTTCGGGGTCCAATTCATACTTTTTCTCTTAGCAATCAGGAATGTGGCGTTGATAAGACGAATCGTCAGTATTTGGAAAAGGAATAGTCCGCTTGCCCGGGCCCCTACTTAAAACCTGCACCGATTCCATGTTGAACTTTCGGATTAGCTCCATGATGGGCAAACCAAGCCATTCACTAAAGGCGCAGCTAACAAAGCAGGAGAGAGGAAGGGCACGAGTCGGAGTTCCGAAGACGCTCCAAAAAAATTGGCATCGTCCCATGAAAGAAAAAGGAAACGCTAGAGGCTAACTTGGGGAATAGAGTAAAATTTCACGTGGACTTGACGTTAGTGCCGCTTCTGCACGGCATGAAGCGGGATGCCAGGCAGGAAAGAATTGGTTTTAGGTTCCGGCAATCTACCGATGAGCACGGGCCAGGATGCTGCAGTCCAACGGGTGACACGCCGAACACGCACTGCTAATTCAAACTGGCAATTTTGATTTCAAAACTCCCAGGAGAGACCATCGTATGAGACGCGTCCCGGCTAAATGGATTGCGGTTGGTTCGGTTGCTTTATTGATCCTCATACAGGTCATTCAACCCGGCCGGACGAACCCGCCTGTGGTCGCCTCGCGGAGTCTCCAAGCGCACGTGGATGTGCCCCCGGAGGTGCGAACGGTTTTGAAACGCTCCTGCTATGACTGCCATTCGAGCGAGACCGTATGGCCATGGTACAGCTACGTCGCGCCGGTTTCCTGGTACATCGCTCATGACGTAAATGTGGGCAGGAGCCACGTTAATTTTCAGGATTGGGAAGCGCAAGTGAACGAGCAGGAGGGAAAAGAACATCTGGGATTAACCTGCAAACTCATCCGGGAAGGGACAATGCCGCCGGCCGATTACCGCGTCATGCACAAGGGCTCGGACGTTTCGCCAGAGGAAACGAACGCGGTTTGCGCTTGGTCGCAAAAAGTTGGCACTACTGAGGATTCCGATAAGAAGCCCGACTAGCATCAAATTCTACCGGCAATCCCCACCGACGTATGGTAGGTTTCTCACTAAGCAAAAAAATGCCCGCCTTTCGTGGCGCCGGCGCCACGACACGTCGTGCGCCAATCTATTCATAAAGCAGAACCGCGAGCCGATAATTGGAAAACCCAATCTTGGCGTCGCTGCGGCAGGCGCCCGCGACTGCGGAATGATATTTGCCGGTCTGGATTCTTTGTTCGAGAATGTCGGGAAAAGTTTGCGGATCGGAGGTCGCGTAATGCAGGACGAAGGATGGGACGTGACTTCCCGCGTAACCATTGTCCAGCAGACAGGAGCGGCGCGCCTCGCTGGTATAGTCCAGGAGGCGCAGTCCCCGCGATCGGAGCTTGGCGTTGACGATTCCCTCCTGCTCTTCCACGGACAGCTTTCCTGCAGCGAGTGAAAAATCCTCCACGGCAAAAAGAACACCGTCGCGCTCGGCCACGGCAATTCCCACCGAATCGAGTTGAGCGTCGAGCAGGTTGGCGCGGTGTGGCGGCGATTTCATCCACTGCTGATGGATGCTCTCCGCGCTGGGGCCCTCGGCCACATTTTCCGCAAGAGAGCTGAAGTGCGCGCCTGCCTGGGAAGCGCGCTCGGCCATTCCCGGCTCGCCGGGAAGCTGGTGCGAAAGCGTGTTTTTCGAAGCCATGCGAAGCGCGTGTTGACGCGCCGCTGCGGCCAGTGTGTCGCTCCATTTCAAGTGCGCAAGCCCCTGCGCAGCGCGCTCGTGATTCGCGGATTCAAATAAAGTTTGCGCGGGGCCGTGGCCCTGCGTGTGTGCGGGCAGCGAAAGAAAAGTCAAGATGACCGCGCTCATTTCGGCGAATAGGGTAGCGAGCCTCATTGGAAAGCCACTCCAAGGTATCTAACACGCCTCGCTTTTATTTTACTCGCTTCAACGCCGGCTTTTCTTAAATCATCCGGCAACCTGCATTGAGTAGCGCCGGCGTCCCGCCGGCAATTGTGCATCCTGCCTCAAGGGAATCGAAAACGCCGGCAAGATACCGGCGCTACTCGGGGCCGAAACTTGTGTGAGAGCGCAGCGTTTTGGATATCATGGAGAGCTTTGGGGAGGCCATGGAACCGGCTCTGGTGGATTTGAAAAATGTGCGGGTCATACGAGGCGACAACGTCGCGCTCGACGACTTCAGTTTGCGCATCAATGGCGGCGAACACGTGGCGATCCTGGGACCGAACGGCTGTGGGAAATCGACGCTTATCAAAACCATTACGCGCGAGTGCTATCCGGTGATCCGCGAAGGCTCCTCCATGACCATCCTGGGCCAGTCACGCTGGAACATTTTTGAGCTGCGCTCGGTCCTGGGCATCGTCTCGAACGATCTGATGCAGGACGTCACCGGCGAAACGAACGGCCGCGAAGTGGTCCTCTCGGGGTTCTTCAGCAGCACGCGCATATTCGACCATCAAACCGTCGAACCCGCGCAACGCAAACGCGCCGACGCGGTGCTGGAACGGATCGGAGTGCCGCACCTCGCCGACCGGCCTGTCGCGGAGATGTCCTCGGGCGAAGCCAAGCGCATATTGATCGCGCGGGCGCTCGTCCACGATCCGCAGACGCTCTTATTCGATGAACCGAGCAATAGCCTGGACGTGTTCGCGCAGCACGGTCTGCGGGAAACGATGCGCGAACTTGCGCAATCTGGAATCGGTATCGTGCTCGTAACGCACCATCTATCCGATGTCATTCCCGAGATTGATCGCGTCGTTTTAATGAAGGACGGAAAAATTCAGGCGGATGGCCGGAAAAAAGATTTGCTGAATCCGCAGGAAATCTCGCATTTGTTCGGCATTCCGGTGGATATTACGCGGCGGGACGGCTATTACCATCTCTGGTGATCAGACGGAGTACGAAACGTTGTCGTCGGACGCGACGGTTGCCGCGCCGTTGCCGGACGCCGTTGAGGCCGCGGCAGCGGCCGCTTCTTGCTGCACTTTTGTTCCGCGGCGCATGGCCACGACTCCGGTCCGAACCATTTCCAGGATGCCGTAGGGGCGCAGCACTTTGAGCAGCCGGTCGATTTTTTCTTCGCTCCCGGTCATCTCGATGGTCAGGGAGTCGGTGTCAAAATCTACAACGCGCGCGCGAAACACATTGACGACTTCGAGGATGTGGGAACGCTCGTTGTGCGGCGCGGAAACCTTGATGATGGCCAGGTCGCGGCAAATCGAAGGTTTTCCGGTGATGTTCTCGACGAGCAGCACATTCACGAGCTTGTAGAGATTCGCTTCGACGCGTAGCGCCTGGTCGCGGTCCGCATCTACCACGATCGTCATGCGTGAAACTTCGGGCCTTTCCGTGCGGCCAACGGTGAGCGAATCGATGTTGAAGGCGCGCCGGCGGAAGAGTGAGGCCACGCGCGTCAGCACGCCCGGCTTGTTTTCAACGTGCACCACAAATGTGTTTAGCATAGGTTTCTCACGCGTCCGCCGCCGTCTCCACAATCGGACTTGGCCGGCGGATCATCTCATGCAGCGCAGCACCCGCCGCGACCATCGGGTAAACCGAATCTTCCTGCTCCACCTGGAAGTCGATCAGGACCGGGCCCTTGTGCTGGTGCGCCATTTCGACCGTGGGCACGACCTGGGAGCGCTGCGTTACGGCGACCGAGCGGATTCCAAACGCGTCCGCAAGTTTCACGAAGTTGGGGCTGAGGATCGGAGAAGCTTCGTAATTGCGTTCGTAGAAAAATTCCTGCCACTGGCGAATCATCCCCAAGTAGCCGTTGTTGATAATGGCGATGTTGACTTTCAGATTTTCCTGCACCATGGTGGCCAACTCGCACATGGTCATCTGGAAGCCGCCGTCGCCGACCACCACCCACACGTCGGCTTCGGGGCGAGCGGCCTTCACGCCGATGGCGGCAGGCAGCGCGAATCCCATGGTCCCGAGTCCGCCGGAGGTAATCAGCGTGCGCGGCTTCTCGTGTTTGTAATACTGGGCTTCCCACATCTGATGCTGGCCCACGTCGGTGACGACGATGGTGTCCCGGTCGCGCGTTTCGCGCCAGAGATCGTTGATCACGTGCGCCGCGTAGAGGTGGCCGTTGTCGGGCAGGCCCTGAATATCGCGCACCGCGACATCGCCCTTCAGCCGGTCAATGTAGGCGAGCCACTCGTGGCGATCCTGCGATTTGAGATTCGGCAATAGTTCGCGCAGCACGGCTTTTAAATCGCCGACGAGCGCGACGTCCACCTTCACGTTCTTGTTGATTTCGGCGCGATCGATTTCGATATGGATCTTCTTGGCGTTCGGCGCATAGGTCTTCAGGTTGCCGGTGACGCGGTCGTCGAAACGCATGCCGAAAGCGAGCAGCAAATCCGCTTCCTGGATCGTGGTATTCAGCCATGCTTCGCCGTGCATGCCCATCATTCCCAGACTCAAGGGATGAGACGCCGGGAAGGCGCCGAGGCCCAGCAGTGTGAGTCCCACAGGTATATTGGCTTTTTCAGCGAACGCCCGCACTTCCTCCATGGCGCCGGACAAGATAATGCCGTGCCCCGCCAGAATCACCGGCCGCTTGGATTGGTGGATCAACTCGAGCGCCTGTTTGTACTGTTCCGGAGTCGGCGACAAATCGGGACGGTAACCCGGCAGTTGCGGCGCCACCGGCTTGCCGTCGAATTCGCAACTGGACTGCTGCGCGTCCTTGGTGATGTCCACCAGAACCGGCCCGGGACGCCCGGACCTGGCGACATAGAAAGCTTCGCTGATCGTCTGCGCCACTTCGCTCGCGTGGGTGACTAGATAGTTGTGCTTGGTAACGGGTAAGGTGACGCCCGTAATATCGGTCTCCTGAAACGCGTCCGAACCGATCAGCTTGCTCCCCACCTGGCCGGTAATGCACACGATGGGAGAGGAATCCAGCATGGCGGTGGCGATGCCGGTCACCATATTCGTGGCGCCCGGCCCGGACGTGGCGATGGCCACACCGACTCGCCCGGAAGCGCGCGCGTAGCCGTCGGCCATGTGCGCAGCGCCCTGCTCGTGGCGCACGAGTACGTGATGGATATTGCTGTACTTCAGCGCGTCATAGGCGGGCAGGATGGCGCCGCCGGGATAGCCGAATACAGTGGTAACGCCCTGTTGTTCCAAACATTCCCAGAGAATTTGCGCGCCAGTCTTTATCATAAAATTATCCGCCGGGTTCAGAAATTGCCCGGGTAGGCCCATCCCTTGGCCCCACCCGTCATAGTATAGCCAGTTATTATACAGGAGAATGGTAAGAATGGGTCTTTTGCAGGTCCCGGCGCTGTACCCGCGCCATGCTGGAGCGTCCCCTGCTCTAAATCACCCTCTGGCGTCAGCCCAATCCAGGATGACCTTCCCTGCTTCTCCAGCCCGCATAGCCTCGAAGCCCTTTTCGTAATCGCGCCAGGAAAAGCGGTGCGTGATCACCGGAGAAATGTCCAGGCCGGATTCGATCATGACGGTCATTTTGTACCAGGTCTCGAACATTTCGCGGCCGTAGATGCCCTTGATCGTGAGCATGTTGAAGATGACGCGGCTCCAATCGATGGCGAGTTCTGCAGACGGAATTCCCAGCATGGCAATCTTGCCGCCGTGGCACATATTCTCCAGCATTTCGCGGAACGCTTCGGGCGAGCCCGACATCTCCAGGCCAACGTCGAAACCCTCTCGCATGTCCAGCTGCTTCTGAACGTCTCGCAGGCGCATCGTGCGCGAATCCACGGTAATCTGGATGCCGGCCTTTTCCGCAAGCTGTAGGCGGCGAGGATTCACATCGGTGATGACCACGTGGCGCGCGCCGGAAAATCGCGCGACCACCGCGGCCATGATGCCGATCGGGCCGGCGCCGGTGACCAAAACATCCTCGCCCAGCACGGGAAACGACAGCGCCGTGTGAACCGCATTTCCAAAGGGATCGAAAATGGCGGCAATCTCGCGCGCGATGGGGCGCGTGTGTTTCCAGACGTTCATCATGGGCAGAATGACGTACTCGGCGAAGGCGCCCGCGCGGTTTACCCCCACGCCTTGCGTGCGCGCGCACAAATGGCGCCGCCCCGCGAGACAATTGCGGCAGCGCCCGCAAACCACGTGCCCTTCACCGCTGACCAGATCGCCGGGATGAAGATCCTCCACGTTCGATCCCACCTCCACAATCTCTCCGCAGAATTCATGGCCGACGACAAGAGGAAGTTGAATCTTGGACCGCGCCCATTCGTTCCAATCGTAAATGTGCAAGTCGGTGCCGCAAATTCCCGTGCTAAGCACGCGAATCTTGACGTCGTTGATGCCGGGTTCGGGCTCGGGAACATTTTCCAGCCAGAGACCCTGCGCGGCGCGGCTCTTAACCAGGGCTTTCATTCCGGATTTCCTCCAGCATGGTCAGCGGGTTCGGTATGACTACGTGAACAAGAATGCCGGCTATTCGCGCTCCACCCGCTTGGGGACAACGGAGGCTGCAGTCCTGGCCTTTTCCGGTCTGTGTCGCGATGCACCGTCAACGGCCTTGGGTTTGCGGTTGGATTTTTCCATCTTGGACACGGCGTAGGCAAGAAGCCCGAACACATCGCTGAGGCCGCTGCGGACGCGTTCCCGCCAGTACTTGCCCTCCTGTCCGATGTGGCGGTATTTTTTGTACCGGTTGTCCAGAAGCTGGCGCATGGGAAGCTCGGTCAGCGGGCGGAGGGCAGCCAGCAAATGGTTCTTCAGTGTTTCCGCGGCGGCTGCCGGATCGAGATGAGCCCCGCCTTCGGATTCCGGCACCACCGTGTCAATGATGCCTAGGGAGTGAAGGTCTTGAGCAGTTAATTTCAGCACATCAGAAACGGCCTCCGCTTTGCCTGCGTCGCGGTAAAGAATAGCGGCAGCCCCCTCCGGAGATATCACGGAATAAATGGCGTGCTCGAGCATCAGGACGCAGTCGGCAACCCCCAGGGCCAGTGCGCCGCCGCTCCCTCCTTCCCCGATGATCGCGGAAACAATGGGCGTAGGCAGGTTGGCCATGGTAGCGAGATTGCGCGCCAGGGCAAACGCGATGCCGTGATGTTCGGATTCGTAGTTCGCCTGCGCGTTCGGGCAATCCACCAGTGTGATGACTGGAATTCTGAACTTGGAGGCGAGCCTCATCAGACGCAGTGATTTGCGGTAGCCTTCGGAAAACGCCTTGCCGTCGTGTGAGGCGGCCTTTTCCTCGGGTGTGCCGCCGCGTTCCTGGCCAATCATGATAATGGTGTCGCCATTCAATTCGGCAATGCCGGCGATGATGGCGGGGTCGTCGCCGCTCCAGCGGTCCCCGTGAAGCTCCAGAAAGCGCGAGGCCATATGCGCGATGTAATACTTTGCGGTGGGGCGGCCCGTGTGTC
>Ga0210384_10006252_pt1 | contig 12733 bp, 8 predicted proteins | sample IncBWH2MmetaG_FD_160574 | JGI IMG/M metagenome (GOLD analysis project Ga0210384, IMG submission 160574) | Forest soil microbial communities from Barre Woods Harvard Forest LTER site, Petersham, Massachusetts, United States - Inc-BW-H-2-M | ecosystem: Environmental > Terrestrial > Soil >... | reverse complement strand
CGCAACGGCGCTGCTGTGGATGCTGCCCGAGAGCGGTACGGTGATCGGCGGGATGTACATCATCACCAACCGCGCGCGCTGCGTGCAGCACCTGTTGGTGTTCAGCGCCGCGCTGCCCGCCTATCGGCTGGCGATCGCGCTGGGTTGGCCGAATTCATTGTGGGCACGCGCGCGCATCGCGATCACCAACACGGTACTGGCGCTGTATGTCGTGGCGTGTGCACCGCTGGCCACGGCGCTCGCCGCGGGCTTCATCGACGCTCGTTTCACCGAAATGCACGACACGCTGGCGGCATGGAAGCCATTGAGCGGCTCGTCGGACTTCTGGGCGACGCCGCTACGCTTCTTCCTGCCGCCGTACGTGCTGGGGCTGTGCGCGATTGCCCTGGTGCTGACCGCGCGGCGCCACCACCGCGAAGCGCTGCGGGCGGCGGAGCTGGCGAGCGCCTACGCCGCGGCGCGCATGGCGATGCTGTCCGCCCAGCTGCAGCCGCACTTCCTGTTCAATTCGCTGCACGCGATCAGCGTGCTGATCGACGACAGTCCCCGCCAGGCCGCCACCATGCTGGCGCGACTGGGTGATTTTCTGCGTCACGCGCTCGAGAGCAGTCATTGGCCGTGGATCGACCTCGCCACGGAACTGGCGGGCCTGGAAGCCTACCTCGCGATACAGCAGACCCGCTTTTCCGACCGGCTGAGCATCTCCATCGAGGCCAGCCCCGAATCCCTCGGCATCTGCCTGCCGTCGCTGCTGTTGCAGCCGCTGGCCGAAAACGCCATCGAGCACGGCCGCAATGAGGGCGGTCCAACTTTGCACGTACGGGTGAGCGCCGCGCTGGCGGATGAACGCCTGTGTATCGTGGTGAACAACAGCAGCCCGCAGCTGCCCGGCGAGCTCAAGCCGCCCGACTACGGTCACGGGCTGATGAACGTGCAGCTGCGCTTGCACGCCGCCTACGGGGGCGATGCGCGCCTCACCATCGGGCCCGACCCGCTCGGTGGCACCAGCGCGTTTCTCGATCTGCCGCCACGCCGGCTGGGCGGCGCGACGGCGCCGACTGCGACGCGCTCATGAGCGGTGCCATCCCGACACTGGTAGTGGACGATGAGCCGCTGGCGCGCAAGCGTGTCCTGCGGCTGTTGCGCGATGATCCCGACATCAATGTCGTGGGCACCTTCAGCTCCGCCACCGAAGCCATGGCGCAGGCGCGCGAGCTCGCGCCGCAGCTGCTGCTGCTGGACATCCGCATGCCGGAGGTCGATGGCTTCGAGATGGTCGCGTCACTGGCGGACCTGGGCATGAGCCCGTACGTCATCTTCGTCACCGCCTATTCGGATCGCTCCATGGACGCCTTCGGCGTCGGCGCCATCGACTACATTCTCAAACCCTTTGACGACGAGCGCTTCGTGCGGGCGGTGGGACGCGCCAAGTCGCTGATCACCTCGGCCGGCGGTAGCGCCGCCCCGGCCCAGCGACCGTCGCTCGCCGCCGGCCGCACCCGCCTGTTGCTGTCCGAGCGCGGCAAGGTGGTGGTGCTGGCGATGCGCGACATCGAGTTCGTGCAGGCGGCGGCGAAACACGTGAAGATCTATGCGGGCGGGCGCTGCTTCTCATTCCGCCAGTCGCTCGGCCAGCTGGAAGGCCGTCTCGACCCGGCGTCCTTCGTGCGCGTGCACCGCTCGACACTCGTCAACGTCGAGCATATCGCCGAGATGCATCCGCTGTTTCACGGCGACTATGAGCTGATCCTGCGCCGTGGTACACGGCTGACGCTCAGCCGGCGCTACCGCGACCGCCTGGCGCCGTTCCTGCTCGAGTAGCGCCTCAGAGCGGCAGCTGCAGGTGGACCGTGCGGGTGCGGACGCTGCCAAGGCGCACGTGCCCGCGCCAGTGCGGGCCGCGCCAGTAGATGGTATTGCGCCGCCGGACGATGTGACCGCGCACGTGATGGAAGCGCGGCGCCCGCCGCGGCACGCCGCCGCCCTCGCCGCGATAGGGTGGGGCGCTTGCGAACAGTGGCGATGACACCTCGACGTGCTCGAGCAGCGGATGCTTGCCGAGACGTGTCCGCTTGGCATTCAGCCGCGCCGAGCTGACCGGCATCCACACCAGATCGGCACGGATGCTCATCAGCAGGAACAACGCCAGCAATACCGGGATATCGAACACGACCGCCGCCAGCGAGCGCTGGATCACCTGCTGGCGGGTGGCCGCCGAGCAGGTGCTGCGGTAGTACTGCAGCCAGGAGGGGTCGAGGCGAAAGCCCGCGCACTGCAGCAGGTCATCCACCTGCGGATTGCCATGGTCGCGCAGCGCCACCGTGTGTCCCTCGAGCAGCCCGTCCGCCGGGGCGGCGGCCGCGCCGCCATCCAGGTCGAGCAGGGTCTCGACCGCCGCCAGCAGCGGCTCTTCCGGTTCGGCCCGACTCAGCCAGAAAGTGCGCAGGCTCCCCGCGCGCCCGCCCGGCTGCGCACTGATCAGCGTTCCCGCCCGCAGGATGTCGGCGTGCTCGGTGCGCTCCGATTGCGGCATTACGCGTGTCAGCTCGTCGCGTCGGGCGGCGTCGTTCCACTCGATCCACAACTGCGCCGCGGGGATGTGCAGCAGGTCGAGGCACCCGGACAGCTCATCACCCTCCGAATAAGCGAGCGCGGTGCAGGTGCGCACCAGGTCGTCCGCGAGCACGTAGCGCAACGGACAACGCGCCAGCGGCTGGGCGAAATCGCTGGCGCCGGTGAGCCGCCAGACATCGCCGTCGTCCTGGCGGACCACGAAGGGCGCGGTGCACTGCGCGACGTGATCGAGCAACCGCAAGGGCGCACCTCCAGCGTGTCGGGCGCTCGAGACTAGGCAACGCTCTGCCTACGCCGCAACGGTACGGGCGCGAGCGGCGCACCGCCGCGGCGCGAGCGGCGCAGGCATTGCGTGAATGGAACGACACGCTCGGCCGCAGCCCTTGCGCGGCGTGCGTTGCAAACACCCCACGCGCCTAACTGTCGTGTTCTTTGTTTGCTGTCTGTGCACGCGGCCCTCCGCTGGTGCCGTGAAGCGCTCCGCTCGCGCCTGTTGGGTTGCGGGCACGGCTCCAGTGTCGATACGGTTCCTGCGCGCAGCCGTCGGTCGGCGTCGCCGTGCTGTTGACCACGACGTATTCAAACGAGGGAGACAATTCCAATGAAAGCAGCTCTTTCGCAAGCACTGCGCTCTGTCGCCGCGGTGCTGACAACCGCCTGGCGTCCGCTGGTCCGTGGCACCGCCTCACTGCTGCGCGCGTTGAGTCTGGCGGGCGTCCTGAGCTTCGCCGGCATGGCAATGGCGCAGGCGCCGGCGCCCGACAATGCCGGCGCACCGGCGCCGGTCGAGGAAGTGGTGATCACCGGCTCGCGCATTGTGCTGCCCAACATGGTCAGCACCAGTCCCATCCAGGTGGTCACGGAGAAGGACATCAAGGTTTCCGGCAAGAATGACATCAGCGACATCATTCTGCAGCTGCCACAGAACTTTAATAACTCCTTCACCGATTTCAACAATCGCACCAGCGGCCTGACCACCGCGGGCGGACTTGCGACCGCGGACCTGCGCGGCCTCGGCCCGCAGCGCACCCTGGTGCTCGTCAACGGCCGGCGCCTGGGCGCGGCCGACGCCAACACGGCCAATCCGAATCCGGCGCCGGACCTGGACCAGATTCCCACCGCCCTGATCGAGCGCGTGGACGTGGTGACCGGAGGCGCCTCGGCAACCTACGGTTCGGACGCCATTGCGGGTGTGATCAATTTCGTCATGAAGCGCAACTTCGAGGGCGTGCAGTTCGATGGCCAGCTGGGGCAGAACTGGCACACGCAGCACAGCTCGTTCTCACAGAATCTGGACGAGCAGGACGGCATCACACCGCCGACCGGCAGCATCCATGACGGCACCAACCGCTCCTTCAGCGTCCTCCTGGGATCGAGCATCGCGGAGGGCCGGGGCAATGTGACCGGCTACGCCAGCTACCTGCAGGCCAACCCGGTGCCCAGCGGCAACCGTGACTTCGGCGCCTGCCAGCTCAGTGGGCTGCCCAACGCCGCCGGCAACATCTACACCGGGGCGTTCTGCGCCGGCTCGGGCAACTCCAACTATTTTCAGATCGGCGGCGGCACGATTTACTCGGTGCTGGGCAACCAGTTCATACCGCGCGGCTCCGCCCCCACCAACCCGCCGGCGGTGTTCAACTCGCAGCCCTACATCTACAACGGCCGCGATGACCTGCGTTACACCGCCGGGTTCCTGGCGCACGTCGACATCAACGACTACGCCAAGCCGTACACCGAATTCGGCTTCATGAACGACCGTACCGACCAGAAGATCGCGCCCTCGGCGCTGTTCCGCAATTCCGATCCGCTCGATCCAACCGGCAACAACAACTACAACGTCAATTGCGACAACCCGCTCTTGAGCGCGCAGGAGGCGTCCATCCTGTGCACCCCGGCGCAGCTGAGCTTTGTGGCCGCGAACCCCGGGGAGGCCTGCATCTTCCCCGCGGTGGGTGCGTCCCCCAACTGCGCCAACGTGAACATCGGCCGCCGCAACACCGAAGGTGGCGGGCGTGAGTCCTACTATGAGCACACCAACTACCGCGCCGTGCTGGGGCTGAAGGGCGCACTCGGTGAGACGTGGACCTACGACGCCTACGGGCAGTACTACTACACCAATTTCTTCAACGTCAACAAGCAGTACCTGAACTTCGCATCCATCGACAACGCGCTGCAGGTGAGGGGCACCGCGGCCAATCCGGTGTGCATCAGCGGACCGCCGTGCGTGCCGTATAACATCTTCAAGGATGGCGGGGTCACCCCCGCGGCGCTGCAGTACCTGTATCTGAATGGCTCGGCCTACGGCACCAACTCACAGCGCATCGCGCACGTGGACTTCACCGGCGACCTGGGCAAATACAACATCCGCTCTCCCTTCGCCAGCGACGGGTTCTCCGTGGACGTGGGCTACGAGCATCGCTCCGAGCAGATGGGCTTCGATCCGGACTCGGGCGAATTGAGCGGCCTGTTGTCGGGATTCGGCGGCGCCGCGGCCGCGATTCATCAGGGATTCAATGTCAACGAGGAGTTCATCGAGCTCGGCGGTGCGCTGGCGCAGGACCGGCCGGGCGTCCACAGCCTGATCTTCGACACCGGCTACCGCTGGTCGGACTATTCGACCACGGGGCGCGTCGGCACCGGCAAGTTCGAGCTGCAGTACCAGCCGGTCACCGACCTGCGGCTGCGCGGCTCATTCCAGCGCGCCATCCGCGCGCCCAATCTCATCGAGCTGTACAACCCGGCCATCGTCGGGCTGATCACCTCGGGCGATGATCCGTGCGCACCGAGCGAATTTACCGGCAAGATCGTGGCCAGCTTGCAGCAATGCGAGCGCACCGGGGTCACCCCGGCGCAATACAACGCCGGCTCCATCCCGCAAGGCACCGCCAGTCAGCTGTCGCAGGAACTGGGCGGCAACGTGAATCTCAAGCCCGAACAGGCGAATACCTTCAACATCGGAGCCACGATCAGTCCGCACGGCCTGTCGGACTTCAACGCCAGCATCGACTACTACCGCATCAAGCTGACCGATGAGATCGGCGCCATCCCACCGGGGCTGATCCTGCAGGGCTGCCTCAACACCGGAGACCCGCTGCTGTGTACCAAGGTCGTGCGCAATCCGGTCAACGGCGGCCTGGTCGGCGCGACGGTGGCCGGCGGCGGCTACATCGTGCAGACCGCCATCAACATCGGGGCGGTGAATCTCAGCGGCATCGACCTGCAGAGTACCTACCGCTATGCGCTGCCCGCGGCCTGGGGCTCGCTCGGCTTCGCGCTGAACGGTGCGTACTTGCTGAAGAACGAGACGCAGCCCTTCCCGGGCGGGCCGAGCTACGACTGCGCCGGGCTGTACGGCGCCCTGTGCGGCACGGTAAACCCGCGCTGGCATCACATCTTCCGCAGCACCTGGTACCTGCCGCACGACTTCAACGTGGCTGCCACCTGGCGCTATCTCGGCAGCGTTTCCCTCGACAACAACAGCTCCAATCCGGTGTTGTTCGGCCGCACGTTCCTGAACCAGAACACCGGCGCCCCGGCTTTCGACGCCTTCAATGCGCGGCTGCCGAGCTTCAGCTATCTCGACCTGCAGATCGGCTGGAACGTCACCAGCGGCAGTGAGATTCGCATGGGTGTCAACAACCTGTTCGACAAGGATCCGCCACTGGTGACATCCGAGATCACCGCGGGTGGCGCCAACAATACTTTCGAGGTCTACGATACCCTCGGACGGCAGGTGTTCCTGGCCTTTACCGCTAAGTTCTAAATAGGTCGTGCAGCGGCGGGCGGTCCCATTGGGGACCGCCCGCGGTCGGGGGAGCGCGCCGCCGGGCCCGGGAGCGCCTGGGCACGTCAGCCCATGTGCAGGCCACCGTTCAGGGAGAAGTCGGCTCCGGTGGCGAAGGCGGATTCATGGCCGGCGAGCCACGAGACGATCGAAGCGATCTCCTCCGGCTCGCCCAGCCGCTTGACCGGAATGGCGCTGACGATCTTTTCGAGCCGGTCGGGTTTCACGGCCCGTACCATATCGGTGCCGATGTAGCCGGGGGAAACCGTGTTGACGGTGACGCCGCGCGCCGCCACCTCCTGTGCCAGCGCCATGGTGAAGCCGTGGATGCCTGCCTTGGCGGTCGAGTAGTTGGTCTGTCCGAACTGTCCGCGCTGGCCGTTGACGGAGGAGATGTTGACGATGCGGCCCCAGCCGCGTGTCAGCATCCCGTCGATCACCTGTTTGGTGACATGGAAGAGCGAATTGAGGTTGGTCTCGATCACCGCGTGCCAGGCTTCATTGGTCATCTTCTGGAAGGTGCCGTCGCGCGTGATGCCGGCGTTGTTGATCAGAATGTCGATCTCGCCCACCTCGGCGCGTGCCGCCTCGAAGGCCCGCTTGGTCGAATCCCAGTCCGAGACGTTGCCCTCGGAAGCGTGGATCTTGCACCCCTCAGCGCGCATCTCGCCCAGCCAGCGATCCTTGCGCGTGGAGCCCGGGCCGCAGCCGGCGATGACCGTGTGACCGTCCTTGCACAACCGCCGGCAGATGGCCGTGCCGATGCCCCCCATGCCGCCTGTGACGTAGGCGATGCGCACTTCACTGGATGCCATGTTTTTTCCCGCCCATTGAAAACCGTAGGTTGATTCTCGGTCCGATCCCGAAAACGACGCAAGTGCACGGCGTGTCCTGGTCTTGCGGAGCCGCAGCCGCTTGCCCACAAGTGCGGCGCAACCCCGCGGCCGCCAAAGGATTGTATGCTATCGAAGCCGCGGCCGGTCGAGCGGCAGGACGGTCGTATCAGTGGCGCCGAAGGGGTGAGCGGGTGGAGCAGACGGACAGCGCGGCCGAGCAGTGTGACGTGGTGGTGATCGGCGGCGGCCCGGCGGGCAGTACTGCCGCGGCCCTGCTGGCACGGCGCGGTCACCGGGTGATCGCGCTCGAGAAGGCACGCCATCCGCGCTTTCATATCGGCGAGTCACTGCTGCCGATGAACCTGCCGCTGTTCGAGCGGCTCGGCGTCCTCGACAAGGTGCGCGCGCTCGGGGTGCACAAGCGCGGCGCCGACTTCGAGGCCAGCAACCCGCGCGGCTACCACACCTTCGCCTTCGACCGTGCCATTGGGGACAGTCCGCCGCATGCCTACCAGGTATGGCGGCAGGATTTTGACAAGATGCTCTACGACCACGCGCGCGAGTGCGGCGCGGACGCGCGCGAGGGCCACGAGGTGCTGCAGGTTGAGCAGTGCGGGCCGCGTGACAGCCGCGTCAGCGTGCAGAGCGACGACGGTCGCAGCTACGCCATACAGGCGCGATACCTGGTGGACGGCAGCGGCCGCGATGCGTTTCTTGCGGCCCGCAAGCAGCTGCGCCGCAAGAACCCCCTGCATCAGAGCGCCGCGATCTTCGGTCATTTCCGCGGCGCGGACCGCCGCGCCGGGGCGGACGCCGGCAATATCAGCATGTACCGCTTTGATAACGGCTGGATGTGGATGATTCCGCTGCCCGACGGGGTGATGAGCGTGGGGGCGGTCTGCTGGCCGGACTACTTGAAGCAACGTAAGGGCCGTAGCGTGGAGTTTCTGCTGGAGACTCTCAAGCGCAACCCGTCCCTGTGGCAGCGCCTGGAGCGCGCCGAGCTGATCGGCAATGAGGTGCGCGTCACCGGCAATTATTCCTACGACTCCAAGTGCATGGGCGGACCGGGTTGGATCCTGATCGGGGATGCGTTCGCGTTTATCGATCCGGTGTTCTCTTCTGGGGTGTATCTGGCGATGACCGCCGCCGAGCAGGCCGCGCAACTGGTCGACACGGCGCTGCGCGAGCCTGAGCGCGAGGCGGTGCTGCAGCGCCGGATGGAGAAGCGTCAGCGGCGCGGCATGGCGCGCTTTTCATTCTTCATCTACCGCTTCAATGAGCCGGTGATGCGCGACATGTTCAGTCATCCGCGCAACACCCTGCAACTCGAGCAAGGCGTCATTTCGATGCTCGCCGGTGACCTGTTCGACACGCCGAAAGTCCTGTGGCGCCTGCGTCTCTTTAAGCTCTTCTATGGGGTGCTGGCGGTGTTTGACTGGCGGCGCTGGCGTTCCGGACACGCGCACCGGCTGGCTCAGGCGCGCGCCGAGTTCACCGGCGGCACCACGCCGCTGGACCGGACCTGAGGGCGCTCGCCGCACCCGGCGAGGCTGTTTTCCCGTGACCCTGTTTGCCGAGCTGGTGGCGACCTCGCAGCGTGTCGGCGCCACGCGTGCGCGGCTGGCCAAGGTCCGCGAGCTGGCCGCCTTTCTCGCAGCCTTACCGCCTGCACAGATCGAGATCGCCGCGCACTACCTGTCGGGCGAGCTGCCCCAGGGCCGTATCGGCGTCGGCTATGCCAGCCTGCAGAGCGCCGCGCAGGCAGGCGCTGCGGCTGCGCAGACGCTGTCGCTCCCGGAGGTCGACCGCCATCTCGCGGAGCTGGCCGCGACGGTGGGCGCCGGCTCCGCGGCGCGTCGCTCGCAGGCGCTGCGCGAGCTGTTCACCCGTGCGAGCCCCGATGAACAGCAGTTCCTCTTTCGCTTGCTCCTGGGGGAGCTGCGCCAGGGAGCGCTCGCCGGCGTCATGGTGGACGCCATCGCCGCCGCGGCGCAGGTGACGGTGGCGCAGGTGCGCCGCGCGGCCATGTACGCAAAGAGCTTAGGCGAGCTGGCCCGGGTGGCACTGCTGGAGGGTGCCGAGGGTCTCGGGCGCTTGCAGCTCGAGCTGTTCTCACCGGTGGCGCCCATGCTCGCGCAGACCGCGGCGGATGTGGCCGCAGCGCTGCAGCAGCTGTCCGGGGAGGCGGCATTCGAGTGGAAGATGGATGGTGCGCGCATCCAGGTGCACAAGTGTGGCGACGAGGTGCGCATCTACACCCGCAATCTCAACGAAGTCACAGCCGCGGTACCGGAAATCGTCGAGCTGGCGCGCGCCTTGCCAGCGCACGCGCTGGTGCTCGATGGCGAGGCCATCGCCATCGATGCCGGCGGCCGCCCGCACGCCTTCCAGATCACCATGCGGCGCTTCGGGCGGCGGCTCAAAGTCGAGGAACTGCGGGCGCAGCTGCCGCTGCGGGCATTCTTCTTCGACTGCCTGCGGCTGGGCGAGCAGAGCCTCGCGGACCGCAGCACGCGCGAGCGCTTCGCAGCCCTCGCGCAGCTGGTGCCGCAGGCCGCGCGCGTTCCGCGGCTGGTCACCGCATCGGCGCAGGCGGCCCGCGAGTTTTACGACGCGGCGCTGGCCGCGGGCCACGAGGGCGTGATGGCGAAGGCGCTGGACGCGCCGTACGAGGCAGGTAATCGCGGCGCCAGCTGGCTGAAGATCAAACGCGCCCACACCCTCGATCTGGTGGTGCTGGCCGCGGAATGGGGTCACGGGCGTCGCAGCGGCAAGCTGTCGAACCTGCACCTCGGCGCCCTCGACGCTGCGACCGGCGAGTACGTGATGCTCGGCAAAACCTTCAAGGGGCTCACCGACGCCATGCTCGAATGGCAGACGCGCGAGTTTCTGGCGCGTGAAGTGCGCCGCGACGCTCTCACCGTGTATGTGCGGCCGGAGCTGGTGGTGGAGATCGCCTTCAGCGATCTGCAGGCCAGCAGCCGCTATCCGGGGGGTCTGGCGCTGCGCCTCGCGCGCGTCAAGCGCTACCGCGACGACAAGAGTCCTGCAGAGGCCGATACCATGGACGCCGTGCGGCGGATTTTTCTCGCCCAGAGCGGCCCATCAGATATCTAGTGCGTTACCCGCGCACGTAGGTACCGGGTGCATCATCGCCCGAAGCGGGCAGCGCACGGGCAGCCTGACGCTTGGCGGTTGAATGTTCGACCAGCCACTGCTGCCAGGCCGGCCACCAGGAGCCTTCCGACAGCGGGGCGCGCTTCAGCCACTCATCCGGTGTGAGGGTGGTGGTGGCGTTCGACCAGGTGAGCATGCGGTGCCGCCGCCGCGGATGCGTGGGGCCGCTCACGATGCCGGCGTTGTGACCGCCGCTGGTCAGCAGAAAGGTGTAGTCGCTGCTGTGGGTCAGGCCACGCGCCTTGTAGACCGAGCGCCACGGCGCCACGTGATCGGTCTCGGTGCCGACCACGAACATCGGCACGCGGATCGCGGACAGATCGACGCGCGCGCCGTGCACCGTGAATTCACCACGCGCCAGCTCGTTCTTGAGGTACAGCCGCTCGAGGTACTCGCTGTGCATGCGCCACGGCATGCGCGTGCCGTCGGCGTTCCAGGCCATGAGATCGTTGGGCTTGGGCCGCTCGCCGCGCACGTACTGATTGACCGCCGGCGCCCACAGCAGGTCGCGCGAGCGCAGCAGCGCGAACGCCGCCCCCATGCGTTCGCTCTCGAGCACGCCGGACTTGTGCATCATGGCTTCGAGCATGGCAATCTGGCTCGGGGTGATGAACACCGACAGCTCGCCCGGCTCGCTGAAATCGGTTTGCGCCGCCAGCAGCGTCAGCGAGGCGAACGGCGGCTCGCCGGCGCGCGCCAGCGCTGCCGCGGCAATCGACAGCAGGGTGCCGCCGATGCAGTAACCCACCGCGTGCACCCGGCGCTGCGGGACGATGCGGCGCACTTCGGCGAGCGCGTCGAGGAAGCCGAGCTGCAGATACTCATCCAGCCCCAGCTCGCGGTCAGAGGCGTCGGGGTTCTTCCAGGAGATCATGAACACGGTGTGACCGCGCTCGACCAGAAAGCGCACCAGCGAATTGCGCGGTGACAGGTCGAGGACGTAGTACTTCATGATCCAGGCGGGCGTGATCAGGATCGGCTCGGCGTAGGTGTGCGAGCTTTGCGGCGCGTACTGCAGCACCTCGATGAGCCGGTTGCGGAACACGACCTTGCCCGGGGTCACCGCGACGTCCTTGCCCACCGCGAACTCGGCGTTGCCGGTGGCGCGTGCGCCGCCGACCGCGCGCTGCGCGTCTTCCAGCCAGTGCTTAAGACCGCGGATGAGGTTCTGGCCCGACTCGGCGGCCGTGCGGTTGAGCAACTCCGGGTTGGTGTACAGGAAGTTCGCGGGCGAGGCGGCGTCCAGCAGCAGCCGGCCGGCGAAATTCACGCGCGCCAATTTGGGATCCACGGCCGTGGCCGGTGGCGTCAGCGCCTGCTGCCACCAGCTGGCCCAGTTGGCGTAAGCGCGCGCGTAGGCGTTAAAGGGCCAGACATTCCAGGCGGGATCGGCGAACCCCAGCCCTTCATTGCCGGGCGGGAGCGGGCTGCCGTTGGCGGCCGTGGTGAGGAACTGCCAGCTGTCGAGGATTTTCTCGTAGGCGCTGTGGGCCAGCTGCGCCTGCCGCGGCGGTTGGGTGGCCACGCTGAGGTACCACTCCCACCACGCATTGAGATAGTCATCCGGTGCGAGGCCCCCGGTGAGGGCGGCGAGCTGAGCGCGCAGATGGCGCTCGATGTCTTCTTTCAGAGGTGCAGGGGCGGACGCCGTAGGCGCGGCGTGCGGCTCGTGCGAGCGGGTGCGGCCGCGGGCCCAGGACGCGGCGCGGCGCTTGTGCGGCGCGCGCTTCTTCTTCGAGGGTGCGGTCAAGGCGGTCTCCTAAAGATCACACCCGGGGGCTTGCGCCCCCGGGTGTCGGCTACCGCCAAGATATCAGGCCGCCTTCTTCGCCGGCACTGCCTTCGCAGCGATCTCGCTGCCCAGCTGGGTGAACTTGTTCTGCATCTCGGACGTGACGGTCGCGAACTCCTCGGCACGCGCACGCAGCTTGTCCACGAACTGAGTGGTCAGCTCGGTGTGCTTGCTCATCAGCTCGGTCGGGTTCGTGGCGCCGAAGGACGCATTCACGCGGGCGAGACCGCTCTCCAGAACGTCACCGGCGACGGCGTACTGCAGACGCGCCAGACGCTCGATGGTCTTGAAGCCTTCCTGCTGGGCCTTCAGAACGGGCGCGAACGCCTCACGCGCATTGGCCATCAGGGTGCTGGGGTCGAAATTGCGGTCGAACATGGTCTTAACTCCGGTATAGGTGCGTATTCGATGGGGGCATTCTACACCGTTTTGTATGCAGTGCAAGAGGAATCTCTATGTCAAATTCTCATGCGAGCTCATAGTCAATAAGTAATTGATATAATTATAAATATATAAAATAAACCCAAGCATTATTTTCTGATTTTAGATGCGCCATTTTGCGCTGCA
>Ga0210384_10006250_pt1 | contig 12735 bp, 10 predicted proteins | sample IncBWH2MmetaG_FD_160574 | JGI IMG/M metagenome (GOLD analysis project Ga0210384, IMG submission 160574) | Forest soil microbial communities from Barre Woods Harvard Forest LTER site, Petersham, Massachusetts, United States - Inc-BW-H-2-M | ecosystem: Environmental > Terrestrial > Soil >... | reverse complement strand
GGCTTCCAGGTGCTCGTGAATATCTTTGTACTCGCTGTTTTCCACCGATCCACTTGATTGGTGAACCGTGTGGCGGAAGTCCTCTTCGAAAAGTGCGTCAATGCGCAGGACAGTATTTTTATCGCCTTGAGGCAGTACTACATAGCGCACCGCCAGCGTCCCCACGTCGCCGCCGTCTTTAAAGTTGCGGGGATCGATGGCATGCTCGCGCACTTTGTAGAAAACCTTTCCGCCTTCAGTCCACGCCGGAAAGATGCGGCAGGAAGCAGCGGCCTTCGCCCCGTTGACGAACTCGTCTTTGTTGTATTCCTTGGTTCCCCGGATCACTCCGTTCTGCGCCACATCTTCCACCACTTGTTCGACTTCGCTCTCCGCTAACGGGATATTGACGATCAGCCCCTCCCCGTAGGGCAATTTATCTTTCTCGCGCGCCAACCCGGGCAGCGCTGCCGCCACCAGTAACAGTCCCACGCAAGCGCCACTGGCTGCCGAAAATAGCCGTCGACGCCGTACGCCAAGCCGGGAATTCACTGTGATCTCCATTTCAGCTTCTAGAGTCTCGTATCCCTAGCCCGAGCCTGTCAACTGTTGCGAAGATCGAAGTGTGCGGCGGCCGACAATTCACAAGACCGCACGTGACATTGTAAAAAATTTGTCAAAACTACTTGCGCTTCCTCTTTCGCCCGTAGTAGGATTCACCCCCGGTACGGTGGTAGGACCTTTGTGGTTTTTCTACCGCTTGCCATGGCGAAGTGTTTCGCTTTCGCAAGTTGCTTCCAGGTGCCCGATTTTTTTAAGGGAACTTGTTTTTTTCAACCGAACAGATCTTATCTGATCGTTGCCGAGGAGTCCGGCTATGCACGCTTCGAGCTGTTCCTATCTTCGCAAAGCATTTCAGTCTGCGACTTCGTGGTTTTCTCTAGCCCTGGTGCTCGCATCCGTGGTACTGGCGTGCAGCCCATCCGCTAATGCCTTGCCGGCCTTCGCCAGAAAGTATGGCCTGCGCTGCTCGGCGTGCCATGAGTCCTGGCCGATGCTGAATTACTTTGGGCAAAAGTTCAAAGACAACGGCTACCAGCTCATGAACGATCGCGACGCTCCGATCTGGCAGAATCCCGGCTACTGGCCGGTCACCTTCCGCATGACTCCGTTGTGGCATCGCGTAAGCGTAGGCAAGGTGCCGGTTGATACCTACGGGTCGGATGGCATGGGAGGCTCTGTCATCACTGGCAGTCAGATCCAAAAAGTTACCAGCTCCGGTTTCGACCTGAGTGGTCTCGACTTCCACACCGGCGGCACTCTGGAAAAGAATTTTTCGTTCTACTTGCTGCCTTCGTCGAATAACGCAGCCTCCTTCCACTTTGAAACCGTGATGGCGCGGCTGGATAACTTGTTCGGCAGTCCCTGGCTCAACATCAAGCTGGGCAAGTTTGAGCTCGACAATCTGCTCTCGGAAAAGCGCATCCTCACCCTCACCGGTAACGGTGGCATTTACCAGCTCTATCACTTCAGTCCGGTTGGCGATGGAAACATCTGGGGAAAGATGGGAGACAATCAACTCGGCGTCGAGGTCATGGGACACTCATGGAATGATCGGACGCGTTATTCCGCATCCATTCTCAGCACGAAAGACGGCCAGCCCGGTTTGCCATATGGCAATGCCTATACCGGATTCTTTACTGCCAGCCAAGCCTTCGATACCGGCAAGGCTGGGGTGCAGCGCGTAGGCTTCTACGCCATGGTTGGCCAGGCGCCGACCACCTGGCTTACGCAGGGCGGCGCGGTCTTCGGCGGCGCCAATGGCTCCGGGCCCGCCGCAATCGGCAACAAGTCTTTCAGCCGCGAAGGATTTGTCGGCCAGTTTTACTTCGGCCAGCACCTCGATCTTCAGGTTGTCACCCAGCATGGCCAGGATAGCGTTTGGTTTGGGCAAGGTTACGGCGATTTGATCGATGGCGTGAGCTCGCTCAACAACACGACCGGAACCACCCTGCCGGCCGGGGCGAGGGCTCCTGTTTGGAACGGCGTCCTCTTCGAGCCTCACTACGTCTACAGTCCGCAACTCATCTTCATCGGCCGGTTCGAGACCATCAGGATGTCGCAGCAGTCGACCCCAGGCACTCCTTCGAATCTGGGCAACATCTCCACCTACACTGTGGGCTACCGCTACAATCCATTCATGACCAGCCGGGCTGGTTTTGCTTGGCACAACGAGTACAACTGGCTCCATCAGGATGGTACGGGTCCACTGGTTGGCCTGCCCAGCAACAACATCAACACGAGCGAACTGCTGCTCGGCTTTGACTTTGATTTCTAAACAAGGATTTCTAAACAAGGATTTCCAAGCGAGGGATAGCATGCAACGGAATAATCTGCGGAAGTGGTCAATTTTGCTGGGGGCAGTTTCTTTTCTGGCGCTCCCGCTGGCTTCGTCGGCGCAGCTTACTCAGTATGATCTGGACTCGCGCCTGAGCGCGGAAAGCCACATCGGAAATCTCACGGGTCATGCCAAGGACGCAAAAAGCGACTATCGCCGCTACTGCGTGGTGTGCCATGGCCAGCTTGGCGATGGAAACGGCGAAAGTTTCCCCTGGGTTGACCCCAAGCCCCGCGACTTTCAATTGGGCATTTTCAAGTGCCGCTCCACCCCGACTGGAACTTTGCCGACGGACGAGGACCTTTTCGACACGATCGCTCGCGGCCTCGATCGCTCCAACATGCCGCAATGGAGCACATTCACCAAGCAGGAGCGCGCCGACCTGGTTGCTTGGGTCAAGCACTTCTCTCCGCGCTTTGTCAGCGAGAAGCCCGGCACTCCCATTACGATCCCTCCGGAACCAGAAGTCACCGCCGAGCGCATCAAGGCCGGACGCGACGTTTTTGCCCGGGTGCAGTGTTGGAAGTGTCACGGCGTACAAGGCATGGCAAACGGTCCGTCAGCCGCAACGCTGCAGGACGATCTAGGACGTCCGATCGCGCCATTCAACTTCACGGACGGCTCTCGTCCCAAGTGCGGCGATACTGACAAAGACATCTATCGCATTTTCATGACCGGTTTGGACGGCACTCCGATGCCTTCCTTCGCCGATAACATCAAGCCTGACGAGGCGTGGGACTTGGTCTTCTATCTCCGAACCTTCATGTCCCAAAAGAGTAAGGAAAAGGCGATGGCGAAACAACTTGGATTGAAGCCCGTTGATCCGAACGCGCCGGCGGGACAACAGTAGGCTTCAAATGGCATCAAAGAATTACCGAACGTAGTTCCCAAGGAGAGATTTTATGAGCAAGCGTTTTGTGGCTGTACTATCGGCGGTAGTTCTGCTGTGTTGTGCCGCATTGATTTTGAATCAGCAAGTCAATGCTGCCGGTGAAGGGAAAATTACCGGAACCGTCAAACTCGACGGCGCTGCTCCGCATATGAAGGGCATCGACATGTCGAAAGACCCTTACTGCTCCAAGGCCCATGCCAGTGATCCCGCTCACCTCGAAACTTATGTAGTTGGCGCCAGTGGAGGATTGGAGAACGTCGTCCTCTACCTCTCCGAAGGCTATACCGGGAACCCGACCGTATCGACCACTGCTCCAGTTTTCGACCAGAAGAATTGCATGTACACTCCTCACGTTCTGGCGCTCGACGTCAATCAGACTTTCAAGGTAACCACCAGCGATCAGACCACGCACAACATCCATCCGCTGCCGAATCCGATGACCGGCAATATCCCGTGGAACCAATCTCAACCGCCGGGCGCACAGCCGGTTGAGAAGAGCTGGAAGGCTGCTGAGTTCATCCCGGTGCAGTGCAATATTCATCCCTGGATGCATGGCTGGCATGCGGTGGTAAAAGGGCCCTACGCGACCTCCGACAGCAGCGGCAACTACACCATCAACAACGTGCCGCCGGGAAGCTACACGGTCACAGCGTGGCAGGAAGCTGCTGGCACCCAAACGCAGAAAGTTACAGTGGCCAGCGGCGCTTCGGCAAGCGCTAATTTTACGTTTAAGGCAAAGTAGAACCACTTCGATAGCGACAGAAGATTCGGCATCGCTGGATCTTTCTGAAAACGCCATGGCCAAGGCTCTGGCTTTTTCAGAAAGTGCGGCCCCAAAAAAACTGGGCAAAGGCAGGGACGATATGGCGAAGATTTTCGCAGTGCTCATCGTTTTAATTGCAATTGCTTCGGCCGTTCCTATCGTGATGCATTGGTGGCCGATGCCACAAGACATCTCCACCCACGGGCATCTGATCGACGAGCAATACGCCGACACCATGCTGGAAGCCGGCATCTCCTTCCTCGCCTCACAGTTCGTCCTCGCATTTTTCATCTTCAAGTTTTCGACCCGCACGGCCGGAGAAAAGGTCAAGAACTTTCCCGGCGGCGCTACTGGAATGGTGGTTGCAGCCTTCCTGCTGGTCGGAACCGAAGCTTTGGCTCTTGGCGTATTCGGAACCAAGGCATGGGCCAGCGTCTACTTCACGCCTCCCGCCGCTAACGCGATTCCGATTCAAGTTCAGGCAGGCCAGTTCGCATTCTATTTCCGCTATCCCGGCCCCGACGGTAGCTTCGGCCCGATTCATGCCGACAAGATCAGCGAAGCAAATGCGAATTTCTTCGGTCTTGATACCACGAACGATCAGGATTCTAAAGACGACATCGTCGCCGCCGAACTGGCAATCCCGGTAAATCACGAGATTCACCTGCTCATGCACTCCAAAGACGTAGGACATTCCTTCTACGTCCCCGAGCTGCGCGTCCAGCAGGATTTTGTCCCCGGATTAGATGTGTCGATTCACTTCACTGCAACGAAAATCGGCAGGTATGAAATTGTTTGTACCCAGCTTTGCGGCCTCGGGCACTACAACATGAAGGCGTATCTCGAAGTGAAGTCCCCGGAAGATTACGACGCCTGGATTAAACAACAGGCAGCGCTGCAATAAAGATTCGTATCAGGGCACGGCTTTAGCCGTGCCGTTTAGCATTCAACAAGACTAGGGGCTTTAGCCCCTGCCACATCCATCTCGTTTGAGGTGAGAACAATGCACGACATGTCTGAACACGCGGTGCATCACGGAGCGCCGACCAGTTTCATCCGGAAGCATGTCTTCAGTATTGACCACAAAGTCATCGGCAAGCAGTACTACGCGCTGGCATTGCTCGCAGCCTTGGTTGGGATGTTTCTTTCCTGGCTCATGCGCATCCACCTGGGGTTTGCCAACTTCGCGATTCCGGGCCTGAGCCTGCTCTCGAAGAACGGCGCGCCCGGCAATGTGATGACGCCGGAGTACTACCTGCAACTCATGACCATGCACGGCACCATCATGGTCTTCTTCGTGCTCACCACCGCCCCGTTTGCCGCCTTCGGAAATTTCTTCCTGCCCATCCAGACCGGCGCGGAAGATATGCCCTTCCCCCATTTCAACATGATGTCGTTCTGGGTTACGTTCGTGGGCTTCCTGGTTCTGGTGGCTTCCTTCCTCGTAGGGACTGGTCCAACTCTTGGTGGCTGGACGCAATACGCCCCGCTAAGCGCTATCGGTGATGTTGGCGGCCCCGGCCAGGGCCTCGGCGTCGTCCTCTGGGCAACCTCGATCGGTATCTTCTGTATCGGTCAGCTGCTGGGTTCGCTGAATTTCATCACCACCACGCTCGACATGCGCTGCAAAGGCATGTCGCTGATGCGGCTGCCTCTCACTGCCTGGGGATGGTTCATCACCTCAGTCATGGGATTGACTGCATTCGCGGTCCTGATGCCCGCCTGCATCCTCCTGATTCTCGATCACGTCGCGGGAACCAGTTTCTTCGTGGCCTCGAATCTGGTCATCAACGACCAGGTCCTGCCGCACTCCGGCGGGTCGACTCTGCTCTGGCAGCATCTGTTCTGGTTCTTCGGTCACCCCGAGGTCTACATCGCGATCGTCCCCGGCATGGGCATCATTTCGCACATTCTCATCACCAACATGCGCAAACCCATGCTCAGCCATCGAGTTCTTATTTATTCCATGGGCGCCTTGGCCGCCCTGAGCTACATGGTTTACGGCCATCACATGTTTGTCAGCGGAATGAATCCTGTCTCGTCGCTGGCATTCTCATTCCCCACGCTGGTCATTACAATTCCTTCCACGATCATCGTTCTGATCTGGCTGGGAAGCCTGTACGGTTCGAAATTGCGCATCAACTCGGCATCGCTTTTCTCTTTGGGCTTCGTTTCAATGTTTATCAGCGGCGGCGTCAGCGGATTCTTCCTGGCCCAGCCTTCGATCGACATCATGCTGCACGCCACTTACTTCGTGGTCGGCCACTTCCATCTGGTAATGGGAGTCGCCGCCATGTTCGGCATCTTCGCCGGAACCTACTTCTGGTTCCCCAAGATGACCGGCCGCATGATGAACGAGACTCTGGGCAAGGTTCACTTCGTGATGAGCTTCATCGGCGCTTATTGCATCTTCATGCCCTTCCACTATCTCGGAATCGCCGGCAACGTGCGCCGTTATCAAGCCTTCACCGACGATTACCTTATCCCGCTGATCCCCGTGCATAAGTTCATCACCATCGCGGCGCTATTCACGGGCTTCGCCCAGTTGATCTTCCTTTACAACCTGATCCACAGCCGCTTCAAGGGCGAACTCGCCCCGAACGACAATCCGTGGGAAGGCACTTCGCTGGAGTGGAGCACGGCCACTCCGCCGCCCCACAACAACTTTGGCGATAAGATGCCCGTGGTTTACCACGACCCGTATCAGTACAGCATCGAAGGTGCGAGCACCGATTACGTAATGCAGACTTCGCCGGAAAAAATTAATAGTCCGGACGAGGAGAAGTAGTTCTTTTCCAGAAGGATTACTACCGCGGGAGTTTCAGCAGTATGGCAACTACAGTTCCCGAACCGCCAAAAATCGATCAGGACCGTCTGCCTACCCAGGGCTCTGGCAATGGGGGCTGGCGGAATAAGATCCCCGCTGGTGGAGATTTGCGGCGGGTTAAAGACCATTCCTCTCCTCCTCCCGCGAGCACCGGCATCTGGGTAGGCTTGGCGGCCATCACCATGAGCTTTGCCGCCTTCACCAGCGCGCTGATCGTTCGCCAGGGTGGCGCGTCGGATTGGCATCACTTCACATTGCCTCCGGTTCTTTACTTCAACACTCTTCTGATTATCGCCAGCAGCATCACGCTGGAAGTAGCGCGCAAACGGATTGCAGCCTATATGGGTGTCGCGAAAGACCGTGTGACTGGGGCAACCGCCCCCGCTCAATGGCTGTACATCACCTTGTTTCTCGGTCTGCTGTTTGTAGCCGGGCAAACTTTTGCCTGGGTGCAACTCAAATCCCAGGGATTCGGACTCGCCAGCAACGTCAGCTACTCATTCTTCTATGTGTTGACCGTTGCCCATGCTCTTCACGTATTCGGCGGCCTCGGCGGCCTGGTTCGCGTCATCGGAAAAATGAACAAGTCTATCTTGCGGCGAAGCACTCTGGACGCCACTTCGCGTTATTGGCATTTCATGGGTGTGCTGTGGGTGTATCTGCTTTTGTTGCTGTGGATGAAGCTCTAACCAGTCAAAGGTAGGAGGCAACGTGAGTCACGCTGATCTTTCAATTCATGGGCAGGTGTCGCGAACCGGCGCGACCGAGATAATGACCGCGCCCACATTCTCGGTCCCCGCTAAGAAGATGGCGATGTGGCTGTTCATCATCGCAGACTCCGCCACCTTTGCCGGATGTCTCGTCGCCTACGGCTTTATTCGCAGCGCCACCGTGAACTGGCCACGGCCCTTTCATAGCATTACCAATGTCGCGATCATGACGTTCATCCTGCTCACCAGCAGTTTAACGATGCTGATTGGCGTTCGGGCCGCCCATGCAGGGGACAAGCCTAAAGCCTTCCGCTGGGTCATGATCACCGCGGTTTTGGGCGTGCTTTTTGCTGTCCTCCACCTCCGCGAATGGATGGGGATGATCAGTGAAGGTGCGACACTCTTCCACAATCCTTGGGGTACCCCTTTGTTCGGTTCGCTTTTCTTTAGCGTTACCGGACTTCACCTGCTGCACGTGACCGGAGGCGTGATTGCACTGATTGCGGTCGGGGTTCGATACCAGGGCGGACGCTACAATGCCGACGACGTCGAAATCACAGGGCTGTATTGGCACTTTGTAGACCTGGTTTGGATGTTCGTAGTCCCATTGGTCTATCTTCTGAATTTAGCTCACTAAGCTGGAAGGAAGCAGGAGAAAATCACTATGGCTACCGCAGAAGCGCACACCGCTGCAACGCACAAAGACAGCGGCATGGGCAAAGATCTGATCGTGTACGTTTGCCTGCTTGCCCTGGCCGGCATTCAGTTCTTCATCGCATTTCAGAACATCACGCCGTCCCAGATGTTTGAACGCATGCTCTGCGTTGCCATCATTGAGGGCGGCCTCGCGCTCTTGTTCTTCATGCATCTCTCCGAAAATCGCGGGCTGCGATGGTTTGTAATTATTTTCACCGTCGCCGTCATCCTCGGAATGCAATACGGATGGAGCGATGCCTTCCGCCTGGCGAACGGCGTACAATGGGCTCGTTAGATTAGGCGCGGTCACATCTTTTGGTGCGGACGAAATGAAGTACTCGAAACCAATCTTGATTGCTGGTATTGCCCTGGTGGGATTGGTCATCCTGCTGGCGCCGGTTCCGGCCTTCGGCCAAAGCTGCGCCCTCTGCTATACGCAAGCCGCGTCCTCAGGTGCTCGCATGATTCAGGCCCTGAAGAGCGGCATCCTGATTCTTATCGCCCCACCGACGTTCATGAGCATCGGACTGTTCTTCGTCTGTTACCGCAAGCGCAATCAGACCCGAGAAGAGGACAACGATTCCGATCGCGAATGGAAGCAGGATTCAGAAGACTCCGACGACCCCGACTCTAAGGACTGGTAACGTTTTCCTAAGCGAAAAATAAAGCTTGTCATTCCGAACCGGCGTCCTTTGCCGGTGAGGAATCTGCTGTCCGTTCCCCCGCCACTACTTCCGATAAACCACCCCACCCTTCATCACAAACGTCACCTTCTCCACCGCACTGATATCCTGCAACGGATCTCCCGAAACCGCTACCACATCCGCCAGATATCCCGCCTCCAACGCCCCAATCTGTCCATCCCAACCGAGCAGCTTCGCTCCATTCAGCAGATCTGCCTGCAGCGCCGCCAGCGGAGACATCCCGTACTTCACCATCAACTCCAATTCCCGCGCCTGCGTCCCATGCGGAAAGGGACCAACATCAGACCCCACCGCCATGGGAACTCCCGCCGCAACCTGCTTACGAAAATCCTGTACCTTCAAATCGAGCGTCTGACGCTCCCGCGCCGCCTGCGCCGGAGTCGCCGCATGCTCGGCAAAATACTCAAAGATGGTGAAGGTAGGCACGGCAAAAATCTGTTTCTCGCGCATCAGACGCATGGTTTCATCGCTCAGCGAATTGGCATGATCAATCGAAACCACACCAGCCCGTGCCGCGAACAGCGTTCCCGGTTCTCCCGTCGCATGCACCGCTACGCGCTTGCCTACGCGCGCCGCCTCCTCAACCGCCGCCTTCAGTTCAGCCTCGGTGTACTGATAGACCGTAGACAACTGCCCGTCGCGCACCTTGTCGGGACCTGTTTCATAAATCTTGGTGAAGTCCGCCCCTTCCTTAAACTGCTGCCGCATCACCGCTACCAACTCTGCGGCACTGTTCGCATAATCTGCGTTCGAGAGCACATGCTGCGCCGGGTTGTAGCCAATTGCATCCTCATGCCCGCCCAGAATGTTGATCGCATTCCCGCTGATCAGCAGCCGCGGTCCCGGTACCAGCCCCTGATCGATCGCATCGCGAACCGCCGTGTCCGCCGATCCCGCGCCCTCAGTTCCCATGTCGCGTTCTGCGGTAAAGCCCGCCATCAGATCATCCCGCGCCGCCAGCACCGCCATAATCGTGCGCTGCGGTACCGACTCCTGTACCGTCTGCAAATCCTCCGCGCCTGGATGCAAAAATAAATGCACGTGCGCATCGATCAATCCCGGCATCAGCGTTCGGTCTCCAAGATCAATCACCTCCGCACCCGCGGGACGTTTCACCACCGAGCCCACCTCGACGATCCGCTCCCCCTGCACCAACACCTCTCCCGGCTTCACCACGCGCCCGCTCTTCACATCAAACAACCGCGCCGCATGCAGCACGATCGCATGTGAAGTTGCCCGCGGGGATGTGGTCTGGGAGGCACAAAACTGCCCTAAACATGACGTGAGAAACAATAAAGCCAAGAGAAACACACGTAGCTTTTTCATGTTGTCAGCACGGAATGGTATCACTTTCGCGCTTGTGGGGAAGTGCCTGTGTGCAGCGGGCACTCTTGCCCGCTGTCTTTGCACTTGCTGTTTCCTTGAATCTTTCTGATGAAACCTTGCGGGTCTTACCCCCCACTCTCCAGACTCTTCAACTCATCCCCCAACGCCTTCTCCACCTTCTTCTGATGCTCACCCGTCAGCTTCTTCCCCGCAGACGTCAGATAAAACGCATCAATCGCCATCTGCCCCTCGGTATCAATCAAGGCAATCTCGATGTTGCACTTCTGCCGCGAGAGGCATGAGCTGATTCGGTGCAGCAACCGCGGCCGGTCCTGCGCAATCACCTGCAACAGCGTGCTTGTCGAGGAACTCTCATCGTCGAAATCGATCCGAGTCTGCACCACAACCTTGACGCGGGCGCTCTTCTCCCCCCGCTGCCGGTCGCGTAGCATCTTGTCGAGATCCGCTTCCCCCGCCAGCACCGCCGCAATGCTTTCTTTGAATCGTTGCCACTCCGACAAGTTCAATTCCAGAGTGCGGAACCGGTCCGTAAAGTAAAGCGTATCCACCACGGTCCCGGCCTGATTCGAAAAGGCATTGGCCTTTACGATGTTCATCCCCCAGGCCGCCAGCACTCCGGTCAAAGTCGCGAACAACGAGGGACGGTCTTTTGTTACCAGCGTCAGTTCATACCAATGCCGCCCCCGCTTCAGGTCCACCTGCACCGGATCGTGCCCAAACTCCTCCGCCATCTGCATGTGCTGCATCACTTCTTCGGCGGAGTGCACACGCAAATACCTCTGCGGAAATCCCTCTACAAAATCTTTAAACTTCGCGCTCATCACCGGAGCCAAACTGCGCAGCCGCGCCAGCTTTTCTCCATTCGCATCGTGCACGCGTTGGTCCGCACTGCGATTCAGATAGTTGGCGGCGCCAATGTAGAGCTGCCAAACGTTCTCCGCTTTCCACGGCGTCAGCGCCTCCGGGTTCACCGCCTTGATGTCCGCATAAGTCAGCAGGCACAACATCTTCAGCCGCTCCGGCGTCCCCACTTTCTCCGCAAAAGCCGCCACCGTCTCCGGATTAAAAATGTCCCTCCTCAATTGCGACGACATTTCCAAATGGTTCCCAATCAGAAACAACACTGCGGCCCGCTCCCCTGCATCCACATCCAGCCGGTCCAGGCATCGGCCAGCAATCTCCAGACTCGCCTCCACATGATTGCCACCCGGCACTCCCTTCCCCGTGTCATGCAGCAAGAGCGCCAGGTAGAGCAACTCCGGATCTTCCAACTCTCCCAGCAACTCCGCGTACCGCTTGTCCCATTCGGACTGCGATTGCTTCAGCCGGTGCAAGCTCTCAATGGCCAGGATCGAGTGCTCATCCACTGTGAATCGATGATAGAAATCGCGCACCACCAGAGAATCGATGGGCTTCAACTCCGGCAGCAGCAGAGTAAGCAACCGCAGCGAATGCATCGCCCGCAACGCTTCCGCCGCATGCGGCTGCAAAAGCGTTTCCTGCAAGTAAAGCCACAGCTCCGCTCCACGCGGCGGAGTCACCGCCAGCGCAGGAAGCTCCTGCTCAATGCGATGCTCAGTGGTCGCACTCAATTTCAATCCGTGATGCGCCATGAAGTGAAACAGCCGCAGCAACATCTCAGGATCGCGCAGCGAAGAAGACTGCTGTAGAAAAATCATTCCGTCGACGACGGAAAAATCCGGATTCGACGGCCGCGACTTCCACCCCTGAAATTGCCGCCGCAGCGACGACCACGCCTCCGGAATTTCCTCCAGCAACTGCAGCGCAGTGCGCTGTACGGCGCGGGCATGCCGGAAGTAAATCCGCATCCAATCGGCAGCCGTCAGCTCGTCGGAACCCGACGCCCCGATCTTCCGCGCCGCCGCTTCATCCTGAGCTTCCCAGCTCAGCGCATTGTCGTCGCGCCCGTAGCGAAAATGCAGAAAGCATCGCGCCGCCATCAGGAACTCCAGCGCCGCATCCAGTTGCCTCCGCACCGGCGCCCGCAACGAACTGCCGTCAGGCCAATCGCCCAGCTTCCCCATGGACGAGATCAGCGCCAGCCAGCACGCCACGTTGTAATCCCGCAACCCGCCGGGCGTCTCTTTTAAGTTCGGCTCCAGATGGAAGACCGTCTGCCCGAACTTTCCATGCCGTTCCCGCGTCACCTCCGCCAGCCCGTGTAGCAGCGGCTTCGCTTCCCGCATCACCAGCTTTGGAACTACCTTGTCGTGCAGCCGCGCGAACAACTCCCGGTCACCCGCCAGATATCGGCAGTCGAGAAGAGAAATGGTGAACTCAGTATTGTTGGGATCGAAGCGGTCGCACTCGGCCAGCGTCCGCGACGCGGGACTTAATTTGAGTTTTAAATCCCACACTTCCTGCGAAAATTGCCGGATCGCGTCCTTGTGCTTTTCTT
>Ga0210384_10006249_pt1 | contig 12736 bp, 16 predicted proteins | sample IncBWH2MmetaG_FD_160574 | JGI IMG/M metagenome (GOLD analysis project Ga0210384, IMG submission 160574) | Forest soil microbial communities from Barre Woods Harvard Forest LTER site, Petersham, Massachusetts, United States - Inc-BW-H-2-M | ecosystem: Environmental > Terrestrial > Soil >... | reverse complement strand
GGAACCCAAAGCGATTTTTTGTTGTTACAATTTTAAATCTGAGCTCGCGCTGTGTTCCTTTTTTAAAGGTTTTACGTGTTGTGCGTAGGAGTACTTGAGTACCTGGAAGGTGCCAGCGGCCAGCAGATATCTTATGAAGGACAACAAAATAATGTTTTCTGCCAAAATGCTCAGCGATTTTTTTGCCTTTATATTCGACGCCTCTTGAATCAAAATCCATGCCCCTACCATCTTCAATGTTATGAACAGTTAAAGTACCTTCAATAAAATCATTGCCACATGTTTGTTTTTCCCCCAAAAAGTCTTTGCGTTGTTCATAAAAACGGAAGGTGGCTGTTACTTTGTCAAAGGTTACGCCTGCACTGTTTTGAACACGAACAATAAGTTGGTCTTTTGTTGTATTAATACGTTCGTGGCCTTTTTCTGTTGCCTTTTTATGTGCTTTGATCTGAACCGCAGTTAGGCAAAGAACGGAAGCAAGCAAGAGTGATCTAAGTTTCATGGAAAAATCTCCTTTTTCGATACTTGGTATGACTTATTACTACTCATTCTAGCAATGATGATTTTCTATTTGCAATAGAACGATTTTGGTTAAAAAGAAACAATGCAACAAAAGCCCTTTGGTTACCTACAGGTGGGTGGTGCTTGGGATGGCGTTTCGGTGTAGGAAGAGGGTTGAAGTTGGAAGGTTAACCAAGGGTTTCTTTTATTTTTGCCTTGAGATCTTCCTTATTCATGTAGCCGATTGTTTTGCCAGCAACTTGGCCGTTTTTGATGAAGAGGAAGGTGGGAACTGAAGTGACACCAAACTGAATAGAAAGTTCGCGAGATTCATCGACGTTAATTTTGGCAAATTTATATTTACTACCCCACTCCTTTTCAAGTTCAGCAAAGATAGGTTCCATTTGTTGGCATGGGCCGCACCACGTTGCAAAAACATCGATGACAATAGGGAGTTTTGACTGCGTTACTTCTTGTTCGAAATTTTCTTTGGTTATAAGTGTTGACATAGTAATTCCTTTTTAAAAATGATGGCAACTGTGCCAGTCTAACATCAGATTTTTTCTTGCCAACAGAAGGAGGAACGCGAGGAAAGAACCGCAATTAAAAATCTATTTTTTAACGTAGGATCCTAAGCGGCTGGTGCAGCAGTCGCACCGTCCTTAGTTTTTGGCGCTTTAACTTTTGCAAGTTCCTTTTCTCCCTTTGTTTTCAGGATCGCGATAGGTATAGCCATTGATCTCAAGGTTGCCTAACGCTTGAAAGGATATTTCTTTTTCGATGGGGCCCGCATCATTAAGCTCATCACACAAAATTTTTCTGTTTAAATCGATGATGTACTGTTTTTCAGTACGTTGTGCATCGTTAGAGACAATAACAATGTCTATGTACTCTCTATTTTTAAATTTAGAGATAACAGGTTCTGGAGAAGGTAATTTTATGGCAGCAACTTCTTGGAGATCGATGCGTGTTGTGTTGATATCTGGTTTTGTATCGGGATTGGTGGGTTTTTGGTAAACCGGTATGCGGTCATAAGAGCCGGCGATGGAGATGTTATCTATATCAAGAGTATTGCCTTGAATGTCGGTGAGTGTGCCACAAAAATTAATTTTGTTTTTTTGGTGACCATCAACTGAATTTTGTGAAGAAAAGTTTGCCAACATGACAAAACTTACTAAACAGAATATGCCTTGCGCGGTACGATTCATAAAAAGCTCCTTTTTTCAAAAAAAACAAATTTCTTTCTAAGACCATACTAAAGGTATTGGTTTATGCGCAAGAGAAACTATGTTTTTTTTAGAAAAATATGCTAAACAGATAAAGCACTCAAAGCCGAAAAAAAAGGAAAGGTTTTTTAAATGAAGAAACAGCTTTTAGTAAGCGCTCTTTTTCTCATTCTCTTGTATACCCATCAGCTAGATACAAAAAGTGCAACTCCTGTTCCCGCAAATGCTCCCACAAAAACAAATGCCCCTACAAAAAATGTTGAACTTGATCCTGAAGCATTTGTGATTAACGTTGAAGAAAAACGGAAAGACATTGTTTCTTTGGTCAAAGATGGGATTGATTATTTGTTAAAAAATAGACCAGAAGAAGCCTTTTACACCTTTCTAAATAACCGCAAATTTACCAAAGGTGAAGTAACATTATTTGTCTTTGATACCAAAGGCACGGTCTATGTTGATGAAGATGAATCAGAGCTCTGGCGAAACATTAAGGATTATAAAAATAAACATGGTATTAATGTTCTCGATTTGCTGGTGAAAAAAGTTGAAGCCGGTGGTGGTTGGGTTAAATATGAATGGAATAATGGATTTAAGTCCTCATATGTTGAGCGTATTGAAAAAGCGGGTGTTACCTATTTAGTAGGTGCCGGTTGGTATCCAGAAACAAAAGAGAACACCGTTGAAAGTATGGTAAAATCTGCCGTTAATTATTTTTATACGCATGGCAAGGATGATGCGTTTAGGGTCTTTAGTAATGTGATAGGCCAGTTTGTTGATGGTGATCTTTATCTGTATGCCTACGATGCCAAAGGGTATTGTGTTGCGCATGGAGAGAATGTCTCACTTATCGGTAGAGACTTTTATAATCTGAAAGATGATGAAGGCAAGCTTCTTATTCAGGCACTTATCGATAAAGCGCGGCAAGGCGGTGGCTGGGTTCATTATCTATGGAATCATTCTCCAAAGTCTGGCTATGTTGAGTTAGTCAAAGATAAAGATGGAGAATACATCATAGGCTCTGGGTTCCACCCAGAAAATAAGCGAAGTACGGTTGTTTCTTTGGTAAAACGTGGTGTTAAATATTTTAATTCTTGGGGTCGTGAGCGAGCAGCGGTTGAATTTAATAGCCAGGTAGGTGAATTTATTTTTGGTGACCTTGCTCTGTTTATGTACACCTTCAAAGGGGATGTTCTTTCCCAAGGTGATTATCTTGCCTATGTTGGGCAAAATTTATACAACCTGCGTTCGCCTGCTGGTGAATACATTATTAAAAATTTGATAACAAAAGCAGAATCTGGCAATGGCTGGGTTGATTATCAGTGGTCCCATGATCTTGCTTCTGCGTACGTTGAAAAAGTTTCCGACAAAGAAGGAAATTATTTAATTGGTTCTGCATTTTACCCAGGTACCAAGAAAGAGCATGTGGTTCAGTTGGTAAAAAGTGCGATTGGGTATTTAAGAACTCATCGCAAAGAAGAAGCAGTTGAAGCCTTTTCAAAACGTGGCGGAGATTTCATTCAAGGATCAGCATTTGTTTTTATGTTTAATCTAGACGGAGACTGCCTTGTTTACGGCGATAACTACTCATTCGTTTGGAAAAATTTTAAATCGTTCCAGGACATGGACGGTAAAAACGTATTTAAGATGTTCTTAAATAAAATTGCTTCCGGCGGTGGTTGGGTTCAATATACTTCCAAAAATATAACCAAATTGGCATACGTGCAGAAGGTGGAAAAAGATAATGTTCCGTACATTATCGGATCAGCGTTTTATAAATAACTAGGTCTCTATTTTTGAACTAAAAAGTAGACATGCCAAAATATCTTCCTTAGTTACATTTTTATGTTCTTGCATGATATCTTCTGTAGTCAGGCCTTGTGCTATCAGTTCTAAAATATGTTGAACCGTTAAGCGAGTGCCTTTAATGACAGGCTTGCCTACCATAATCTTGGGATCTATAACAATACGGCCTAAAAGTTCTTTTGCTTCCATTTTCTCGAACTTACGTTAGCTAAAAATTAGGAGAAATCTCTGCGGGACGATTGTTGTCTCGTTGTTTATATAAGATGTCTCGCAAGCAGTCCTCAAAAACTTTGAGACGACTTTTAACATACGGATCATGGTCTATTCCTTTTGGACCAAATGCAGCAGCTGGACATGCGGAAGAGTAATTTTGTGTCACCTTCTGCTGCCCACATTGCACACAAGCCAGTAATATCAGACTCTGTGCAGAGACAATTATCGTTGCCAGATGAGAGACAATCAAAACAGTCGGTATCTTGTGCTAAAGTTGCCTGCGGTTTAAAGAGCGCAAGAAAAAAGAGAACTGCAAAAGATGCTGCCATAATTTTGGAGCAGTGTGGAGATAGGCTACCCCGTGGAAAAGTGTGGGTGCGATGTGGCCGAGAAATATCTGATGAGAAAATTTCATGTTGTTCAGATGTTCTTCGCCGTTGTTGTAATAAGGCGCGAGAGATACGATCGCTATTTTTTGTACGAAGCTGGTCGGGGCGTCCGGCATGGATGCTCGGTGCCGTGAGCAGAAGGGAGCTGATAAAAAAGGCTGGATAATTGATGTAAAATTTATGGGACACAGACACCTTTAATTTTCTGGAGGAGAGAGTGGGATTCGAACCCACGAGCCCCATCTCTGGGGCTAACGGTTTTCAAGACCGCCGCATTCGACCGCTCTGCCATCTCTCCACCTATGGTGCGCCCAAAAGGAGTCGAACCTTTAACCTTCAGATCCGTAGTCTGATGCTCTATCCAGTTGAGCTATGGGCGCCTTACATTTCAATTGAGGGGGAACGTTGAGGATTACTGGTGGAGAGGAAGGGATTCGAACCCTTGCGCCCTGTTTCCAGAACTCTTGCTTAGCAGGCAAGCGCTTTAGACCACTCAGCCACCTCTCCGCTAAAATTATTCAGTTTTTGATAACCAAAAGGATAAGGATTCTTACAGGTAAAGCAAGGGTTTTTGAGTAGTTTTTCCTAAAAAATGGGTTTTTATGCTATGGTGCATTTTATCGGGAACGAAGATCCAGTGCTTCTCTAATTACAATGAATCTTACTTTTTAGGGGATACCGTGGCCTTAACAATAGAAATTAAAGTGGTACCAAGCTCGGGTCGACAACAATGCGTGCTTGATAAGGCAGGAAACCTCAAATGTTTCCTTAAAAATCCCCCGGAACGAGGCCTTGCAAATGAAGAACTTATTACTCTATTGGCCAAAGCATTGCATATCTCTAAACAGCAGGTGACTATTATGCTTGGTGCAACAGGGAGAAAAAAAATCATAAAAATTAATAAGGTAATAACGTTACCTGAACTGCTCCGATTGTTGGGCGTAGAAGTACAACAATCATTGTTTGAGCATAAGAAAAAGTAAATAGGAAGAAGAGAGTAAGCTATGCCATATTATCAATGGACTGGTATTGATATAGGTGGTCAGATAACAAAAGGACGGCAGCTCGCGCCATCATCAGATTTTCTAGAAAAAACATTGCTCCAACAAAACATCGCCCTCATGACTGCTCAGCCCGTAAAAAGTTGGCCGTGGCAACAGTGGCGTCAATCTGACTCTCTTGATTTCTTTCGACAGTTAAGTGCTCTGCTCAGTTCCGGTATTTTTACGACCGATGCCCTGGCCATTCTTTTAAAACAAGCACGGCGTGATGAGGTAATGCGGGTGATTGAACAACTGCATGCAGATATTTGCAGCGGCATATCCTTAAGCGCAGCACTAGAAAAATTTGATACCTATTTTAATCCGCTCGTTATTACCTTGCTTCGTTCGGGTGAAGAATCGGGGAATGTTGCACGGGCACTCGAGGCTTTGTGTGAGCACATCGAATTTAAGCAGCAGTTTTATAGAAAATTACGGACGGCGGCATTGATGCCCGGGATCACCCTCCTTTTTTTCATAGTAATTACAGCAGTTATTATCACCGTCATCTTACCCAAATTTGCATCCCTGTTTACAGAAACAAATCAACCACTGCCGTGGATGACACAGATGTTGTTAGCGCTGAGTTACTTTGTTTCCCAATGGTATCTCTTTCTACTAGCAGGGATGGCCGGACTCGTATTTGCGCTCAGGCAGGTAAAAAAAAGATATTTTTCTTCGAATCAGTTTTTACTCTCCGTACCCTTTTTATCAAGAGTGATCGTAGACACTTCGCTCACCTATTTTTTAAAATCCTTAACCGTATTAATGCAGGGTGGGGTTTCTCTGGTGCCTGCACTCACCATAGCCCAACATTCCGTGAGCACTGCTGCGATAAAAGAACAGCTTGCGGGAGTGGTTGACCAGGTAAGCAAAGGCTGGGCATTGAGCGAGGCTTTAAGTACGAGCAAATCTCCTTTTTTCTCGGATGATTTTATAGCCATGGTAAAAGTGGGGGAGGAGTCAGGCAACCTGAGATCGATGCTTGAGCATTGTTCAAAATTATACGAAGCACGGGTGAGCAAGGCGCTTGAACTTTTTTCAGCCTTATTTCAACCGGCATTGATGATTTTTATAGGGCTCATGATAGCGTTTCTTATTCTTGCGGTTTATGTGCCTATTTTTGAGCTTTCTAACGTGGTAAGTTGGTCCTAGGAGATTTGACGGTTTTTCCTTTTTGATTACCATTGTCCCTATCTTTCAAATCTTTTTAGGCCGGGGTGGCGAAATTGGCAGACGCACGGGACTCAAAATCCCGCGATGGCAACATCGTGTCGGTTCAAGTCCGACCCCCGGCACCAAGTACCAGCAGGTACATCAATCTCTATTTAAAAAGTAAGGCCGAATATCATCATTTTTCATTACTTAAAGCAACTCTGAGTAAAAATAGAGTATCGTTTTTAAGTTTAGATTTGACCCATGCTTTTTGCTTTTCATTTAAAAGCTCACCTAGACCAGATAAGATCGTTTTATCATTAAATTTTTCGAGCGCAGTAATACAATGCTGCAAAAAATCTTTGTAGCTCATTCCTGTTCTTTGCTCAACAATTTTTTTATTGATGGACCAGTGATTATGAAAAATAAAGTAAACGTCAAAAATATCCCGATTTGCTTCGCCCATTCTCTCATACATTGCAACAAGTTTATGAGCAGCTACATCTTCTTCAACCATCGCGGGCATAGCGACGCTGAGATGATGCTTTATTTCATATTTTGATCCAAAAGATCGTTTGTTAATTTCAAGTTCTATCTTTTGAGCATCAGGCAAATTGCCTTTATAGGAAAGGATAAAAAACAAGGTGTATCTTTTTTTGTGTGATTCAAATGTTCCATACTTTTCTAAAATTTTTTTTATCTCTTCAAAAACATACTCTTCCTTTGTTTGATCTAACAGATCAAACTCGAGATCGACGGAAAAACGATTTAAATGATAAAACAAAAGCATCGCCGTTCCTCCCTTAAAGCCCAAACTTTGAGAGAGTTCAGCATCAGTAAAAATATCTTTGAGAATGCTCAGTAAAATACTTTTATGAAGCGCGATATTTAAAGCCATTCTTCTTCCTTTATTTTGAAGTTTTGAGGAAATCCGCTTCAAACGTACGGCGATATAAAGCAACTTTCTGTTTCATTCTTTTGTTGTCTCCATACACGGGCAATATTTCATTAACTTTGTCCCAATTGAGGGGTTGGAGGTTATCGAAGTAATAACCTTTATGGAGATAGACAATATCTAAAAAAGCTCTTTCTGGTGAAGCTATGCTATAAGTATCCTTAATCTCGATTCCTACTGTGTTAGTAAGAATGATCGGTTTGAGTGATCTGAAAACATACGTTTGTCCGTCGCATATAATTTCTCGTGATTGGTAAGTGGCTACAAAAATCTGACTGTAATATTGAAAAATGATTCCTGCAGCTCTGAGAACTGTTTCAAAACTGATATAGGAGGGGGTGAGAATTTTCGTGACTAATTCCAAGCGATCATAATTTTTATCTTTGGCGTAGAGCCCTCTACGGATATGATATAAATCGCCACGCTGCACATAATAATTGATTCTATTTTTTAAGGTTTTTGTTGCAGTAGTTCTTCTTCGCATCAAAAGTTCTTTGAAGGTAAATACTGTTTGTTGAGATCTGAGAATCTCTGATAATACCCCTTTGGCCATACGGAATACCTTTCTTGTTGGAAGCTAAAGGTCCGATTTTTCCGGACCTTTAGCTTCCAACATAATCCTTCGAGATCAAATTTGCAAGATTGTTTGAAGATTGGTGATTTGATAGTCTACAAATGCTCTTTTTGTAATATCGATTCTCTGTTTGACGGATAAAAAATATGAATAATCAAAATTGTATTTTCTGTAAAATCATTGCCAAAAAAATTCCTGCTACCGTGATCAAAGAAACTGATGACATCATTGTTATCAAGGACATAGCCCCAAAAACCCCCATTCACTACCTTATCATTCCAAAAAAGCACATCGTTGATTTACAATCATTGGAGGATGCGGACAAGCCATTAGCATGCAACATGATTTTCATGGCACATGAATTGTCAAAAGACCTTTCTGGCTCAAAAGCATTTAGACTTGTTTCGAATAATGGCCATGAAGCAGGGCAGCGCGTCTTCCACATCCATTTACATTTCTTGTCTGGTAGAGAGCTGGAATTTTAGAGAAAAACTCATTTTTGGGGGAGTTCATGAAAAGAATAATGAAAATACTGGGATGGTTAGCTATCTTCATAGGCCTATCGATTGCTGGGGCTCTCATTATTGTGCACAGCCCGATAAAAAAATATTTACGCCAAGCCTGTTGCTCTTCTGTAAAAGATATTCCTCGCAAGTTGACTGCGGAGGAAATTCAAAAACAATTAGCAGCGCATCCGCAATGTACTTTTTGTAAAATTATTGCCCACGAACTTCCGGCAACTGTGATCAAAGAAACTGATGATGTCATAGTGATCGAGGACAAGGAGCCAAGAACTCCCATGCATTACCTTATCATTCCAAAAAAACACATTGCTGATGTGCGATCATTAGGGGAAGGGGATAAAGCGTTAGCAGGAGATCTGCTTTTTATGGCGAAAGATCTTTCAAAAAATCTTCCAGGTTCACAAGCATTTCGATTAATTTCTAATAATGGTAGCGATGTCGGTCAAACTATTTTCCACATGCATATACATTTTCTCGCCGGGAAAAAACTAGAGCCAGGAATGATGATGTTGGGGCGCCATGAATAAGCAGATTACAAAAATAATCAGATGGGCAGCCATTATTGTTGGCCTATCTTTTGTTGGTACCGTACTGATTTCTTACCGCACCATTAAAAAATCTTTAGGTCGGGTGACCAATGTACCATCAATACAAAAAATTATTCTTAAAAACAGAGAGCGCTTGGAGCAACAGCTTCATGCGCAAAAAGTTTCTTTTTTAACGAGTGATGGAATAAGGCTGCAAGGATATTTAGTACTTCGTAAGGGCGCCAAGCGCAATCTTCTTATATGCCACGGGTATAGAAGCGCCAAAGAAATGCTGATTGATTTTGCTGACATGTTTCAACGGAGCAACCTACTCTTTTTTGATTTTCGAGCACACGGACAAAGTGAAGGTGATTTAGTAACTCTTGGATACAATGAAAAAAAAGATGTGCTGAGTGCCCTAAACTTTTTACAAACCGATGAAAGAACAAAAAAACTTCCTATTTTTGGTATCGGAGTTTCGATGGGTGGTGTTGCTTTGCTTGCTGCCGCCGCAGAAAAGCCGGTGTTTAAAGGATTGGTAATTGACTCAGCATTTGCGCGTCTTGAAGATCAAATAGCCTATGCCTTTTATCAGCGAACGGGCTTGCCAAAATATCCCTTTTTAATCGTGACACGATTCTTATTTGAACTCTTAACCCATATTCGAGTACGAGAGGTAAGCGTACTGGATTATGTGCGTAATATATCGATTCCTATCCTCTTCATTCACGCTGAGAATGATACCGAAGTTCCCTTAGAAGGATCAAAAGAGTTGTATGAAGCAGCGACAGAGAAAAAGGATTTATGGATAGAAGGACCATGTAAGCATGCCACGATCTGTCTCGAGTATCGAGATGAGTACGAAAAACGAGTAAATACCTTTTTTGGATATAGGTTTTGACTCTTAAAATTGAGTTTCAATTTTGAGTACCAATCAAGAAAAGAAGATCTCTTAAATAACCAACTTTTGCAGTAGTTGTTCCATCGCCAACGTTGTATTAAACAAAAATAAATACGTTTCTTTAAACAAGAAAAGGAACAGCAATATAAAGATGGAGAACTGTGACACTAGATAATAAAAAGGGAGTAAGCGCTGAGGAAGAAGCGCGGCAATAATATGACTGCCATCAAGAGGTGGGAGTGGCAGAAGATTAAAGACACCAAGCATGACATTTATCCAGACCGTTGTTTTTAAAAAGGTTGTATAGGCAGGAGCAAGAGTGATTGGTAAATAGCTGCTTGGTAAGTAGTAGGTCACGTAAAGCAAAAACAATGCAAAAATAAAATTGGAAAATGGGCCCGCTAGTCCCGCAAGTACGGAAAAAATTCGTGGATAGGCGAAGTTGCGTGCATCCATGGGAACTGGCTTTGCCCACCCAATTCTAAAAAAGAGCAAAAATAAAAAGCCAAACAGATCAATGTGGGCAAAAGGGTTTAAGGTTAAGCGCCCAAATCGTTTTGCAGTATCATCGCCGAGTAAATAAGCGACCCAGGCATGGGAAAATTCATGAACGGTGATAGCAGATAAGAAGGCAAAAATAAGAATAAAAAATTGTGCTACATGGTTGATAAACAATGATTGATCCATCACGACACGGTTCCTTTTTTAAGGAGTAATATCAATATTATCCAAAATCCCACCAGTACCACTTGGTATGCCGGGAGAGGCTGACGATAAGCTTGCAGACAGAACGGGTAAGGTTACCCCAGTTGTGTAGGTAACACTATAATTTGTTCCATTATTAAAGGCATAATTTTTGACGATAGCGCTTGTACTAACCGGCCGTTCATCCTTGATGCCAAAACTAGAACTTGCTCCGATATTGTTAAAGATCTCATTATGAATGATCTGACATTTATCGCAGGTATCTGTAAAAATAACGCCATATGCTGTTCCGGAAGTAACTGTTTTTTGATCTTGAATGATACAGTCAATAATACTACTTCTCTGTTCCCCACTAAATTTAAAACCGGCAGCATATCCTCCACCTAAGTTGATTTCAGAAAGACAATTTCTAAAAACATTTTGTGAGCCGTTTTGAGCTAAAAATCCAAAAGAAGCCATCTGATTATTGATGTTACTACTACATTTGCATTTAGTTATAAGGATATCAGTTGCCTGGTCGAGCAGGACGCCACATACGGTACCGGTTGCTGTCAGATCGCGACAGGTCCCCTTATAAAAAATAGTATCATCAACAATCCCCGTATACGATTGAGAAACAGAGAGTCCCGCAACTATATTAGTCCCGCCACCGCCAACAACAATTGAATTAAATATTTGAAAGGCGCACCAGCTTTCCATGCTGATGCCATACGATGGTGCGGTGATACCAGCATCATTAAAAGCAATATATGAATTTATTACTTTACCTAGTAAGCCATGGGCCATGCGTATACCATAGGCGGGGCTACCGCCAGCACCAGTGCAGGTTGATACACTGCAGTTATTAACACTAGCACCAATGATCCCGATACCGGTTGCAGAGCCATCAAAAAAAATGCCGGCGGTATTGCAGCCTTCTATTTTACTGTCCAATATACCGATATTAGTGCATCCATCATAAACATGGATGCCCACACCAGAAACACCAAGTACGTGAGCATTTTTTATAGTTACGTCAGAAAGGCCTGTCTCTATAACTATGGCATCAAATCCAGGCTGAAGGTTGCCGGGCATTTGAGTAACAAGGTGGTTACCCATGTCGAGCGTTACATCTGATGCTGAAATGAGAATAGCTATATCATTTGCTACTGTAGGGGTTGCAATAAGGTCGGCCCCTATAAGATAAGAACCACTTTGAGTTATAGTGGTGACTGCTGCATGAAAGCAGTTAAAAAAACTCAGTAAAATAAATATTTTTTTTATAAAGTGCTCCATAACTATTCCTCTGTTTTGCCTACCTCATTGCTTTCTTCTTCAATAATGAAATCTCCGTTGCGCATAAAGATTATGTGTTGAGAAATATTTTTTTTTAGCTGTTGAGTAAGTTTTTCTTTTTTTTCCGTATTATGCGTTGTTTGTAACTCATAACAAAGGGTGAGTGCTCGTGGCATGTTTAAAAAAATTGATCTTTCAGCTGCAACTTTTATCTCATCTTTTATCAGTTTTAAATTTTCCTTATCTTGATTATCAAACAGAGAGGCTGAAAGTATAAATTCTCTGCCGATACCCTGCAGTGTTGGCGCATGAGCATCTTGTAGTCCAATAGAGGATTCAATAGCGCTGGCAAAGGGGCTGTGCGCAGCACACCAAGGAAAAAATAAGAGAGTTAAAATCAGGAGCCTCATTGTTTCTCCTCAGTTCAGTCCTATATTAGACCAAGCACCGTTAACCGCGTTAATTGATTGATTATTTTTTTGAGTAACAGAAAGCCCATTTAATTGGTTATCCGCGGTAGTTCCATTACGCATGGCAACATTTTTTACAAAGCCGCTGCTTGAATCATTCTGGAGTCTAATGCCGTAACTGTTGGCACTATTTGTTCCTTGATTCTTAGTGATAAATGATTCTTGGTTAAAACATTCGGTGCAGCCATTATAATCCATACCTACGGCTATAGAATTGGTAGAATTGTTGCCATGGGCTATGCATCGTACATGTACATTATTAGAACAGCCGTTGACGTTATAGCCGCGAACCACTCCATTTAAAGATTTATTGTTGAGTGCCAAACAGTCGATGAAGGAATTTCCTGTATTCGATAGCGAAGAAAAGCCATGGCAGGTTCCATCCGCACTATTTTGCGATACCTTACAATTGGTTAGGACATTATTATTGCAACCAGCACCGAATTGAAATCCTGCATACGTTGTGTTGGCCATTGTT
>Ga0210384_10006248_pt1 | contig 12740 bp, 14 predicted proteins | sample IncBWH2MmetaG_FD_160574 | JGI IMG/M metagenome (GOLD analysis project Ga0210384, IMG submission 160574) | Forest soil microbial communities from Barre Woods Harvard Forest LTER site, Petersham, Massachusetts, United States - Inc-BW-H-2-M | ecosystem: Environmental > Terrestrial > Soil >... | reverse complement strand
TGGTAAAGACGCTGCGCCGCATCATGGCAGGCAAAGGCGCTCAGATGGTGCCGGTGCTCGAAGGAGATCGCATCGTCGGCATCATTACGCCGCAGAATCTCGCCCACTCGATGGGACTGTTGAATCAGCGCCGCAAGATGCGGCCGCAGGAATAGATGTCCGGCGACACCGAAAAGAGTTCCGACAAGCCGCTTGCACCTGGGCTCTACCTCGTAGCTACGCCAATCGGAAACCTGGAAGATATCACCCTGCGAGCCCTCCGCGTCCTCCGCAGTGTGGACCGCATCGCTTGTGAAGACACGCGGCAGACGCAAAAGCTGCTGAACCACTTTGAGATTCACACACCAACCGTGAGCTATCACATGCACAACGAAGGCTCACGCGCGGAGGAGCTTACGGCGGAGCTGAAGCAAGGCGCCCGGATTGCCGTCGTCAGCGATGCGGGCACGCCCGGGATTGCCGACCCGGGAGGGCAGGTCGCCGCTGCGGCCATCGCCGCCGGTATTGATGTCTTCCCTATTCCCGGCGCGAATGCTGCAATCAGCGGCCTGATCGCCAGTGGCCTCCCAACGGAACGATTCACCTTCCACGGCTTTCTTCCAGCCAAAGCTGGCCAGCGGAAGACCGCGCTCGAAGAACTCGTTCGGGTCGACGTAACGCACGTTTTCTATGAGGCTCCCCACCGCATTCTGGACGCCCTCGCAGATGTTGAGGCGGTCTTCGGGGCATCGCAGCACGTTGTCGTCGCACGCGAGCTGACCAAGCTCCATGAAGAGTTTCTGCGGGGCGCAGCCGCCGAAGTGCGGTCACAACTTGCTGGTCGAGGCAGCGTGCGTGGGGAGATCGTACTGATGCTGGCGCCTTCCCTTTCAACATGCTTCTCCGAAAAGAGAGCAAGCCTCGCAGTTGAGGTTGCGACTCTGATGAAGTCAGAAGGAATCAGCGAGATGGACGCTCTAAAACGCGTCGCCCGCGAACGAGGCATAGGCAAGAGCGAGGCCTATCGTGAGCTGCAGCGCGAACAGAAGCGATTGCGCTGATCTGGGTCTCCCTGCTCTCAGCTACTCCCGGCCCCCGCCTACTCCCGGCCCCTTGGCTACTCCCGGCCTTTGACGCGATCATAGTTGTACACATCGCTGGTCGTCCCCAGAGCCTGGTTGTACAGGCTAGTAGCGCCAATCGCCTCATTCAGCTCTTCGGTAAATTCATGGATGGCGCGGAGATGGTCGGCAGTAGCGGGGATCTCCATCTTGCTCGTTTTCTGGAACTTCTGATAGCCCCGATCTACGAGGCGCGCGATCTCACCGTTCAGTAGCCACCCCGGACGGGCAAGTATCTCGACCGTGCCATCGGGAGCAGCAGCGATCTCCGCCGCGCACCCGTATTTCCTTACCTGAACCGCGTTTAGAGTGCGTTTTGCAACGTCTTGTGCGGGTGCAACATCGAATCTCTGGCTGCCAAGCAGGACGAGAACGTCGTTGAAGATGCGCGGTGAGGTCTTTTTTGTCATAAGTGCAATACGTTAGACTCGTTATAACTGTCGCACATTCGCCAACGTCCTTCAATCGACGGGCCGCGACGCGATCCCAATGAAGACGGAAGCTACATGATCACCACTGTCAAAACGCTCGGAACCAACATCCTCGAACGCATCGGGCACACGCCGCTGGTACGCCTGGAAGCTCTCACGGCTCATCTACCGGGAGTCCAGATTCTGGGCAAGGCGGAATGGACTAACCCCGGAGGGTCGGTGAAAGACCGCGCGGCCTCAGCCATCGTAACCGACGCGCAACGCCGTGGACTGATCAGCAAGAGCCGAGGCCTTCTGGATGCAACCAGCGGAAATACCGGCATCGCCTACGCCATGCTGGGCGCAGCGATGGGCTTCCCCGTGACCCTGTGTATGCCGTCAAATGTCTCCGACGCGCGAAAGCGATACCTCAAAGCCTATGGCGCTGAGATCGTATGGACAAACCCAGCCGATGGGTCGGACGGAGCGATCCGGAAAGCACGCCAGATGATCGCCGCAGAGCCGGATCGCTACTACTACGCCGACCAGTATTCGAACGATGAAAACTGGCGCGCGCACTACCGGACCACCGGCAACGAAATCTGGGAGCAGACCGAGGGACAGGTGACGCACTTTGTCGCGGCCCTCGGCACCACCGGGACTTTTATGGGGACTACGCGGCGGCTGAAAGAGTTGAACCCGAAGATCCAGTGCATCTCCATGCAGCCCGATTCCCCCTTCAATGGGCTTGAAGGATTGAAGCACATGGCGACAGCGATCGTGCCCAAGATCTACGATCCTGACCTCGCAGACCGGAATATCGAGATGGCCACCGAGCGGGCGTACGACATGGCGAGACATTTGGGACGCAACCTGGGAGTGCTGGTGGGTGTCTCTGCCGCAGCCGCAACCGCAGCCGCGCTGCAAGTAGCCGAAGAAGAAGCAGCGAAGGGACGCGAAGCCGTGATCGTCACCATCCTGTGCGACGGCGCCGACAAGTACATGAACGAGCGGTTCTGGACGGAGGAGTAACGAAATGCTTCGCATCGAATATGCCGACTACGAAGCATTACGCGCGCACGGAGAAGAGACCTACCCGAACGAGTGCTGTGGCGTGCTGCTCGGCAAGAACACCGCCGGCGAAGGCGATAGTACCGAAACCATAAATCACGTCCGGCAGATTGTCCGCGCCGGCAACACCCGTACCGACTCCGCACACAACCGCTACAACATCGCTCCGCAGGAACTGGTGAAGATTCAACGGCAGGCACGAGGCCTCGGGCTGGACATCGTCGGCTTCTACCACTCGCACCCCGACCATCCCGCGCAGTGGTCAACGACTGATTTCGCCGAGGCCCACTGGCTGGGCTGTTCCTACGTCATCACCAGCATCGAACAGGGCAAAGCCGTGACGACCAACTCGTTTCTGCTGCGCGGAACCGGAGAGGACGACAAGAAGTTTGAAGACGAACCTATCCAGATCGATATCCCTGCTAACCTCGCCGCCTCAGGGGCGGCTAACCAGAAAGGCAGTGCATGAAGATCCACATTCCAACGCCGCTGCGAAGCTACACCGGCGGACTTGAGACCGTCAGCATTCCCGGCGCAACCGTCGACGGAGTATTCCAACAGCTCACCGTCACCTATCCCGAGCTGAAGCCGCACCTGTTTACCCCCGAAGGCAAGCTGCGGTCCTTCGTCAATGTTTACCTGAACGATGACGACATCCGATACCTCGAAGGCAAACAGGAGACCGCCGTCACGGACACTGACGAGCTAACGATTATTCCGTCAATCGCGGGTGGAGTGAATTTGTGACGTGTTAGCTCTTATTATGCTTTAGTCACGATGTTTGTTGGACCGAAGGACAAAGACAATGCCAACCGCAGTTGAAGAGATCACACTACCGAAGCTTTCCAACGAAGAGATCGCACGCTACTCCCGGCACCTGATCCTGCCGGAGGTAGGCATGGAAGGCCAGCAAAAGCTGAAGGCCGCTAAGGTCCTGTGCGTCGGCACGGGCGGGCTGGGCGCACCGCTCGCGATGTACCTTGCGGCGGCTGGAGTCGGCACGATCGGCCTGGTCGACTTCGACACCGTCGATGCGAGCAACCTGCAGCGCCAGATCATTCACTCCACAGCGACAGTCGGCAAGCTCAAGGTCGACTCCGCCGAGATTATGCTCAAGGGCCTGAATCCATTTCTGAACGTGGTGAAGCACAACACCATGCTCACCAGCGCGAACGCGATGGAGATCCTCAAGGATTACGACGTCATCGCCGACGGCACCGACAACTTCCAGACACGCTACCTGGTCAACGACGCCTGCGTTCTGTTGAACAAGCCGAACGCCTACGGCTCGATCTTCCGCTTTGAGGGTCAGGCCAGCGTCTTCGGCACAAAGGAAGGCCCCTGCTATCGCTGCCTGTACCCCGAGCCGCCACCGCCGGGCCTGGTTCCCTCCTGCGCCGAAGGAGGCGTGCTCGGCATCCTGCCCGGCCTCGTCGGAGTCATCCAGGCCACCGAGACCATCAAGCTGATCCTCGGCATCGGCGAGCCCCTAATCGGTCGCCTGCTCTTGGTCGACGCATTAGGCATGAGCTTCCGTACGTTGAAACTGCGCAAGAATCCGGAGTGCCCCGTCTGCGGCCCCAACCCGACTGTGACCGAACTGATCGACTACGACCAGTTCTGCGGCATCGCGCCGCCCAGCCAGGTCGGCCCACTCGAGGTCGCTCGTGACAAAGCAGTCGCCGACCATCCCGTCGTCGACGGCATCCCGCAGATCACGGTTGAAGAACTCAAGCGCAAGTTGGACAGAAAGGAAGACGTCTTCGTCCTGGACGTTCGCGAGCCGCACGAATACCCGATCGCGAATCTAGGTGCACCGCTGATCCCAGTTGGAGAAGTCGAACGCCGTATCGGCGAACTTGCTGCTCAGAAGAACCGCGAAGTCGTCGTCCACTGCCGCTCCGGCGCCAGAAGTCAGAAGGCTGCGCTAGTGCTCAAGCAAGCAGGGTTCACGAATGTGTCGAATCTCGCGGGCGGGATACTCGCCTGGGCCGACAAGATTGACCCATCAATGCCGAAGTACTAAATACAAAGAGTAAAAGGAGGGCGGCGAGCTAACGGTTCGCCGCTTTTTTCTTGTGCATTTGCCGGAGCTATCGTTTGTCGTGCGGAGTCTTCAGTGCGGGACGCAAGACCTCGAGCGTTCCATCGACGGCAGGGGGATTGAGTCCCAAAATCTCTGCGATGAACGGATAGATATTCACGTTTTCAAATGGCTTCAACTGAACGCCGGGACGAATGTCAGGCCCCTCCGCAAAGAAAATGGCCTTCATCTCTGGCATCGTTCGCGGATTGAAGCCGTGGCCGCCCCGATGCTTCTCGCCCTCAGAAGCAGGTGCCTGCGCACGTAATATGTATGGCCCATTCGGCACGACAACCGGGTCACCCTCGCGGGGGTTCCCGTCGAAATGCAGGTAGGCGGGTATATCCGCGCGACGATAAATTTTGAATCGAGGGTCGGGATGGGCCAGAAACTCTTCATACGTCTCCTGTATGTTGGCCTCCGGCTTCGGATAGAGAAATGCACCCTCTGTATGAAAATCGCTGAGATCGGCTGAGTCCGAGAGCGTCACAGGGCCACCCTGCAACGCAACCATGCCGTGGTCGGCAACGACGACAAAATCGACGGGAAGATGCAGCGGAGCAATCTTCGCCACCAGATCTCCGACCATAGCGTCCAAATGATGAACGGCGGCCCGCACCTCTTCGGAGTCCGGGCCATACATATGCCCCGCGTGGTCAACATTGGAATAGTAAAGAGTAATGAAATGCGGTCGAAGCTCAGGCGGCAGCGTTAACCACGCCACTACCTGATCAACACGGCTTTCATCATCGAGTTTTTCATCGAAGTGCAGATAATACGAGGGGCGTTTGCCCTGGATCTCGGCCTCAGAGCCAGGCCAGAACAGGCACGCAGATCGCATTCCCTGTTGTTCTGCCAACACCCAGAGAGGCGTACCGCTGTACCAGCTGCCATCACTGTTGGATTTCGTCTGCGTGTAGACATACGTCTGCTCGCGCGCGGGATCCCAGAAGCTATTCGCGACGATGCCGTGGTGCTCAGGATAGAGACCAGTGACTATGCTGATGTGATTCGGAAACGTCAGCGACGGATAAGCGGGAAACATTCCTTCGGGAGCACTCGCACCCTTGAATCCGAGTTGCAGAAGATGAGGTGCGCCGTATCTGCGCGGATAGTCGTAGCGAAAGCCGTCGAGCGAGACCAGGACAACATAGTGCTTCGCCTGCTGGGCCGCCGCATTCGGCGGATTCGGCACCGCGATGACGGGAGTGGGATCTTGCGCGAGCCCACGAACACTAAAGAGGCCAGCCGAAAGGACAGCGGCAAGCAGGCAACATCGAGTGACAATCAGGGCGAACCGCATCTGCATTCTTTCTATTCCGCCTTATCTTCAATTTCCAGCATCTGCAGACATAACGGCCGTTCCAGCATGCAGTCCATCCTTGCAACAGAAGCCAGCGCGCGTTCAATTGTTGATGTCAGACATGGCTCCGTCGTTACAACAAAGGGCAGCCGGTGCTTCGGATAGCCGCGCCGCTGCAGGAGCGAGTCGATATTAGCGCCCACCTTGGACAGCGCGCCGGAGATCGCATAGACGATTCCAGGCTTGTCATCGACCACAAAACGCAGATAGTGTGGCGCCAGAAAATCTCCCGTAACCTCTCGCTTTCGCACTGGTAGCTCAACCGTCTTACAACCCTGTGCGACGGCCAGCAGATCGGACACAACGGCGACCGCCGTAGGCTCGCCACCGGCACCGTGGCCGGAGAAAACAACGTCGCCGCCAAACCTGCCACTGACCACCACCATATTCTGTGTGCCATGCGACCACGCCATCGGCGAAGCGAGCGGTACCAACATCGGCGCGACCCGCGCATGCACCAGCCTGCCGTCAAGTTCGGCGCGGGAAACCTGGCGGATGGTGCAGTTCAATTCTTTCGCGTAGGAAAAATCGATCGCCTCAATCGTCGAGATGGTCTGTGTCGCGACTGCATCAGGATCAAGCTCAGCATGCATTGCAATACGAGACAGAATGCAGAGCTTAGCACGCGCATCAAAGCCGTCAACATCTGCTGATGGATCCGACTCTGCATAACCAAGCTGCTGCGCGTCGGCCAGCACCGTAGAGTAGTCGGCCCCCGCCTCCATGCGGCTAAGGATGTAGTTGCACGTGCCATTAACGATGCCGCTGAGCCGCGTGACCTGATCGCCGCCCAGCCCCTGAAGCATTCCCGGAATCACCGGAACACCGCCAGCAACCGCGGCCCCATGCACCAGATGGACATTGTGCTGGGCCGCAAGCCTCGCTAGGCTGGAACCACGATAGGCGATGAGCTGTTTATTTGCCGTCACCACTGATTTGCCCGCAGCCAACGCCTTGCGAATCCAGCCTTCGACCGGGTTCAGACCACCCATCAACTCGACCACAATATCAACATCGGAGCGCAAAACGACATCGATATTGTCGGTCCACACAACGAACGCCGGCACCACCCTGGCGACCGACGAACTACGCTTCCGCTCAACGTTACGGTTGAAGATATGCGTCAGTTCTACGCCTGGAAACTTCGACGCTGCGAGCACCCGAGCAACCGAACTTCCCACCGTTCCAAACCCAAGCAAAGCGACCTTTGCAGCGGACCCCGTCTTTGCCGTCTTGGTTGCGGTGTGCTTCTTCTTTCTTGTCGTCATATTTTTAGTAGTCAATTCTGCCCGCCTGAGCACGCCACGCGTCAAAGCTTGAGATTGCCTTCTCCGGCAGCAGGCTCGTAGCAGGAATTCTGCGTTGGCTGACCGGCCGCTTTATCTCCTCATAGAGGAAAGCATCGTCGAATCCGGCAGCTGCCGCATCAGCTGCACTGCTCCCGTAGAAAATCGCAGCGCATCGTGCCCAGTAGATTGCAGCGAGGCACATCGGGCAAGGCTCGCAACTAGTGTAGATATGGCAACTGTCAAGCTGAAAACTCCCCAGCGCAGTACAAGCATTGCGAATTGCTACAATCTCGCCATGTGCCGTTGGATCGTTGGTCGCTGTGACAAGATTGGCGCCGGTTGCAATGATCTCCCCGTTGCGTACGATGACTGCGCCGAACGGCCCTCCACGCCCGGACGTGACGTTCTCCGTCGCCAGCGCGATCGCTCTTTCCATAAACAACGGGTTGCCCTGCATTCGGCTCGATATCCTTAGTGCACGCGTCGCGTGGTGAGAGTCACGGAATAATCAAATTATGGCACATGCCTTCATTTCGGAACGCATAGTCACACCACAAGGCACGCGGCCGGGTGCGCTTTTGATAGATGACCAGGAGATACGCGCCATCTGCCGGCTCTCGGAGATTCCCCCCCATGCCGTCACGCACGACTGCGGCAGCGACGCCCTGCTGCCGGGGCTGGTAGACACCCACGTCCACATCAATCAGCCCGGGCGCACCGAGTGGGAGGGCTTCCGGACCGCCACACGAGCAGCCGCTGCCGGTGGCTACACGACACTAGTCGACATGCCGCTGAACTGCCTGCCAGAGACCACCACTGTCGCTGCGCTCGAAGAAAAGCGTTCCGCTGCACAATGCGAATGTTTTATAGACTGGGCCCCGTGGGGCGGAGCCGTCGCGGACAATCAGCAACACATCCTGCCACTCGCGCGCGCCGGAGTCCTCGGTTTCAAGTGCTTCCTCATCTATCCCGGCTGCGACGGCTTCACCATGATCGATCAGCAGCAGCTGGAGGAAGCGCTTCCCTCCATAACCGAGTCAGGTCTTCCGCTTCTTGTGCACGCCGAGCTAGCGGGGCCCATCGACGCGGCAACGGAAGGGCTGCGCGATGCGGATTGGCGAAGCTACGCCACGTTTCTGGCGTCACGACCCGATCAGGCAGAACTGGAAGCCATCCAGTTGATGATTCGGCTCTGTCGCCAATATCGTTTCCGTCTACACATTGTCCATCTTTCAACCTCGTTGGCGCTGGAAGAGCTGCGCGGCGCACGCGCTGAAGGCCTGCCGATAACAGTCGAAACCTGTCCGCACTATCTGCACTTTGCCGCAGAAGAGATCGCCGACGGCGCGACCCTGTTGAAGTGCGCTCCGCCGATTCGCAGTAGGGAAAATCAGCAACAACTATGGGGTGGCTTGCGCGACGGAATTATCGACATGATCGTCACGGATCATTCGCCGTGTCCACCCGCCATGAAGCGTGAAGATTCAGGCCGCTTCGACCTCGCATGGGGCGGGATCGCCAGCCTGTCTCTCGCGCCTTCCATCATCCACACCGAGTGCCGGCGTCGTGGTTTCACATTGGATGACATCGTTCGCTGGATGAGCAGCGCACCGGCCGCGCTTGCCGGCATCAGCCACCGGGCAGGAACACTCGAACCCGGCCGCGACGCAAACTTCGTTGTCTTCGACACTGACGCCGAGTTCGTCGTCACACCCGACAAGCTGCACTACCGTCACGCAATATCGCCTTATCTCAACGAGACGCTGAGTGGAGCAGTAAAGGAAACCTACCTCCGCGGAGAAGCGGTATACCGTGACGGCCGCTTCGCCTCGAAGCCATCCGGACGCGAGGTCACGCTATAGTAAGCAGACGATGAGGAACAAAGTCCTGGCTCGATGGAACTCGCTTGATCCTGCGACCGCGGCCCGCGAGGCACTTCCCTGCTGCGGCTCCCAAGCATGGGCGGTTGCGTTGGCCTCCCGGCGACCCATCGCGGATGAAGCCTCCCTGATCGAAGCATCGACTAACATCTGGCTCGACTTACCCGAGGAGGCCTGGCGGGAGGCGTTCGATAGTCACCCTCGCATCGGCCAAAGCCACGCGCAGACCCACGCGACCGCGGAATCGCTCCGGTGGTCGGCACAGGAACAGCGCACGGCTCTCTCGGAGGACGAAGCGGCCAGGCATACGCTCGAAGAAGGAAATCGCTGCTACGAACAGAAGTTCGGAAGAATCTTCATCGTTTGCGCAAACGGAAAAACCTCAGCCGAGATACTCGCTCTCCTCGAAGCACGAATGAAAAACGACGCGGCGACAGAGTTGCGCGAGGCCGCCGAACAACAACGTCAGATCACGCAGCTCCGTCTTCGCCGCTGGCTGGAGTCAGAATAATCATGGGCATTTCGACACACATTCTCGACACCACTCTTGGACGGCCTGCCGCAGGAATCCCTGTGACTCTCGCCTTCATAACAAACGGCGCATGGTCACTCATCAACGGAGCCGTTACCGATGCGGATGGCCGGTGTAAAAATCTTTTGCCCCCAACACAAACTCTGCAGCCGGGCATCTATCGTGTCCACTTCGAAACCAACGCCTACTTCGAACGGAATCGTGTGGAGGGACTCTATCCATATGTGGAGATCGTTTTCAGGGTGTCGGATAGCAATCAGCATTACCACATTCCCTTGCTGCTGACCGCGAACGGCTATACCACCTACCGAGGAAGTTGAACGGATGATTGAACTCGCTGAAAATCGCTACGGAAAGTCTCGCGTTCGCCTGATGAAGGTGACTCGCCACGATCACGGCCACGATCTGCGTGAGTGGACCGTGCAGGTACTCCTGAAGGGCGACTTCGACAGTGCCCATCTCGATGGCGACAACAGCAAAATCCTGCCGACAGACACGATGAAGAACACCGTCTACTCTCTCGCACGAAGCTCGAAGGCGACCGCGATGGAAGACTACGCAAAGGAACTTGCCGACTTCCTGCTGGGCCGCAACCGCCAGGTTCAATCCGCCTCAATCCGCATCGAAAGTACATTGTGGAAACGCCTTTTGGTTAATGGCAAACCTCACCCCAGCGCCTTCATGCGCGGCAGCGGTGAACTGCAGACGACCAGCGTAGAGCGTACGCAAGGCGGAGCATTTCACATTTTCTCAGGCCTCGACAATCTCGTTCTGCTCAAGACGGCAAACTCCGGCTTCGAGGGTTACATCAAAGACTCGCTCACCACACTGCCCGAAACAAAAGATCGACTCTTCGGCACCGCCGTCAGCTCAGAATGGCGCTACACCGCGACTGATCTAGACTTCGACATTGTCCGCAAAGCCCTTCGTGAGACGATGCTCCGCACCTTTGCCAATCACGACAGCAAGTCCGTTCAGCAAACTCTATACGCAATGGCCGAGAGCGCGCTCGAAGCGGTACCAGAAATCGATGACATCGAGATCACTATGCCGAACAAACACTGTCTCCTGGTCGACCTCTCGCGATTCGGCCAGGACAATCCAAACGAAATCTTTGTCCCCACCGACGAGCCGCACGGTTACATCGAAGCGCGTGTGCGACGCAAGCCTTAAAGCAAATCTGATTAGCACTCATGACTGCCACGCCCACAGATCGCGCTGCCCGCATCATCGCCCGTTGCCGGGAGATCGCCGCCTGCACCGAGGTTCCAGGTGAGATCACACGCCTCTTCCTGACACCTCCAATGCACGACGTGCACGCGTTGCTGCGCGACTGGATGGAGGCCGCCGGCATGACAGTGCGTATCGATGCAATCGGCAATCTACGCGGATTCTGGCCAGGTCTCGTACCGGGATCGCCACGCCTCCTCATCGGCTCGCATTTGGACACAGTTCCCAACGCCGGAGCATTCGATGGCATCCTCGGGGTCGTTCTCGGAGTCGCCATCGTTGAAGAACTGCGCGGCGAGCTTCTACCCTTCGCCATCGAAGTCATCGGCTTTTCAGAAGAAGAGGGCGTGCGCTTCAGCAAGCCTTTCCTCGGCAGCCTCGCGCTCGTCGGAAAACTCGATGCCGACACACTTGCGCGTACCGATCGGAGCGGAATCAGCGTCCGGCATGCGATTGACGACTACGGCCTCGATCCCACACAGCTTCCCGCCGCTGCTTTGGCCAATGAAACCTTCGCCTATCTCGAGTTTCACATCGAACAGGGCCCAGTCCTAGAAAGCGAAAATGCGTCGCTCGGAATCGTCGAGGCATTGGTCGGACAGACTCGCATGGAACTCATCTTCGCCGGACAGGCAAACCACGCAGGCACCACGCCGATGCACATGAGGCACGATGCATTAGCCGCGGCAGCCGAGTGGATCGTCGCCGTCGAAGCCTACGCCGGCTCGCACGTGGGTCTCGTTGCGACGGTCGGTAAGGTAGAAGCCGCTCCCGGCGCTGGAAACGTCATCGCCGGACAAGTCATCGCTTCGCTCGATGTGCGTCATGCTGACGACAGAGTTCGCGAGGCCTCCGTTCTCGCGATCCGGAAACATGCGGAGACAGCCGCAGCCAGTCGTGGGGTGCACGTCACATCTGCCAGGCAGCTTGAGCAACCCGCGGTCCCGCTCGACCCGCGCCTGACCGCGCTACTCGGTAAAGCCGCCGCCCAGGCAGGCTTTCCAGCCCGCAGGATGACCAGCGGAGCCGGCCACGACGCGATGATTCTCGCCCCAAGGATCCCCTCTGCCATGCTCTTTCTCCGCAGTCCCGGAGGCCTCAGCCATCATCCCGATGAAACCGTCTTGCCACAGGATGTAGAGGCAGCCCTCGTCACTGCGATGGAGTTCCTCGCGCAGTTGCGCGATGATAGGACGAACCCCAAGGACGGACATGCATAAGCTCGGATACACCCGCAGCACCAATCAGCGCGATCATCTCCTGCATACGCCCGACACCTTCATCCGTACGGTATTGCCCGGCATGGAGCGCGCGACCGCCGTCGTTCACATCTCGCCCGCAGGCGGCGCAGCCTTCACCCAATACACGGCGGAGCTCGAACCCGGCGGCAGCCTCGGACCCACCTCCAACCAGCGCTTCCTCTACACGCTCGAAGGCGCAGCCGACCTCGCGACCGACACGACGTTCCACACGCTGACAGCAGGCAGCTATGCTTACATTCCAGAAGATGCGGCACACTCGCTGACAGCGCAACAAACAACGAAGCTTGCCGTGATCGAGAAACCTTACGAGACACTCGCTTCCGAACCGGCGCCGGAAGTACTCGTTGGCCACGAAGAAAGGATGCCCGCCGTTCCGCTCAACGACGACCCCGACCTCCAGGTGCGCAGCCTGCTACCCGGCTCTACCTCCTTCGACTTTGCCGTCAATACGATGACCTATCAACCCGGCGCCGCGCTCAGCATGGTCGAGGTGCACATCATGGAACACGGTCTGCTGATG
>Ga0210384_10006246_pt1 | contig 12744 bp, 7 predicted proteins | sample IncBWH2MmetaG_FD_160574 | JGI IMG/M metagenome (GOLD analysis project Ga0210384, IMG submission 160574) | Forest soil microbial communities from Barre Woods Harvard Forest LTER site, Petersham, Massachusetts, United States - Inc-BW-H-2-M | ecosystem: Environmental > Terrestrial > Soil >... | reverse complement strand
GTCGTCGCGCTCACTGTGCTGTATACGTTTGAAGGCGGCATGAAAGCCATCATTTGGACGGACGCGTCGCAGCTTCTTCTCTACTTGACCGGCAGCGCGGTAACGGTTTTCGTTTTGCTTCACCGCATCCCCGGTGGCTGGAGCGAGATCACTCAAGTCGCGGCTGCCGCCGGACACAAATTGCAGGTTTTCGATTTCTCCTGGAATCTCGCCACGAAATATACGTTCTGGTCCGGTCTGATTGGCGGAGCGTTTCTCACCATGGCCACTCACGGCACCGACCAGATCATCGTGCAGCGGTTGCTCGCGGCAAAAAGTGAAGGCGACAGCCGCCGCGCGTTGCTCACCAGTGGCGTCATCGTGCTCATCCAGTTCACCATCTTTCTGCTCATCGGCGTTTCACTTTACGTGTTCGCGCAACACACTCCGCTGTTGGCGGCCGGCGAGCGCACCGATCGCATCCTTCCACTTTTCATCGTGCGAGAAATGCCCGTCGGTCTTGCGGGTTTGATGATTGCTTCCATCGTCGCCGTGGCCATGTCCAACGCCAGCGGTTCGCTGAATTCCCTCGCTGCTTCCAGCGTCCTCGATTTCTCGAGCTTGCGTGGCCGCAAAACGGACCCGCAAACTCTCCTGCGCCTCTCACGCCGCATGACTCTCATGTGGGGTCTGGTGTTGATGGGCTTCGGCTTGGTGAACTGGGGCCCTCTCCTGCTGGAAAAGGGATTGACGGTGGCTTCACTTCCCTTCGGCAGTATGCTCGGACTGTTTCTGTTGGGCACGTTCGATCGCGGAGCCACCGCGCGCGGCGCCCTCGCGGGGATGTTCGCAGGACTGGCGGTCGTTTTGTGTGTTTTTCGTTTCACGAACGTGGCGTTTACATGGTATTTCCTGATTGGTGCCTGCGTGACCTTTGCGATCGGAGCATTGGTCAGCCGGATCGCGCACCGGGACAAATTAGCGGCCTAGTGCCGCTGCCGAAGAGGATTGATGCCCGAAAAACGACTCGAACTCGTCCGCGGTCTCGGAGCCTGGGCTTCCGCCGCCATCGTTGTCGGCACCATGATCGGTACCGGCATCTTCCTCAAGCCTGCCGAGATGGCCCGCGAAGGCCGCAGCGTCTCCGTCGTTTTCGCCGCTTGGATCATCGGCGCGATTCTTTCCATCTTCGGCGCGTTCTCTTTCGCCGAATTAGGCTCCATGATTCCCGAAGCCGGGGGCGAATATGCCTACCTGCGACGCGGCTTCGGGCCCGTCTACGGATTTCTGTTCGGCTGGATGCATTCCATCGTCGGCCGCCCCAGTTCCCTGGCTTCGATTTCTGCCGGCATGATGCGCTTCCTCAGTTTCATCTTCCCGGTTGTCGCGGCGCCGCTATTCACCAAGCACATCGCAATCCCCGGCGTTACCGGGTGGATCAAGCCATACGATTTCGTCTTCACGTGGGCGCAGCCCCTCGCCGTCATCTGGCTCCTAATAATGACGGGCGTGAACTATCTCGGCGTACGGCTGGGCGGTGCTGTCCAGGTTTTTCTGACGTCCATCAAGATTATGTCCGTCGCGATTGTCATCGGCGTGGCGTTTTTCTCACCTGCGCCCGCAGCGCGCCCGGCCGATCCCTTCTGGCCTGCCGCTGGCATGGGCGCCGGCGCGCTCTTCAGCGCGTTCCTCGCCGCGCTCGCAGCAGCCCTCTGGGCCTATGACGGTTGGGAAGATTTGAATCTGGTCGGGTCGGAAGTGGAGAATCCGCAGAAAAACTTTCCCCGTGCCCTGGTCGGCGGAGTCGGCTTCGTCGCTGTCGTCTACCTTTTGTTCAGCGCCGCTTGCCTGAAAGTTCTTCCGTTCGAAACCGTCGCCGCCTCAAACCACATCGCCTCCGATGTTGTCGAGCACATCAAAGGCGCCACCGCCGCCGGCCTGATCACGTGGGCCATGGTGATTTCCGCGCTGGGCTCCATGAATTCCTCCGTGCTGAGCGGCGCGCGCGTGGGCTACGCCATGGCGCGCGACAAAATCTTTTTCAAAATTGCCGACGGCATTCATCCAAAATTCCGCACCCCCGGCCGTTCCCTGATTTTTCAGGGCATCCTCGCCAGCCTGATGGCCCTGACGGGTACCTTCGAAGAGCTGACCAATCTTTTTATTTTTGCCGCATGGATCTTTTACGCGTTCGCCGTCGTGGCTCTCTTTCGAATGCGCAAAACCGAACCCGACTTGCCTCGCCCCTATCGTTGCTGGGGCTACCCCTGGGTCCCCGGCCTCTTCGTCGCCGGCGCCCTCGCGCTTACCATAAATATTTGGATCGAGCGACCGGGCCGGTCCTCGATCGGTCTGCTTTTAATCTTGGCCGGACTTCCCTTTTACAAGCACTGGGTAAGGAAGGGCGTGACAACGTGAAAAATTTCATGCGACATGCGCATATTTTCTTTCCTGTGGTGATGGTGTTGAAAGACATAGTCGCCACAATGGTCATGCTCTCGAACGAACCTGGCATCAGCGCCGAAAACGTCCGGCACTATCACCTAGCCCTATTCCCCGGAGGGCTGCTCTTCGGAGGGGCTGGCTGGGCATGGGTTTTCAATATTTGCGTGAGTGTCACGATAGGTTTGCTCGTATCACGCAGCTCAAAATGCGTATTCTCCCATAGTCGACCGGAGTCAGGAAACTAAACGGAGGCGGCGCGGGAAGCGCGCGTTTCCCCACTGATTGGCAGGATTGCGGATTCCGCATCGCGCGAGACTTCAACCGCAGGATGCAAAAGCTTGGCGAGCGCTTCGATGCCGGTGATGAGGCGGGGGCCGGGCCGCGAAAAATAACTGTTGGCTTCCAACGCGTACACGCGGCCGTTGCGCACCGCGGGGATGGCATTCCACTCTTCGGGAAACGACATCGACTTGTATTCGTCGCGCGCCTGCTGGGCGCCATAGCCACACGGCGCAATCAGCAGCATCTCCGGCGCGGCGTCGATGACGTCTTCTACGCTAATGCGGAACGACGGCGTTCGCGCACTGCCGAACACATCTTCCCCACCGGCTCGGTGAATCATTTCCGGCACCCAGTGTCCGCCAACATAGAACGGCTGCAGCCACTCAAGAAACGCCACGCGAGGGCGATGCGCCGCCGGATCCAATTGCTTCTCAAGCTCACCGAGCCGCGTGCCGATCTTCTTGAGCAGCGCCTCCGCCTGTGGGCCACGGGCCGTTTCTTCTCCCACCCACAAAATGTCGCGCCACACGTCGCCTAAATCCTGCGGATTCAGGCAGAGCACCTCCGGCCGCCGGTCAAACCGCATCAGCGCCGTCGCCAAATCATCCGGCGAAGCCGCGCACACGTGGCACAAGTCCTGCGTGACAATCAGGTCCGGCGCCAGTTCCTCCAGCACCGCGGCATCCACTGCGTACAAGCTCTCCCCGCGGTGCACATATTCCCGCACAAGGGCATCAATCTCCGCCGGAGTCGCATCGTGCGGCATCCGCGAATGAATCACCACGGTCCTCGTCCGCGCGTTTGGGGGAAAATCACACTCGTGGCTCACGCCCACAACTTCCCGGTCAAATCCCAGCGCAAACAGGATTTCCGTAGCCGACGGCAGCAGTGAAACGATACGCATGGCTTGTCGAATGTATCACATTCGGAATGCTGAAGAAGTGCAAGTACCGCAGCGCGCTTATTTCCGATTGAGCCGAACGGCAGGGCAAAGTCTCTCTGTTGGTTTAGTGCCAATTCAGACCCAGAGCCGCGCAGAGTCCTTTTTTAGGAATGGCAGCGCAAGACGCCGCAACGATGTGGCTCAATCAAATCAGCCACTTGCGAGAGTCTTTCCCCTCTGTGCGACGGCTTCTCATTTGCACTCCAATAACCACTTACTGGCCGGAGCATTCCAAGGTAGGGAGCGACTGCACGGGGGAGAATAGTGAATGAGCGCCAAAATAGCTCTTCATTGACTAGGCGTTTGATTGTCGTGGAGATCGCGTCCCTCAGGTTGTCCGCGGAACCCCTAAGCAAACCAAAACGTCCTGGCACGGGCTTAACGCGTCCCTCCAGCTGGCCCTCGGTTCGGCGGGCGCTTATCCTGGTCTTTTTTTCTCTTCTACCTTTCTTAAGCATAACGCTCACGCGCGCTCAGAATAAGGGTGACACCCCGAACTTTTTGGACATGAGTCTAGAGGACTTGATGTCCGTCGAAATTGATTCCGTCTACGGCGCCTCCGGGTTCAAGCAGAAGGTGACGGAAGCACCCGCCTCCGTCACGATCGTTACCTCCGAAGAAATCCAAAAACACGGCTACCGGACACTAGCTGACATCTTAAGGAACGTACGTGGTTTCTATGTCACATACGACCGGAATTATAGCTACTTGGGAGTGCGTGGCTACGGGCCTCCGGGAGACTACAACAGCCGTATCGCAGTTCTGATCGATGGCCACCGGCTCAACGACAGCATCTACGGCGCCGCGCTGATTGGAACGGAATTCCCGCTGGACGTCGACCTGATTGATCGCGTTGAAGTCATCCGCGGGCCGAACTCCTCCCTTTATGTCGCCAGCGCTTTTCTGGGAGTCATCAACATCATCACGAAACAGGGCCGGGATATGCAGAAGGTGAGTGTGGCAGGCGAGTTAGCCAGCTACGGCACGTACCAGGGCCGCGTCAGCTACGGCAATAAATTCAAGGACGGCTTGGAACTGCTCCTTTCCGGCTCCTTCTATGATTCCCATGGGCAAGACCGTCTTTTCTTCCAGGAGTTCAACAACCCGGCGAACAACAACGGCATTGCGTTGAACGCCGACGATGACGAGTTTCATCAGTTGTTTGCCAACGCCTCCTGGAGCCACTTCACATTGCAGGGGGTGTTTGGATCGCGGGAGAAGGGCATCCCCACTGCTCCATTCGGAACCGTCTTCAACGTCACCGGAACGCAAACCATCGACGCGCGCGGCTACCTCGATCTGGAATACGATCGCAAGCTTGGCCGTGGGTGGACCCTTACCAATCGGTTGTACTACGATCAGGCCAATAACGATGGCACTTATGTTTATGATTTCTCCGCCTCCGGCGGACCTTCCCGGGTGTTGAACAAAAACTTCGCCCACGGCAAATGGTGGGGCGATGAGGTGGCCCTCTCCAAGCAGATTCTTGAAACACAGCGTTTGAGCGTCGGCTTCGAATTCCGGGACAACTTTGAGCAAGATCAGGGAAACTATGACGTGCAACCCTTCCTTCAGTATTTTAGTGACTATAGGACCTCAAGTATTTTTTCTGTTTACGCTCAGGATGAAATCCACCTTCGCAAAAACTTGGTCTTGAATCTGGGACTTCGCTACGACCACTATTCGACATTTGGCGGTACTACCAACCCGCGCGCCGCCCTGATCTATAGCCCTGGCGAGAAGACAACCTTCAAGTTTCTTTACGGCCAGTCCTTTCGTGCGCCCAACAACTTCGAGCTTTACTACTCTGCGCCCGGAAACGAAGCCAATGCATTGCTCCGGCCCGAGACCGTCAAGACCATGGAGCTGGTATGGGAGCAATACTTTGCCAACCACTTCCGAATGACCATCTCGGGGTTCTACTATCCCATCCGCAGTTTGATCAGTGAGCAACTAGACCCTGCAAATGGAAACGCTTTTTTCACCAACGCCGGATCGCTGGATCTTCGCGGCATTGACTTTGCGTTCAGAAGAAGACTCCCCGGTGGCCTGGAGGGTGCGGTCAGTTATTCTTTTCAGGATGCAACAAATCTGACCACTCGAATACCCCTAACGAATTCTCCGAAACACCTGGTCCAGGGAAGTCTCATCGTGCCTCTCCTCCAACAAAAGTTGTTCGCCAGCATGGATCTTCAGTACGTCAGTACGCGAGCGACTCTGACAGGCCAATCTACGGCAGGCTACGTCGTTCCAAACGTCACCCTCTTCAGCGCGAAGATTTTGAGCGGATGGGAACTCTCGGCAAGCCTCTATAACATTTTTAACCATACATATGCCGACCCTGTCGGCCAGGGCCTCGCAGAAAACGTTCTCGTTCAGAATGGCCGGAGCTTTCGAATCAAAGTTGGATACAGGTTTCGATGATGAATATTCGTGGCCAAAAGCACAATGACGGAGCAGCGGGATGGCGTCCGCAGGATTGTATTGTCAGAGTTGATTCGCGCCGAATCCAGCGAGCTTCCATCTTCCTTATCATCGCCAGCTGGTTCCTCTTGAGCGTTTCTCCGAGCGCCCATTCGCAGAATGAGGAGAGCGCGGAGTACACCGTCAAACTCGCTTTTCTGTACAACTTTACCAAGTTTGTCGAATGGCCCCCTGACACTTATCGCGATCCGGGCGCGCCCCTGGTGATCTGCGTCGTCGGCCACGATCCATTCAGGCAAGACCTCGAAGGAGAGTTGCGGACTCGCATAGTGGGTGGGCATCCGGTGGAGGTCCGGACGTTGAAGCCAAACGACAAACTGAACATGTGCCAGATCGTATTTGTCCCGGTCACGGAGAAAGAGCAAGCCGACAGGATCGTGAGGGGCCTTAAAGGATCAAGGACGCTGACGGTCGGTGAAATCCAGGGATTCGCAGTGCTCGGCGGAATCATCAACCTGACTGTAGAAGGAAACAGTGTCCGCTTTGAAATCAATCTGCTCGCGGCCGAACGCGCCGGCCTGAAGATCAGCTCCCGGCTTCTCAGCATTGCGAAAATCGTGAAAGAACAGGATCACGGATGGACGAATTGAAACCTCATACAAATCTTGCGTGAAAACCAGGTCCGGAGCCAGCGCCAACTATTTCATCTATTTCTTCACATATTTTTTCACATCCATCGTGAATTCCGCGCCGTAGATATTTCCCCGAGTGTCCGCCGCGACCCCTTCTGGTGACGTGGAGCCCGGTGGGGGTGGATACGGCCCCACATCGGGCACCAAGTATTTCACCGAGCCGTCTTTCGCGCTCCCGATGCGAATGCCGCGGCGGCAACCCGGGTTGTGCCCGTAGTCTTCCTCGGCTTCGTGAGATTCCGAATCGGCGACGTACAGCACATCGTTCTTGTCGATGAAAACTCCGCTAGGCCGGCCGAACTGCTTCCACTCAGCGATGAAACGGCCATCCTGATCGAAAATCTGGATGCGGTTGTTCTGCCGGTCGCCAACAAACAGCCGTCCCTGCGAATCGAACGCCAGCGTGTGCGGGCAGTCGAATTCGCCAGTGCCCTTTCCTTTTTTTCCCCAAGTCTTAATAAACTTTCCATTTTTGTCGAATTTCACAATGCGCGCGTTAGCGGTCGGGGTGCGGCCGTGGCCGTCGGCTACAAAGATGTCTCCGTTGGGAGCGATGGCGACTTCAGTGGGCTGATCAAACGTATCTGGACCGGCTCCAGCCACGCCAGCCTTGCCCAACGTGAGCAAGACCTTGCCATCCTGGTTGAATTTGAAAACCTGCTGGCCCCTGCCGTCTTTCATACCGTTGTCGGCGATCCACAGGTTGCCATCCTTGTCGATGGTGATCTTGTGCGGGCTGACGAACAGCCCGTGACCAAAGCCCTTGAGGAACTTGCCGGAGGGATCGAATTCGAGGATGGGGTCGAGCGGTGAGTCCGCGCAGTTTGTGCCTTGCGACCCGGAGACGCCACACCGGTCGATCGCCCAGATGTTGCCGTCCGAGCCGATGGCGATCCCTGCGGTCGATCCCCACTTTCTTCCACTGGGCAGCTGCCCCCAGCTCTCGCCCGCTCGATATGGATTGGGGAGATCATTGCGAGCACCGAGCGGCGACACCGCAGGCCACGATGCGGAAGCCGGTGACGTCTGAGACCGGAGATGCGCGGCCACCGTAGCCGAGAGCGCAACCGCGCAGGCAAAAACACAGGTGACAACCGTCTTTGCTCTCATGGGACCCTCCTTGAGCGAACTATGGGATCGCTCCACCCTCGTCAGGGCGTCTTGAGATAAATGTTTCCGATATTATGCTCGCGCAGCATGGTGTTGAACGCCGCCAGTTCTTTCCCTACCAACTGCTGAAAGTCCGCCGCCGCCTTTTCGCCCCGCTGCTTCAACTCTTCCTGCACGGCCGTCTGCTGCGTGGTCGGCGGAAAGTCCGCACTGGCATCGAGCTGGCTGAACAGGTACAAGACCTTTTGCAGCAGCATCGGCGCCCAGCGGCAGTCGTCCTGCCCGCGTCCGGTGAGTTTCAGCTGCAGCAACGTTCCCTCGATGCCCGCAAGCTGTTCTCTGAGGTCGTCCGCAGCTTTACGCATTGGTTTCGAAGCGTCTTCAGAACCAAGCTCCTTGCCCAGCGCAACGAGTTGGGCGCGCAGCGACTCGATTTGGTTCACCGTGGCAGACATCGCGTTCATTTCGTCGTACAGCGCCGCCTGCACTCGCGTCTGAGCCTGAATGTCGCTCTCCGATCCGGCGGTGTGGGGATCCTTCAGCACGTTCAGCTTCTGCGTGAATTTTTCTTCGCCCACCGTGAGCGTTACCGAATACGTTCCCGGCAGCGCCAGCAGCGAGAGCCGCGCCATCGCCGGAGGCCTGCGCCAGCCTTCCGGCCCAAAGGGAACATCCGGCGCGTAGAGCGGCGTTGTCCTCAGGCGCATTTGCGTGGTGCGTTCCGAGCGCAGGTCCCACCACACGCGGTTGATGCCCGCCTTGACTTCGCAAGGCGGAGGATCGGCATCGGGATATTCCTCATCCTCACCGGGCTTTTTGGGCGCAGCCGCTCCGGGTTTCGGCGTGCGGCATTCGATCTCCCGCACTTTTTTCCCGCCAGCGTCCGTGATGGTCAGCTTTGCGACGTCCTTCTCTCCCAGGTTGGCCTTGAGATAGAAATTGATGGACGCGCCATACGGCGGATTTTTCCCCGTCGTGGGGTCGTACTCGACGGCACCCGGCTGCGCCACTTCCTTAAAGCGATACGCATCGCGCGGCGCAAACAGATGTGCTTTGGCCGCGCCGACCTCCGGCGTAAATTGTTCCAGCGCGGTGATGTCGTCCAGAATCCAGAACCCGCGCCCGTAAGTAGCTACCGCCAGATCGTGAAATCTTTCTTGAACCGTCAGCCAGTAGACCGGCGCGTGCGGCAAGCCTGACTGCAGCGGCTGCCAGTTCTTCCCATCGTCAAAGGAAACGTACAGCCCGCCCTCCGTGCCCAGATAAAGAAGTCCCTTGCGCACGGGGTCCTCCCGCACGCAATGCGCATAGCTCAACATGTTGTGCGGAATCCCAGCAGTGATTAACGTCCAGGTTTTTCCGTAGTCCGCGGTCTTGTAAACAAAGGGGTCGCGAAAGTTTACTTGATGTCCGTCAACGGTTAGATACGCCGTACCAGCGTCGTAGCGCGAGGCCTCGATGTTATCCACCGTGCCCCACTCCGGGAAGTTGGGAAGATTTTTCGTGACGTTGCTCCAGTTTTTCCCGCCGTCGCGCGTCACCTGCACTTGCCCGTCGTTGGTCCCCGCCCAGATCAGCCCCGCCTCTTTCGGTGACTCCGTCAACGCGAAAATCACGCCGGCATACTCCACGCCGATGTTGTCGGGGGTAAGCCCGCCGGAAATCTGCTGGCGACTCTTGTCGTTGCGCGTCAGGTCCGAACTGATGATCTGCCAGCTATTGCCGCCATCGGTGGTGACGTGCACAAACTGGCTGCCCACATACACCTTATTGTGGTCGTGGGGAGAAATGGCAATGGGAAATTCCCAGTTGAAACGGTACTTCACTTCCGCCGCCGGTGCGCCGGCCACATAATCGGGCCACACTTCGACCTCGCGATCCTGGTGCGTGCGCTCGTCGAAGCGCGTTACCGTGCCGCCGATGCTGCCCGATCCGGTGCCCGTGGACCAGATAATGTTGTTGTCCACCGGATCCGGCACGGCAAAACCGCTCTCGCCTCCAGCCACCGGGTGCCACGCGCCGCGAGGGATGCTGTTGCCGTAGAATCCGCCGAACTGCAGGCTGTTGCTCGGGCCACGCCACGACGGGCCGTCCTGCCGGTTGCCGTAAACGAAGTAAGGAATCTGGTCGTCCACGGTGACGTGATATATCTGCGCAATGGGCAGGTTCACGTGGTTCCAGTTGTTCCCACGATCCACGGAAATATTCACACCGCCATCGTTGACCACCGCCATGCGATCCCCGTTGGTGGGATCGATCCACATCTCGTGATTGTCGCCGCCGGGATTGGAAGGCATCTTCGTAAGCGTGCGGCCGCCATCGAGCGTCCGCGAAAAGGACGCGGAGAAGAAAAACACTTCGTTTTCGTTGTCCGGCGCAATCTCCGTGCGCGTGTAGTAGTGCGTGCGCCCGCGCAGTTGCCGGTCGGAATTGACCATTTCCCAGCTCTCGCCGCCGTCGTCGGAACGCCACAGCTGCCCGAGTTGCCCCGGGCTGTTCAGCTGCGGCACGCCGTCGCCGGTTTCAATCTCCGCATACACGCGGTTCGAATCTTTCTTCGCTACGCGTACGGCAATTCTGCCTACCGGAGAATGCGGCAGGCCATGACCCTCCAGGCGATTCCAAGTCACGCCGCCATCTGTCGACTTGAACAAGCCGCTGCCCGGCCCGCCGCTGGTGCGGCCCCAGGTGTGAATCTCAATCTGCCACATCCCCGCAAAAAGAATTCGCGAATTGTTGGGATCCATTCCCATGTCGGAGCAGCCCGTGTTCTCGTCGACGAAGAGCACTTTCTCCCAAGTCTTTCCCCCGTCGCTGGTGCGGAAGATGCCGCGCTCCGGTTGCGGTCCGTAGGCGTGGCCCAGCGCGCACGCCAGCACCACGTCAGGATTGCGCGGATCAATCTCCACGCGCCCGATGCGGCCCGCCTTCTCCAATCCCATCAATGTCCAGGTCTTGCCCGCATCCAGCGATTTGTAAATCCCCTGCCCCACGGAGATGTGACTGCGGATGAACGATTCGCCAGTCCCCGCCCACACGATGTTCGGATCGCTCGCCGCCACCGCAAGCGAGCCGATGGACGCCACTGGCTCCGAATCAAAAATGGGATTCCAGTGAATCCCGCCGTCCGTGCTCTTGAAAATGCCGCCGGACGCTGCGCCCACATACCAGATGTTCGGTTTCCCCGGCACTCCCGCGACAGACGTGGCGCGGTTCCCTTCCGGGCCGATGTACCGATACTTGATCTGCCCGTACACATCAGGACTGATAGCCGGTTGCTGCGCCCGCAGCAAACGAGGAGCAACCAGCAGCAGCGCCGCGATCATGACGGCGTATTTCGCGACAACGAATCTCACACGATTCGACATGGTGAACCTCTCCGCAAGAATTAATTTCGGGCCGCGCGGATGATACAGGCGGGGTCGCAGAAGGTCAATCGTGGCTCGTGCTTCAATGACGCAACGGATCAGAATTTGGCCGCTTAGCTAAATGAGAAGCAACTGGCTACACGGTCATTATTGCTGTTTGTGCCACCACTCCCGAAGCGATTTGCAGCGTCCTTCTTCATCCAGAGAAATCAGGAAAATTCCATCCAGTTTGGTTTGCAGCCCTTGTGGAACAATCACAAACGACGCCGACCATCTGGCGATATTAATCTCAGCATTCGAAACCAGAATCTCGTACTCGAATCGAACGTTCTCTTCCGTTCGCGCCACTCCCAACCAGTATTCGAAAATGGCTTTTCTCCCGCGCATCGGTTCCAGAAATGGCGTCACTTGGTACGTCCCGTCTTCCGTGTAGAGCGCGGCGGCGGCCTCCGCATTCCGGCTCTCCCACGCCTTGCCGTAAGCATCCAGCCAGGATTTAAATGTGGCCCGCTCGTTGCGCATTCCTATTCTCCGGATAGCTTGATACGTCTACCCTTGCTCAAGCGAAACTCAGTGTTTCTGCGGAGGCGGTTCATCGCGAACTATTCTGCTTCCGGTGTTCCAGAAAGCGCTGCTGGCACGCGATGCCTAAGGAGCGTATTTCAGCAAATTCGGGCATGGTACGCACTTTGGCCAGCAAGGGATCTGTTTCCATCTCCGGATAGGCGCAGTAGTTTTGTTCGATGGCTCGGCGTAACTCGCGAAAGGCAAATTCTGGTTGACCACAGAAAGAGTCCCATGCGGCAAGCAAGTATTTCGGAAACGGGTCATGCACTGCCATCAAGGTCGAACGCACTTGTTGCGCCGCCACGCCTCCCTTTGCTGACGGTTGGTGCAGCAGGCACGGCTCGAGCAGTTGCCGGCCATAAATTGCCGTGGTGGGCAAGGACTTCAGATCCTGGAGCGCCTCTTTCTCCTTGCCCTCGCGGATGAAGATTTCAACTCTGCCCGCTTTTTCATATTCCGAGCCCGAAACCAACTGAAAATACTCTCTGGCGCGATCATATTCATGCAAGGCCATAAGGAGATAGCCACACGAGGCCAAGTCTGTGGTCCCTGCATCGAGAGACCGGGTCTTCTCGCATTCGGAGGCCGCCTCGTCCAGAAGACCCGCCTCCCAAAGCACGAAGGAGTGCACCAGATGGACTGCTCCGCTGTCCGGACGCCGGTGGAGAAGGGCTGTAATGTCATCGTAGGCCCGGTTCAATTCACCTTCTTCACTTTCCATATTGATCAGGTCACTTGCGGCTTCAATGCGACCTGGATCGAGGGCCACAGCTCGTTGAAGTGCCGCCTTGGCGCGCAACCTCGTTGCTTCGCTGCCGTCTCCGAAGTCGCTCTCATAGTAATAAGAATGACCCAGTGCCGCCCAGGCCGAGGCGTAGCCGGGATCGAGAGCCACGGCGCGTTCCAGCAGCCGGATTGTGCTCTTGTTTTCGGA
>Ga0210384_10006245_pt1 | contig 12745 bp, 9 predicted proteins | sample IncBWH2MmetaG_FD_160574 | JGI IMG/M metagenome (GOLD analysis project Ga0210384, IMG submission 160574) | Forest soil microbial communities from Barre Woods Harvard Forest LTER site, Petersham, Massachusetts, United States - Inc-BW-H-2-M | ecosystem: Environmental > Terrestrial > Soil >... | reverse complement strand
CCGTTCGGCCGACGCACGCGCGAACTGGGTACGTATCTAGGTATTCGCCGGTCAGGAACTCTGGTCGCGATGGCTGGCGAGCGGCTACGCCTACCGGGATTCACCGAGGTGAGCGCAGTGTGCACCCATCCCGATCACGTGGGGCACGGCTACGCTGGCACTCTTATCACCGCGTTGGTAGAGCAGATACGCAATAGGAGCGAAGTTCCATTTTTGCACGTCCGAGAGGACAACACACGTGCGATTGGATTGTATGAACGCCTGGGCTTCAGAAAACGCCTACGCGCTCATCTGGCGGTTGTTCGCAGGAGCCAGTAAATTCAGCCCGCTCACTCAAAGCTTCTTTCCTCGCGCCAGTTCTTACCAGACCCGGCAGGCGTTTTCGCTAACCATTGGCTGCCTGGTTTTGCAGCCCCACGTCTGCTGGAACTCGGGCATGTTCTGGACCACGCCGTTAATTCGATATTTCCCCGGAGAGTGCGGATCAATGGTTACCCGCCGGCGCGCTTCTTCGGGACGCTGTTTTTGGCACCACACCCGCCCAAATCCCAGGAAGAACCGCTGCTCAGGAGTGTAGCCGTCAATCTTCTCGCCGGCCTTCCCGCTGGAGTCCTGCGCGATCATCTTGCGCAGGGCAGCAAGCGCGATGCGCGCTCCCCCGTTATCCGCCGTGTTCTCCCCCAAGGTGAGACGGCCATTTAACTTGAGGTCATCCACCGCGACGAAGTTGCTGTACTCATCCGCAATGCAACTGACGCGCTTTTCGAACTCCTTGCCATCTTCAGCAGTCCACCAATCGCGCAGATTGCCTTGCGGATCATATTTGCGCCCCTGATCATCGAAACCGTGCGTCAATTCGTGTCCGATGACGATCCCAATGCCACCGAAGTTCACCGCGTCGTCCATCGTCTTATCGAAGAAGGGCGGCTGCAGAATGCCCGCGGGAAACACAATCTCATTCCGCGGCGGACTGTAGTAAGCATTAACCGTGGGTGGAGTCATACCCCACTCTTTGCGATCAAGCGGCTTGTCGATCTTTGCGATCTGCCGATGGGCTTCGAATTCATTTGCACGCAGCAAGTTTCCTACCAGGTCACCGCGCACGATTTTCAGCGACCTGTAGTCCCGCCAGACATCGGGATAGCCGATCTTGTTACCAATCGCTTCCAGCTTTATCTTGGCCTGTTTCTTGGTCTCGTCACCCATCCACGAGAGGCCGCCGATGTCCTCATCTAGTGAACTCTCAAGCGCAGCTACCATCTTCAGCATGCGTTGTTTGCCTTCCGCGCCGAAAGTCACTTCCACGTAACGCTGGCCTAAGGCCTCGCCCAGAGCGTCATCAGTGGCGTTTACGCAGCGCTTCCAGCGCGGCTTGATTTCAGCCTGCCCGGTTAAGGCCTGCCGCATTTTGAAATTGGCGTCAACAAATGGCTGGGAAAGCCAGGGGGCGGTGTTGTCGAACAGGTGCCAGCTCACGTAGGTTTTCAGCGCATCGAGCGACTCGGAATCAAGTAGCCCATTTACCTGCTTGAAAAAATCGGGGTTGCTGACATTCAGCTCCGAAAAGCTGGGCGCATTCACCTCCGCGAAATAACGCGTCAGATAAAAATTCGGCGCCAGGCCGGCGGCTTGATCGCGAGTCATCTTGTGATCCCGGGTCTTGGGGTCGCGCCGTACGGTCCGGTCCATGGAAGCTTTGGCCAGCGCAGTCTCAATCCGCAAAACAGTCTGGGCGGAATCGGCGGCTTGTTGCGGAGTCTGGCCTGCCAGCGTAAATACCTGAGTCACATATTCCACAAAATGCTTACGCGTCTCCGTCATCTTGGGATCGTCTTTGAGGTAGTAATCGCGGTCCGGAAGAGTGAGACCACCCTGGTCAATGTAGGCAATGACTTGCCCTGCGTTATGCAGGTCTGGCTGGGAATAGAAGTTAAACAGAGGATTGGGACCAATCAAGTGTACCCGCGCGATCGCATCGATTAAAGCCGTCTTGTCTGTAACGCCCGCGATGCGGGAAAGCTCGGGCTTGAGCGGATCAAGGCCTTCAGCATCGGCCGCCTTCTCGTCCATGCACGAGGCGTAGTAGTCGCCAATCTTTTGATCAATAGCATCGCGGCCCGGACCGCCCGCCGAGGCTCTCTCCAGAATGCCACGCATGATTTCCTCGTTCCGCTGATCCAATTCCACAAAGCTGAGCCAGCGCGTCTGATCGGGTGGGATCTCGGTTTTTTTCAGCCAATTGCCGCAAGCGTACTGATAGAAATCAATGCAGGGATCGACGGTCTTGTCGATATTGTCAATGCTGAAACCCAGTCCGGGCTTGGCGGGAGCGGACTGGGCGAAGGCGGCGATAGCGACCAAAAAGCAGATAAGGAGCACCGAACATAGGCGCATGACTGACCTCATTTGGATGAACTGGCGATTCTAAGCCCGCCTGCTTAGACGGACAACAGACGAAACTGTTAGGCAATGTTTCAGCGTCGGACTGATAACAGATCTCTAGATCGGCTTAGTAGGTTGGATTGGAAAAATGTCAGGCAACACAGCAAAGTGTTTGCGCATCTCCGGTGCGCGACCTGCCCCAGAACGGGAAAGTGTTGTCTATCTCGTTGAAGAATACAGCCACCGCAATTGGATGGGAGCTTGCTCCCTTGTCGAATGAGTCGCGCATTGTTGGGTGATCTCGCGACGAGCCGCTACAAGGGCACAAGTCGACGAGTCACGGAGGGGATCTCGATTGCGAATGCTCCAGTTCACGATTCTTCTGCTTTTGCTTGGCCGGGCCCACGCGGAGACTCCCAGCGAGGCGCAGCCCGCACCGACATTTGCACCAGTCTCAGTGCAACTTGTCTCTTTGCCTGCGACGCCAGCAGCTCACACAGGGCCGGAACGACAAAGGGTAGTCGATAAGAAGTTCGTCCTTGTTCTAGGGGCACTCGGTCTAACCGAGGCCATGCATTCCACCACCAGGACGCTGGTGCTGGAGCACGAGCAAGCAGCGGGCGCCCCCTGGGTTACGAGTCTTCCTTCCCACCAGGTCTCATCGTGACAAACGCAGCGATATTCGCCAGCGAGGTGCTGGTGGCCTACGAAATGAAAAAGCGCCATGACTGGCTTCCGGGGGACAGAATCATCCGAAAATTGTGGTGGATGTATCCAGCGGTAATGGCGGTGCCTCATGTCAAGAGCGCGGTCCACAACATCAGATTGCAGGCTCCGGCGGGATGTACCAGCCGCGACTGTCAATCGCCGTAGTCGAATCGCCTCAAGCAACATCGGCGCGAGCGATTGCGCTCGCATTGTGCCATGATCCGGGCCTTCGTGACCCTCTACGGCGTATAATCGTTGTTCAAGTGAAACTTCCCAAGGGGTTCATATCAGCATGATTCCCACCAACGGCAGCTCCAGCAACGGCAGTAGTCTGCAACAAAATAATGGACGAGACATTCCCCAGCCACGTGGCGAATGGCTTGCCCGGCGCAAGTCCGAAAATGCCGACGGAAATTTCTCGCAAATGCATTACGCTCGGAAGGGCCGGGTGACGGAAGAAATGGAGTATGTGGCCGGCCGCGAGAAGCTTTCACCTGAGCAGGTCCGTGACGAAGTGGCTCGCGGCCGCATGATTATCCCAGCGAACATCAATCATCCTGAACTCGAGCCAATGTGCATCGGCGTAGCGTCGCTGTGCAAAATTAATTCCAACATTGGCAACTCCGCCGTCACTTCAAACATTGACGAAGAGCTCAAGAAGCTGCACACGTCGGTACATTTTGGCGCGGACACGGTGATGGATCTCTCCACCGGCGGCGACATTCACGAGATTCGCGAAGCTATCCTGCGGCATTCGCCCGTCCCCATCGGCACGGTGCCGATCTATGAAGCCATCTCACGAGTGAAGCGGCTCGAAGATCTCAACGCTGAAGTGATGCTGGAAGTGATCGAGGAGCAGGCGGAGCAGGGCGTGGATTACATGACCATCCATGCCGGAGTGTTGATTCAGTACTTGCCGATGGTCTCCAAGCGGATCACGGGAATTGTCAGCCGCGGCGGCGCGATCCTGGCGCAATGGATGGCCCATCATCACAAACAGAATTTTCTCTATGAATGTTTTGACGACATCTGCAAGATTTTCGCGAAGCACGACATTTCGTTTTCCCTTGGCGACGGCTTGCGCCCCGGCTGCATCGCCGATGCCAGCGATGAAGCCCAGTTTGCCGAACTGAAGACTCTCGGCGAATTGACCAAGAAAGCCTGGAAGCATGACGTGCAGGTGATGATCGAGGGTCCTGGCCACGTCCCGCTCGACAAGATCAAAGAGCAGGTAGACAAAGAAAAGGAACTTTGCTACGAAGCGCCGTTTTACACCTTGGGGCCGCTAGTCACCGATATCGCTCCCGGCTATGACCACATCACCTCGGCTATAGGCGCGGCCATGATTGGATGGCACGGCGCGGCTATGCTGTGCTACGTCACGCCTAAGGAACATCTAGGTCTACCTAACGAGAAAGACGTGAAGGACGGCATCATCGCTTACAAGATTGCCGCGCATGCAGCGGATCTCGCCCGTCATCGTCCCGGCGCTCAGGACCGTGATAATGCACTGAGCTACGCCCGCTACACGTTCGACTGGGAAAAGCAATTCGCGCTGTCTCTTGATCCCGAAACGGCGCGCGCCATGCACGATGAAACTCTGCCCGACGATTACTATAAAGAAGCAGCCTTCTGCTCCATGTGCGGTCCGAAATTCTGCTCGATGAATTATTCGAGCAAAGTGGATGAGTACAACAAGCGAGTGCATGGATTGGAGAAGAAAGATTACTCCGAGCTCGTGGAGAAGTTGGTCCCGATCAAGTAGCGGCTCGCGTGAGCCCAGCCGCGCTCCGGCTGGCTTTGAACAGAGATCTGAAGCTTTTCTTGGCGGGCAAGAGCCTGGCCGTGCTTTTTCCTGGGGGCGTCGGCACCACATCTATCATCTGAAGTCGGCCACACCGTCCCATACCAACTGCACCGCGATGGCTAGGATCAAAAACCCGAAGATGCGGTTGATGGCTCCGGTGGCGCCCGGCCCGAGGCGCTCGACCAGCGGACCTCCGAGACGAAGAAACAGGTACACAGCCAGGCCGATGGCCGCTATCGCAATCACCATCCCCAGATAGGCGACCTTGGAGTCGGCATCTGCTGCCAGACCCATCACGACTCCGATCGAACCTGGACCGGAGAGGATAGGCATTGCCATGGGCGTCAGCGAGATATCTTCTTTCGTGCTGGCTTCGTGACTCTCCGCCGCAGTGATCCGACTGGACGCGGTCACCATGCCCCACGCTGTGTTGGCCACGATGAGGCCTCCGGCAATTTTCAGCACGGGCAGCGAAATCCCAAAAAAAACTCAGCACGAAGCGGCCGAGAAACATGAAGAAGATGAGAATGACGGTCACGTAGATTGCAGTCTTCAACGCGGTGTGGTTACGTTCGCCAGGTGAAAAGTCTGAAGTCAACGAAAAGAATATGGGAACTCCGCCGAACGGATTCACAATAGGAAAAAGCGCCAGAAATGTTGCGCTAGCGGCGGTGGGCAATGTTTTGAGTACATGTGCGACGACATTCGGGGCCGTCATGATGAATTCCCGAGCTCTGCTGTTGCAGGAAAAGTGTCGCCATCATACGGATGATCATTTAGGCGGTCAACCCGCGGCCATGATCTGAAGTAGGGGCACAAGGCAAAGTGGAGTGGATTTGAGCGCTGTCCTACGGAAGCTGTTATTTTCGCGACGGCGCGGGCGGTAAGTCTGAGTGGGCACCGTAATGAACGACGGTGTCTTTGGCGATAAAGTCAGGTTTCTTCTTCGGAGCTGCGGCTTGGCGATGCGATGCGAAGGGGCGTCCTGAAGAGGCACCGTAACGAACGATGGTATCTTTAGCGACATAATCTTCGTCGCTCGAAGCCAAGTGTGGACTTCGCTTTGACGCGACTACGCGCTCACTGGATGTGGCCAGAGTCACTTTGCCGTCGCCAACGCTGGCCCGGTCCGAGTTCGATAACAGTGGTTTCGGTGTAAGCGGGTTTGTTGTAAGAGGCTCCGCTGCTGTAGGCTTTGTGGCTGTCTGCACGGCATTCTGCGCGCCTGGCGCCGCACTGAGAATGCTCTTGGTCGGCGCCGGAACGGGCTTATCCGATTTTACCTTGGCGAAAGGAACGGATCCCGAGCTCGGTGCCAATGCCGGCGGAACCGGGGAAAAGCGGTGAGCTGACACAGCCAGCAACAAAAACGCGATCACGAGCATCGCCGCCAGCGGCGCAATCTTCCAAAACAACTTTTCGTTCCGCGACATTCGCGGGATCCGAACCCGGAAAGACGGGAAATCTTTATCATCCGCTCGCGAACCGGTGATGGGTAGCGCCATCGGCTCTGGGTCCATCCGCGCCTCAGTGCCCGCTGATGTTTCGGCGACGACTTCCGATTCGAAGGCAGCGGGTTGCGACTCGTGCTCGTCCGGGACCGGCTCCCATACGGCCGAAGCGGAAGCAGACTCATCCCTCTGCACGATCACAGACTCCTGCTCGGATGGCACATCCTGAAGCTCAGTTCCCAGGTCAGGATGAGCCTCTTGGTCACCTGGGGAAGTAATTTTGGCGTTCATCAGGATAAAATCAGACTCCGGCTCTTGGGTCTCGAGGCCTTCGGCTTGGAGTGTCATGGCAGGACGATTCTCGGCCAGCTCGTGCGTGGTTCCTAGATCACCAATGGCTGTAGCAGCGGGGTCGAGCACTGGCGGCTCGCATTCCGCGAGAGTCGGTCGCACCGGCGGTTCGGCTTTCATTTCCAGGGCTGACTTGGCGGCAACCGCTTCAGGAATCAAACTCGCGATCCGGATGGGCCGCAAATTCTCGCTGACCGCTCCCGGTGCTATGAATACGTATAGATCCGGAGAGACGGGAACATGAGCAGCGCCTGACACCGCTTCTTCAATCGTGCAGTCTTCCAGAGTGATTTCCAGGTCCGCAGGTTCCGAAGATTTTTCTTCTGGCGAACGGGTCTGCACTTCGTACCCGCGCGCGCGCAAATCTTTCGCCAGGATGTGAGCGTTTTCTGCATCTCGAGCGATGATGCGGGCCAGGGGCATGGGGGCGGCTAGCGCACTTCATTGACCCAACCGCCAAAAATATCAGCCCGAAGAACCGGCGGTCAGGCTACGGCATTCTACTCCAATGTGAGGTGTTAGACGAAGCTTCAGAAGCGGATTTTGAAGGTAGAGCGCAAACTCTTGCACATTCGCGTGCAATCATTTGTAATTCTCAAGCGTCTTGGTCGCGCGGTTCAACGCCGCTGCCAGAGCAGTAAGTTGCTGCTGCGTCCGCTCGACATCGTGTTTGTCGATGGCTTCATTGACGCCGGGGATCACTACTGCGGCATACCCGGTGTATTGGCCTGGAGCATAAATAGCATGGCGGAACCACGGACGGTTGGGAAGCCCTTCGGGAATCAACAATGCCCGCTCGGCTTGGCGCAGCGCCCGATTTAGCCCGGTGACATCGATCCCCGGATTCTTCTGCCTGGCGAGAATCTTCGCTCCCGCCTTTTCAAAGTGACGAGCCGCGTCGACTGCGTCGGAAAAATTGGGCGTCTGATTGCCGAAGTTATTGTTGGCTTTTTTCCTGGCGGTGTCGATATACGCCACAATTTCCTCGCCGTACTCTTCGTAGTCGTAAGGCAGTACATCGGCGTCGGCCATCCGAATGGCTTCGATTCCGTGGAGTCGTGCCATCTCCTGCTCGTAGGTGAAATCGGGATCGCCGAATTTCTTGAACCAGTTGAAATTATCGAACACAGAGTGATAAACCCCGTACGGTCCGGTCGAGCTGATGTCTGTTGAGGGAACACCCAGATGCTGCAAAAAGACGGTGTAATCTGATCCGCTGCCTAAATCGCCAACCGGCACTTCGCCCTTCGCTTGCACCGCAGGAATTCGTCTGCTATCACCAATGGCCTCGGTGGGTGATTGGCCAGACTCCGCTCCTGGCTGATTCGCTTTTCTCCATGCGTCATAGAGGGTGCCACCTTTCGGACTGGGCACAACTTTCGTCGCCTCTCGCAGAAACTGCTTTAGACTCGGCGAGGACGACGCGCCAAACTTCGGCCCAGAGACAGCCACATCCATATTGAAGTACGCGGCGGCGTTGGCTAGCTCGGCTTCGTGCTGCTCTCCCCATTCCGTGGAGCCGATCAGGCCCTCTTCCTCTGCGTCCCAACTGCCCAGCACAATAGAGCGCTTCGGCTTCCAGCCTGACTTCAGCAGCTCACCCATCCCGTGGACTGCCTCCAGCATGGCCGCAGTGCCACTATTGGGATCGACCGCTCCATACACCCAGGCATCACGATGATTCCCACCTACAACCCACTCGTCGGGCAACTCGTTACCGCGCACCCGCCCGATCACGTCCCAGATGGTGCGCAACTGGTAGTCCTGTTTGAGATGCATTTTCACTCTTACTGGACCGGGACCGACGTGGTAAGTGAAAGGCAGCGCTCCCTGCCAATCACGCGGTGACTCCGGACCGGCCAGGTGTTCGAGGACCGGCCAAGCGTCGGCGTAAGAAAGCGGGGTAGTCGGAATTTTCGGTAACTGCGTCGACTGTTCCGGCAGAATGCGCTCGGAATCAGGAAGGGATGGCACAGACGCAACCCCAGGGGTAGTGGGATCCCCAGGAAACTGGAACATGTATCCAATTGACCCGCGCTGCACGCCGGTGTCAGGGCGCCAAGGCCCCTTCGGATATTTATCACCGCGCTTCCAACCATCGTCGGCGGGGTCGGAGTAGATGATCACACCAGCGGCACCACGTTCTTGCGCGACAAATGCTTTGACTCCGCGGAAATTCTCTCCATAACGAACCAGCACGATCTTGCCGCGAACATCTACCTTCAGTTGATCTAGCTTCCTGAAATCTTCCAGCGAGCCGTAATTTGCGTAAACCACATCGGCTTCCACGTCTCCGGAGGGCGACATGGCGTTGTACGGCATCACTACCCTGGAATCATCGTCGTAGGGGTCCCCGTTCACGTGCTCGCGGGTTGGGCCATGCATGGTGACACCCGCAGGAGCGGTCACGTCGACGCTGATTTCGGTGGGATAGTTCATCCAGACGCGGTATTCGACGATCTCAGTTTCGAAGCCAGCGTCGCGGAATTGTTTGGCCACGTAATCGGCCGTCGCTTTGTCCTCGGGCGAACCGGCCATGTGCGGAGCCTGAGTCAGGATTCGCAGATGTTCTTCGGCTAACTTAGGATCCGGCACCGCCAGGAAGCGGGTTTCCAACGCAGCTTCTTCCGTGGAATTGCGAAAGCCGAAAAACGGGGGTGAGCTGACGTCATTCGCCGAAACAAATGACTGTGACGTTCCACAAACCTGAGGAAAGAAAAGAGTAATAGTGAGGATCAAAACAAGAATGAATTTCATCGGGCTCCTTGTTTCTTTAGACGCGGGCTCTCACGCACGCAGCGTATTCAATATCTCCTGCAGGTCCGGTACCTGGGTTACAGGGTAGACTCTGGAGAGCTCAATCCTTCCCGTTTTATCAATTACGAAGATGGCGCGATCGCTGGCCCCGGCTAACGGTCCTTTCTCGCGGAACACGCCATATTTCTGGCTGACTTCGCCATGCGGCCAAAAATCACTACATAGCGGGTAATCGAAGGGGCCGATATCGCGTTCCCAAGCCGTGGTGTTCATTATGGAATCCACGCTGAGGCCTACGACTTCCGCGTTCCGGGCGAGAAACTTCTCCCGCTCCACCTGATACGCAACCATCTGTTCGGCGCTGACTTGCTCCCAGTTCAGCGGATAAAAAGCCAGAACCAGGGATTGACCCCGGCGCTCCGCGAGATGGAAGCGCTTCTTCACCCCGCCAATCAGAGCTGGGAGATCGAAGTCGGGCGCCATTTCGCCGGCCTGTAACAATGTCATCTACCTCGTTGAGAATTCTGTGCCGGTTCGGATCAGACAAGAAACCGATGATTTTACTCCTCGAGCCAGCCCCGCTGCGCTTGGATGCGACTTCGCCTAGAGTTACAGACGGTCAAGCGCCGAAGGGCGACGCTATCTCTCACGATAAACTAAGGGCATGCCTGTGAAAGATCCCACTCAGCGTTTTTCCTCGCGGGTCGACAACTACGTCCGCTATCGTCCTGGCTATCCCACGATGGTTCTCGATCTTCTAAAGAAAATGTGCGAACTAACCCCCGATTCTGTGATCGCCGATGTTGGTTCGGGCACCGGCATTCTCACACACATGTTGCTGGAGAACGGTAACCGCGTGTTTGGGGTTGAACCGAACGCCGACATGCGTGAGGCTGGGGAAAAGCTTCTGGCAAGGTTCCCTCGTTTTATTAGCGTGGCGGGGACGGCGGAGGCGACCACGCTTGCTGATTACAGCGTCGATTTCATTACCGTAGCCCAGGCTGCGCATTGGTTTGATCGCGAACGAGCTCGCCGCGAGTTCGTCCGTATTATCAAACCACGGGGATGGACGGTGCTTCTGTGGAATGAGCGACGCACGGACTCGACGCCGTTTCTCGGCGAATACGAACAATTGCTGCTCACCTATGGCACCGACTATCAAGAAGTGCGGCATGAGCGCACCACGGCCGAGATTAGCGCATTCTTTGCTCCATCCGAATTCCAGCAGCGCGTTTTCCACATGAGCCAGGAATTTGACTATGCCGGTCTCGAAGGACGATTGCTCTCTTCTTCTTACACACCCCAGCCGAGCGACGCCAAGTACGCGTCCATGTTGCGCGATCTGCGGCGAATCTTTGAGGCACATCAGGCTGAGGGGCGAGTGTCGGTTGAGTACGACACGCGGGTGTACTGCGGGCAATTGGCGTGATGCGGTGCCATTTTTCTAACTGTCTCTGTGCAGAAGAAACCCATTAACACAGGGCACAAAGATACGCGAAAAAAACCTGACGCAGCTGCAGGAAAATGATCAGCCCGGAGGCCTATGCCCGAAAAAAAAAGCTTCCACATGAGTCCCGACGATTTCCGCCGAGACGGCCATGCCATGGTGGATTGGATCGCAGACTACTACACGCGCATTGAATCCTTCCCAGTTCTCTCCCGCGTAGAGCCCGGGCAGGTTCGGGCTTCGCTACCAAGTGATCCGCCGGCCGAGGGCGAGCCCTTTGACATGATCTTAAGAGACGTCGAAGAACTCATTCTGCCCGGCATCACCCACTGGCAATCGCCCAATTTTTATGCCTACTTCCCATGCAACGCTTCCGGACCGGCGATTCTGGGCGATCTGCTTTCCTCAGGTCTGGGAGTGCAGGGGATGCTCTGGGCCACGAGTCCCGCTTGTACCGAACTGGAGAGTCACGTCCTTGACTGGCTGGTTGCCATGCTCGACTTGCCACGAACATTTCTCTCTAGCGGCAACGGCGGCGGGGTCATCCAGGACACCGCTTCCAGCGCCTCATTGTGTGCTTTGCTGGCAGCGCGCGAGCGGGCCACGAGTTTTGCTAGTAATCAGCGTGGCTGCGACGGCAAACTCGTGGCGTACACATCGTCACAGGCGCATTCTTCCATCGAAAAGGATGTTCAGATCGCGGGACTGGGCCGCCAGAATCTGCGTCTCATCGCAGTGGACGAGAAATTTGCCATGCGGCCCGACGCCCTCGCCGAGGAGATTGAGAAAGACCGGCGCGCTGGATTAGTTCCCTGCTTTGTCTGTGCCACGGTTGGTACCACTTCTTCCAACGCGATTGATCCCGTGCGGGAGATCGGCCACATCTGCCGCGAGCAGAAAATCTGGTTGCATGTGGACGCCGCCATGTCAGGCACGGCTGCACTCTGTCCCGAATTCCGCCACCTTCAGGATGGGCTCGAATTCGCTGATAGTTATACCTTTAATCCCCACAAATGGATGTTCACCAACTTTGATTGCAATTGTTTCTACGTAGCAGACCGCAGGGCCCTGATTCAGACCCTGAGCGTGCTACCAGAATATCTGCGCAATAAGGCGACGGAAACCGGCGCTGTGATCGACTATCGCGACTGGCAAATTCCGCTCGGCCGCCGATTCCGTTCCCTTAAACTATGGTTCGTAATTCGTCATTACGGGATTGAAGGGCTGCAGCATCACATTCGGAAGCACGTCGAACTGGCTCAGCAATTTGCCGAATGGGTACGGAAAGATCAACGCTTCGAGATAGCCGCGCCTGCGCCTCTAAATCTGGTCTGCTTCCGCCACAAGGGCGGAGACGACGTCAACCAATCGTTGATGGATCGTCTGAATCGCAGCGGCGACCTTTATCTCACCCACACCCGATTGCATGATCGCCTCACGCTGCGGCTCTGCGTGGGACAGGCGAACACGACCGCGCATCACGTCGAGCGTGCCTGGCAGAGGATTCAAGAAGAAGCAGCCAATGCCATATGACGCCGAAGCAAGAGTCTGGGTTCGCCCCTTGCCGAACAAGTCGGTTTCGTTGACTTGCTTTCGCATACCGCCTAACATAACCCGATTCCATGGTCGGCGAAACGATCTCGCACTATCGCATCCTTGAGAAGCTCGGCGGGGGAGGGATGGGCGTGGTCTACAAAGCCGAAGATACCAGTCTGGGCCGCGCCGTTGCGCTTAAATTTCTCCCTGATGATGTGGCCCAGGACCGGCAGGCTCTGGAGCGCTTCCGCCGCGAAGCTCGTGCCGCCTCATCGCTCAATCACCCTGGCATTTGCACTGTCTACG
>Ga0210384_10006243_pt1 | contig 12746 bp, 12 predicted proteins | sample IncBWH2MmetaG_FD_160574 | JGI IMG/M metagenome (GOLD analysis project Ga0210384, IMG submission 160574) | Forest soil microbial communities from Barre Woods Harvard Forest LTER site, Petersham, Massachusetts, United States - Inc-BW-H-2-M | ecosystem: Environmental > Terrestrial > Soil >... | reverse complement strand
GGAGGCCGAGGTGGAGGGCATCGGATCGCTGCGAAACAAGTTCGTGGCCACTACGAGTCCGCGCAAGGTACCTGTAACGCGCACGTCGCCCGACTAGGCGCGGCGCGTTTCGTCGAGCAGCTTGGCCAGGCGGTAAACCACCCGTAGCGACGGCACCGGGATGCCGGCGCCGTCCGCGAGCTCCACGACGGCGCCCAGGAGGGCGTCGATCTCCAGCGCCCTGCCCGCCTCGAGGTCCAGCAGCATCGACGTTTTGTGCGCGCCCACCGCTGCCGCGCCGGCCATTCGCTTCTCGATGCTCAACGCCACTTCGGCTCCCATTGCGCTCGCAACGGCGTCGACCTCCTCCATCAAGGTCCGCACCAGCTCGCGGGAGGTGGGGGAGGTGACGATGTCGACCAGGGTCGCCCCGGTGAGGGCGCTGATCGGGTTCAGGGTTGCGTTGCCGAGCACCTTCAGCCAGATCTCGTTGCGGATCCGGCTTGTGATCGGGGCCTTGAGACCGGCCTTGGCGAGCTTCGACGAGATGGCGACGACGCGCTCGCTCCGCGAGCCGTCCGGCTCGCCGAGGGTGAAACGGCTGCCCTCGATGTGTTCGATCACGCCGGGTTCGACGACACGCGCTGCCGGGTAAGCAATGCAGCCGACGACATTCTTGTAAGGGATGCTGCGGGCAATCACCCCGCCCGGGTCGACCGACTCCAGGTGCCGGTCCTCGAAATACCACCAGGGGATTCCGTTCTGAGCCCCGACGACAGCGGCCCCTTCGGCCAGCGAAGCTCCGATCGCAGGCGCGACCGCGGAGATGGAATGGGCTTTGAGGGTCAGAAAAATGGTCTCGGCCTGGCGGATCGCGGTCATGTCGTCGCTGACCTCTGGATGAGCAGTGAATTCCTCATCGCCGCGCCGCACCGTGACCCCGCGGCGCTTCATCGCGGCGAGGTGTGGACCTCGCGCGATGAGGATCACGTCCTCCCCGACGCGCGATAGATGAGCGCCGAGGAAACCGCCGATCGCGCCCGCCCCGATGACGGCGATCGTCACTTGGGGTTGAGCGTCGCTGCGACCGAACGGCGCTGGACCTTTCCGGTCGCGTTCGTGGGGATCCGCTCGACGACGTAGAGCTTCTTGGGCACCTTGTAGTCGGCCAGGCGCTCGCGTGCGAAGTCGATCAGCTCTTTTTCGGTGACAGGCTGGTTCAGCACGACGGCCGCCGCCACCTCCTCACCCCAGACGGGGTGTGGCGAACCGAACGCGACCGCCTCGCCGACGGCGGGGTGCTGAAGCAGCACCTCGTCGATCTCTCGCGGCGCGATTTTCTCGCCTCCGCGGTTGATCATCTCCTTGATCCGTCCGACGAGGGATAGGTAACCATCGGCGTCGAGGATTCCCTGGTCTCCGGTCCGGAACCACCCATCGATGAACGCGGACGCGTTGGCCTCTGGGTTGTTCGCGTACCCGTCGATGACGTTCGGTCCCTGGATCACGACCTCGCCCGCGTCGCCATGAGAAACCAGAGCGCCCGACTCGTCCAGGATGCCGATGCGCACGCCGGTACCCGTCCCGACCGTGCCCGCCCTGCGGTCGGCGGGTGGCAAGGGGTTGGAAGCCATCTGGTGCGAGGCCTCGGTCATTCCGTAGGCCTCGAGCACCGGGGCTCCAAACCTCGACTCGAGCTGGCGCATCGTGTCGGGGGACAGCGCCGACGAGCTCGACCGGATGAAACGCAATTGCTCTGCGCCGGGCGGTCGCTCACCGCGGTTGCGCATCAGCAGCATCTGGTGGATGGTCGGGACCGCCGAGTACCACGTTGCCGCATGGTCCTTCGCAAGCGGCCAGAAGGTCATCGGGTCGAATTTGGGCGGCACGACGACGATACCGCCCGTCCGAAGCGGGGCCATCGTCGACGCCATCAGGCCGTGAATGTGAAACAGAGGCATCACGCACAGCGCCACGTCCTGCGGCCCGAGGGCGTACGTGGTCGCGATGTTGTCGATCGACGCGAAGAGGTTTCGGTGACGAAGCGGGACCAGCTTCGGCCTGCTGGTGGTGCCACTGGTGTGCAGTACGAGCGCAACGTCATCGTCGCCCGGCGCGCCGGCCGACCGCGCTGCGCTACTCGAAGTCTTGCTCTCCAGGCGCATCACGCCGGCGCTGTCGATGTGGGCTTCGACGAGCGGCACTCCGTCCGGAAGCGCTTGCCGGGCGGTCACGGCCTCGCCCGGTGGCACCACCAGCACGCGAGCCCTGGTGTCCTCGAGGTAGAACCGAAACTCTTCCTCTTTGTAGGCGGCGTTGAGAGGCGCGGCGGTCGCCACTGTCGAGGCCGCCAGGAACAGCACGATCGCCTCGGCGCTGTTGGGAAACACGTACGCCACACGGTCGCCGCGCTCCACACCTAGCTGGGCCAGACCGTCGGCCGTCGATGCGACCTGCTCGCGCAGCCGGCGGTAGGTCAGGCGAACACCTCCCGGTACAACGATCGCGAGGTCCGAGGCACTACCGTGCCCCAACACATTCAGCAGCGTTCGCTCCACCGCCAATGAATTGTGACGACCCGAGCGGCCCGAAACCCGCGGGCGATAATAGCCGGACGGTGGCAAGCGACCGGGCCGATCTGGTGATTGTCGGAGCCGGCACGATCGGGGGCTGGGCATCGTACTTCGCCCGCCTGGGCGGCGCTGAACGCGTGGTCGTCATCGAGCGTGGGCGTGCGGGCGATGGCGCGAGCAGCCGCGCAGCGGGCATGGTGCGAGCGCAAGGCGGAACTCCGACCACCGTGGCGCTCGGCCGCTGGAGCATCGATTTCTATCGCAGCCAGCAGGGTCGGCTCGGCACCGACTCCGGGTTTCGCGAGCTCGGCTACCTGATCCTCGCCCTCACTGACGAGGACGTTCGAGCTGGACGTGAAAGGGTCGCCATGCAGCGGCAGGCCGGCATTGATGTCCAGTGGTTGGAGCCACGAGACGCGATCCGATTCGACCCCTGCCTCGAGGTCGAGAGCTTTCTCGGCGCGAGCTACCTGTCCACCGACGGATGCATCGACCCCCCTCGCAACGTGCGCGCGTACTCGTTGGCCATGCGGCAAGCGGGCGTTGAGCTGCGCGAGGAGACGATCTTTACCGGCTTACGCATCGAGCGCGCTGGCGGCGGAAGCCGGGTGACGGGGGTCGAGACGTCGGCAGGCTCCATCGACACGCAGCGCGTGATCCTCACCGGTGGTCCTGGTTTGCGCGAGGTCGGCCTGGCAGCGGGCCTCCAGGTGCCGGTCGGAGCCGTGCGGCACCAGGTCGCCGTGACCGAACCGCATCCGGCGTTCCAGGTGGACCGGCAGGCGATGGGCTTCGACCTGGGCGCAGGACTTTACTGGCGGCTGGAGGACGGCGGCCTCCTTTTTGGCATGAGCAATCCCGAAGAGGCGCCGGGAGCCGCGCGCGTGATCGACTGGCCGTACCTCCAAACGATGCAGGCGCGACTGGCGACGTTTCTGCCCGTGACCGCCGGCCTGGGGATTCGCAAAGCCTGGGCGGCCACGATCGACTACACCTCCGACCACCAACCCATACTCGGACCAGCGGTGACGGCAAAGGGCGACCACATCGACGGTGTCACGATCGCCGCCGCGGGCGGCCACGGAATGATGTGGGGCCCGGCGATCGCGATGATCGCTGCCGACCTTTCACTCACCGGCCGAACGGCGGTGGCAGACGTCACGCACCTTGGACTCGACCGTTTCGACGAGCTCGGGCGCAGCCGGCTGGCGTCCGATCCGATCGCCCTGCCGTTCCCGACCACCACCGCCGCGGAGGTCGTGCGTGGCTGATAAACCACCCGGCAAGGTCGTCGCGGCGGGTCCGGTGGCGGTCACGGTGGAGTCCGGCAAGGTGGCGGTGGTCGTCGCGCCTCCCGCACCGGCGGGCATCGACCGGCGCCTCTTCGGCCTGATCAACGGCCTACCCCACTCGACGACCAGCGACAGATACGTAGTCGTGCTGTCCGACCTGGGCGAGGGCCTTGGCTGGGTGGCCGGGGGCGTGGCGTTGGCGTTGCTCGGCGGCGGCAAAGGCCGTAGGGCCGGCGCCGCCAGCGCTCTCGCATCGCTGGCGGCCACCTACGTCGTGCAGCAGCACGTGAAGCCGCGGTTCCGCCGAGTGCGTCCCTTCGTCAACCGCGAGGCGCGAGTGGTCGGCCTCCGTCCGCCCGACCATTCCTTTCCCTCCGGTCACACCGCATCGTCATTCGCGGCGGCCACGGCCCTCGCGTTCTTCTATCCGAGAGCGGCGCCCCTGGCGTATACGGTGGCCACGGGTGTCGGCGTTTCCAGGGTCCACCTGGGGGTGCACTTTCCCAGCGACGCCGCCGTCGGCGCCGCGGTAGGCATCGGCATCGGAACCCTCAGCGCCTGGCTGTTCAAGAAAAGAGGCTGAAGGGCGTCAGGTCTTCTTGCGCTCGAACACCGGATCTGAGATCCACCGCACAGACAGCACGAACGCCAGCCACGCGGTGACGATGAGAATGCCCGCCAGGACGTCGCTCGGCCAGTGGGCTCCGACGTAGGTCCGGTCGATGGCGACGGTGAGCACAATGGCAGCGACGACCGCCCAACCGATCGGCCATGCCCACCGTGGCAAATACCTGTTGCCGATGCACAGCATCAGGATGGCGGCGCTGATCGAGATGAAGATGACGTGTCCGGTCGGATAGCTGGTCGAACCCGGGTGCTCCGTCACACGGAGGATCTGGGCTGCGGTCGGCCGCGGCCTGTTGACCACGTTGACCAGGACCTCGTACCACAGGCCGCCCGCAAGGGCGGCCACAAGCAGCCTCCAGGCGCGACGGTTCAACAAGAGCACGAGGACGGCCACGGCTCCCTGCATGTAGAGCCCGCCCGGCCCGCCGAGCCACGAGAAGAAGGGAAACGTCAGCGCGAGTGGACCCCAGTCGGTCCCCTGGATATCGCGCTGGACGGTTGCGTCCAGCGACAGGTAGGGATGCATAACGACGATCACAGTCAAGACCGCGACCGCCACCGCGGCGGCGATGGCGACTGCGAGCGTGCGCGGGCGGATCATGACGCTGGCCGGGCTCGCCCGCCAAACCATCTGAAGGTCGGGGAAGGCAGCCAGCGCTCCGGTAGCCAGAGCACGAACGCGGACCAGCCGATGCCCAGGAGCACCCCGCCGATGACGTCGCTGGGCCAATGGTCGCCCGCCCACACTCTGGCCACGCAGGTCAGCAAGATCACCACCACGGCCGCGATCCACAGGATTGGACGGAGACGCGGGTTGACCCGAGGAGCAAGCGAGAACGCGAGCATGAAGCTCAGCCAGGTGAAGAAGACGGCGTGACCGCTCGGGTAGCTGAAGCCGGTGGTCGGGCTGAGGATGTGAACGAGATCCGCGGGCGGCCGCTGCCGCGAGATCACCAGCTTGATGATGTTGTCGAGCAGGCTCGAGATGCTGCCGATCGCAAGCAACCATCCTGCCCGCCGCTCAACTATGAACAGCAAGATGACGACGCCCAGGCCGACGGCAACCTGCAGGATGCCGGCCGTGATGTTGATCAGGTCGAAGGCATACACCAGCGGGCCCCAGTTGAGCTGCTGCACGAAGGTGGTGATCCAGATGTCGCCTGGGAGCACCGATTTGTTGACGACCAGATAGGTGTCGATTGCGAAGAGAGCGAACACAACCAGGACGGTCCAACCCAGCCAGCGCCGAGCCGTCTCTTTCGGCCGGCCGGCAAGGACCTCGGCAGCAGCCTGCTTCGGTTCGGCGAGAGGCGCGGCGGCGTCTTTGGGCTGAGCGCTCACCGAGGAAGGATGACTTTCAGAGCGCTCAGCTCGGCGGTGATCGTGGCCGGAGTCCGGCCAAGCCGCGCATTGTCGGCGTAGATCCGCACCTTCGGCTTGGTGGTCACCAGCAGCTTTCGGAACCTGAACACCTGGCCAAGGCCACCCTCACGGTGCTTCGACAGCACCGCGCGTGCGAGCACCCGCTTGACGATGTCTCTGCGCGTCGCGCCCGCGTGCACCGAGAGCTCGAGATACGGGTCCACGGGCGTCTTGTCACTGACGGGCATCTGCGAGCCGATCGAAGTGGTGTTGGTGAACACCAGGGACATGGCGGTGCCAGTGCCCCTGATCTCCCCACTCAGCTCATATGTGAACGGGCTTGCTTCCATCACGTGCTTGAGGTCCTCCGCGAAGGCTCCGAAGGCCCGGTCCTTGGCCGACTCGCCGGCGGCGATCGTCTCGCCGAACAATCCGATGGCGGCCGCCTCGAGGAAGACCTTGCCGTTCAGGCGACCCAGCGTGATCGGATGAGGTTTCCCGGTCTTGATCACGCGGATGGCCGCATCGATCGTGGTCGGCAGGTGCAGCGACTTCGCGAAGTTGTTGAAGGTGCCCATCGACAGTATGCCCACAGGGTGCTTGGTGTCCACGAGCTTCCGAACGACCCACCCGATGCTGCCATCTCCTCCTGCAACGACTACGGTCGCGCGCGGGGTGACCAGCTTCTCGATGTCCATCTTGGGATCGAATTCGAGGATGAGACTGCGCGGGAAGGCCTTGCGTAGCTTGGCTTCGACCTCGGGCGTCATCGAGCCGGCCTTGGAGCTGAGGATCAGCAGATGGGTCGCCCGTTTCGTGGAGGTCGCTTTCTTGGCCGTGCTCACCCCCTACTGCCCATGAGCCTGACCCAACGAGCGCATGCAAACGAATGCAGACCCAAGGCGACGAAGCCCAACGCGATGACGCCGACGAGTATGTGTCCGTAGGGCTGGTTCAGGAGGAACAGGAACGCACCACCAAAGCCATGGGCCTGACCCGCATCGTTGTGAATGCCGGCCTGGATGAGGAACCAGCCGATGACCAGAAACGTGACGCCTCGCGCGAACATCCCGAAACGGCCGAGCTTCACCGCGATGTTTCGTTCGGACGCGGACATCTCCGCCCCCTTGAGATCCCTGGCGAAAGTAGCGCGCTTCGCCTCGATGAATTGGCCGACTGCGACTCCGAGCGCAACTGCGCCGATGAGAATCGTGAGCCAACCGCCCGCGGGGTGCGTGAGAACCGACGCGATCGTTTTCTGGGTGCTGTCACCCGCGGACGTGCTTGACCCCGCGAGTATCTGAAGAGCGAAGAACACGATGGCCGCATAGGAAAGCGCACTCGAGACGAAGCCAAGCCTCGCCATGTAGCCGGCTGCGTCGCTGCCGCGATGCAGCGGGTCGTAGATCGCTCTGACGAATCCCCAGAGTGAATACGCGGCCAGACCAACGATCACGACGATGAGGACCACCTTGCCAAAGGGGTTGCCGATCAAGAACACCATGCTTCCCGAGAGGTCGGTTGCCTGGCCGCCGCCGATCCCAACTGCGATCCGAAGAACAAGAATGCCCATGACGGCGTACAGCAAGCCGCGTACGGCATAACCGAGGCGCTCGAGCAGCTCGAGCTGCGAGTTGCCTGCTGCGCGCTTTAACGTGTTGGCGCCGCGTTGAACACTTGCCACTTCACACCTCCATGCTTGATTGGCTTCTTAACGGTCGTGCGTGATCGAGGTAGGTCATCTAGTGAGAACGTTTCAAGGACGTGATCTCCCTCCGATGACTCCAACCAGGTCAAATGTGCGCCAACTCCGGGAACAATGGCAGTAACAATGGGCGAGGTCCTTGCAAACTGGTTCCTCACGGCCGGCGAGCGTGGCAACGATTCCACCGCGATCGACCGCCGGCATCCGGATGGATTGGCGTGGACTGTCGGAAACCGGGTCGACAACCTGATCCATGGCGCGAGCTATTTCCGGCGGCTGCTGGAATCCATTCGCGAGCTGAACGCAGGCGACCAGCTGTTCTTCACCGACTGGCGCGGCGACCCCGACCAGCTTCTTGATGATTCCAAGGAGTCCGAAATCGGCACCGTGCTTGTGGATGCCGCTCGCCGGGGAGTGAGCATCAAGGGACTGCTCTGGAGATCTCATGCGGACAGGCTTGGATTCAGCGCCAAGGAGAACCGCCACCTGGGCCGGCAGTGCAACGCCGCCGGAGGCGAAGTCCTTCTCGACCAGCGAGTGCGACTCGGTGGCTCGCATCACCAGAAGCTCGTCGTCATCCGCCATGCGACAGCGCCCGAAAGGGACGTTGCCTTCGTCGGCGGAATCGACCTTTGTCACAGCCGGCGTGACGATGCCGACCATCAGGGCGATGCGCAACACCAAGCGATGGCGCCGATCTATGGGACCAGGCCACCCTGGCACGATGCGCAGCTCGAGATCCATGGTCCGGCGGTCGGCGACCTTGAGTTCTCGTTCCGCGAGCGATGGGATGACCGTGGCCGGCTCAGTCGCGATCCGGTCGGCATCCTGCACGACCTGCTGCGCCACACCAGGCGAAAAGCGAGCGTCCTGCCCGCCATGGCCCCTGATCCCCAACGATGTGGAACGCAGGCGGTCCAGGTTCTCCGCACGTACGCCCGGCGCAGTGGCGGCTATCCGTTTGCTTCTCAGGGCGAGCGCAGCGTCGCTCGTGGATTTCGGAAGGCGATCGCGAGAGCACGACGCCTGATTTACATCGAGGACCAGTTCCTCTGGTCGACAGAGGTGGCGAAGGTGTTCGCGGCGGCACTCGTCGCCAATCCGTCACTGCACTTGATCGCGATGGTGCCGAGGTACTTCGACCAGGCGGGGACGCTTACCCTGCGTCCGAACCAGGTTGGGCGAGAGCTGGCGGTGCGGGTCTTGCTCGACGCGGCCGCCGATCGCGTCGCCATCTATGACATCGAGAACCTCGCCGGCGTTCCGGTTTATGTCCACGCCAAGATCAGCGTGATCGACGACGTCTGGGCGTCGGTCGGATCCGACAATTTCAATCGCAGGTCGTGGAGCCACGACTCGGAGATCGCGTGCGCTGTGCTCGATGAAGAGCGCGACGCGCGGGAACCGACCGATCCCGCAGGCCTCGGGGATGGCGCTCGGAAGTACGCCCGCGACCTGCGCCTCGAGTTGTGGAGAGAGCACCTTGGCCGCGCCGAAGGAGATGACCATGATCTTCTCGATCCGGTTGAGGCGGTGGCGGTCTTTCGAGCCACCGCCGAAGCCCTGGAGCGCTGGCACCGCGAGGGCGAGCGTGGCGAGCGGCCGCCTGGCCGGCTGAGACCGCACCCCCGGATCCAGCCGTCGCGCACAACCACGTTGTGGGCTGAGGCCCTTTATAAAAGGATCTACGATCCCGACGGAAGACCCGACAGGATCAGGCGGAGCGGGGACTGGTAGCTGGAGATGCGGACGGAGATCCCGCCCACATCTCCTTAGCTCACGTACGGAGCGGCGCCGCGCTTGAAGAGGCCCCGCGCGATGATCATCCGCTGGATTTCGCTGGTGCCCTCCCAGATCCTGTCCACGCGGACTTCACGGTAGTACCGGTTCACCGGGTGTTCGGTCATGAAGCCGCGTCCGCCGAAGATCTGCAGAGCGCGATCGGTGACGCGGGCAACCATCTCCGAGGCAAACAGCTTTGCCATCGCAGCTTTGCCGTGCGCGACCCTGACGTCCCCGCCTCGATCGAACTCAACCGCTGCGTAGTAAGTCAGCAGCCGGGCGGCGGCAAGCTCGGTGAGCGAGTCGGCCAATGGGAACTGGACCCCCTGGTAGTCGGCGATCGGGTGTCCGTAAGCGACCCGCTCCTGAGCCCACAAGCGAGCGAGCTCGATGACCCGCTCCGCGGTGCCACAGCTGCGCGCGGCGATGAACAGCCGTTCGGCCGTGAACCACGCCTTGGCCCCCTCCTGGCCGCTCGAGGGGACCCGGTCCGCATCCGGGACGCGGCAGTCGACGAATCGCATCTCTGCATGTTTGGAGACATAGGGGTCGTGCATGAAGGCGGGCATACGGTCGAATCGAATCCCCGGGTTGTCCCGGCGCACGAGGAACAACGTCTGATCGTCGTCGGCCCAGGCGAGGACGATGAAGAACGCCGCCGTGTCTGCGTCGGTGACGAACCATTTCTCGCCGTTGATGACCCAGTCGTCGCCATGTCGCACAGCGCGGGTGCTGATCGCGCCCACGTCTGATCCGGCGCCCGGCTCGGTGACGGCCCAGGCCTCGCGAGCCTCGCCACGGACGACCTGCATCACGAATCGCTGCACCTGGTCCTCGGCGGCGATCTCCACGAGCTCGCGAGGACCGCGATCAGCAACCGCGAATCCCAAACCGTTGGTGGCCTTGCCGGCCTCCTCCTCGATTGCCACCTGGCCGAGCATCGAGAGGTCCTTGCCTCCATATCTCACCGGCATGTTCAACATCGAAAAGCCGGCGGCTCGCGCCTTCTTTCGCAGCATCGCGAAGTCGGCCAGGTCGATCGTCTCGGTTTTCGCAACCTTCTCTTCAATCGGCCGGATCTCTTTTTCGACAAATGCCGCTGCACGCGCCTTCAGCTCGCGAATGTCCTCCGGGAGCTCGAACGGGGCAGGTTGTGCGCGATCGGTAACGCGGGTCTTCATCCGTTCCGCTAATTGTCCACATCGCGAATGGCGACCTTCGATTCTTGCGACGCGACTCGTCGCCAGACTAGAGTGGGTCAATGAGCACGACGCCGGCGCCGATCGATGCCCGCCTCGTGCAGGGCTCCCTGGCCCCATTCCGCGAGAGCTATACGCTCCCGCGTGAGGCTTATGTGTCGCCCGAGCTGTTCGCATGGGAAATGCGCAACTTCTTCGAGCCCTCGTGGGTATGTCTCGGCCGGACCGAAGGCCTCATGCGTCCAGGCACGCGCAAGGCGGTTCCGGTAGGCGAGGAAACGATCCTTCTGGCGCGCGACACGTCCGGCACTCTGCGCGGGTTCTTCAATGTCTGCCGGCACCGCGGACACGAGCTCCTACCGGCGGGCGGGTCCGCCGAAGGACCCCTGATCGAGTGCCCATACCACGGCTGGATTTACAGGGCGGACGGGTCGCTGAAATCCGCGCCACGGCTTGGCCTGCGACCAGGCTTCGAGGTGTCGAAGCACGGTCTTGTCTCAGTGCGAATCGAGGAGTGGCAGGGTTGGGCGTTCGTCAACGTGTCAGGCGACGCCCGCCCATTGTCCGAGCACCTGGGAAACCTGGTCGAGCTGGTGATGCCCTGGGCCCCCCATGACATGATCGAGACGGCACGCATCGACTACGTGGTCGAAGCGAACTGGAAGCTCATCCACGAGAACTACCAGGAGTGCTACCACTGCAGCGAGATCCACCCGGAGCTGTGCCGAGTCAGCCCACCAACCAGTGGGGCCGATCTGACGGCGACCGGGATGTGGATCGGCGGCTGGATGGACCTTGAAGAGGGCATGGAAACAATGTCGCTGACCGGGCGGGGCGGCGCGCCCATCCTGCCTGGCCTGTCCTCCGAGCTGGAGCGCCGCGTCTATTACCTCGGCCTGTTCCCGAACCTCCTGATCAGCCCACATCCGGACTACGTGCTCAGCCACCGCCTCGAGCCGCTGTCCCCGACCCGGACGCGGGTCGAGTGCCGCACGCTGTTTCCAAAGGCCGTGGCCGAGCGTGAAGGTTTCGACGGTTCGTACGCGGGAGAGTTCTGGGACGTGACCAACCGGCAGGACTGGGCTGCTTGCGAGTCGATCCAGCGGTCTGCGGCCTCGCGCGGATTCCGTCCGGGCCCGATCTCCGAGATGGAGGAGGCGGTGTACCAGTTCTTCAACATGATCGCCGCGGGATACGTCGATGGGCACCTCAGCCCGCCACAGAATCCGAAGGTCACAGGCGAGCCGCTGCGGTGAAAGCGGTCAAGGGCGCGCGCTTCCAGTCTGCCGAGCTGGAAGGCATGATCGCCCAAGCGCGAGCCTCGTCAGATTCATACGCACCCGAGGTCCTGCGCAGCGACCTGCTCAGCGTCGGCCTGTACATCGTCCCGGCGGGCGGCCCCGACAACCAAACCCCTCACGCCGAGGACGAGGTCTATTACGTGGTTCGCGGCCGAGCGCAGATCCGGGTTGGCGAGGAGGACCTCGCGGTCCAGCCAGGCACCGTCCTCTTCGTGCCGGCCAGGGCCGTGCACTTCTTTCACGACATCTCCGAAGAGCTGATCCTGGTCGTCTTTTGGGCGCCACCTGAGCGGTCGGTCGGCAAGACCCAGGAAGGCTGATCGACGCGCAAAGCTCGGCCCTGCGCGGCGTGCTGGCCAACAACCTGGGAACCTTCCAGCGCATAGCCGCACCGGCGCCGCTCACACTCGCGGCGGTCGCAGTCGTGGTTCTGAATGATCCGAACGGGCCGGCGCGCATTCCTCTATTCCTGCGGGCTTCGGATCTGCGCCGTCACGCGGGACAGATGGGGCTGCCGGGCGGGAAGCTGAATCCGGGTGAAAGCGCAGAGGCTGCCGCCCTGCGTGAGCTGCGCGAGGAGCTCGGGCTGGCGGTGCCGGCGGACGCGGTCGTCGGCTCGCTCGATGACTTCGAGACTCGCTCGGGCTTCACGATCACACCGGTCGTCGTGTGGAGTGATACCGAGGCCGCGGACCTCAAGCCCTCCAGCGCGGAAGTGGCGCAGATCTATCTGATCACTCTGGGGGAGCTTGCCTCCGCAGTCGCCTCGGCAGACGCAGGGCCTTCCGAATCCTTCTGCTTGAAGTTCGGGTTCGGCCAGGTGTACGCGCCGACCGCCGCCATTCTTTACCAGTTCAGCGAGGTCGCCTTGAATGGGCGTTCTCACAGAGTCAACGACTTCTATCAACCACCCTGGACCCACCGTT
>Ga0210384_10006242_pt1 | contig 12749 bp, 11 predicted proteins | sample IncBWH2MmetaG_FD_160574 | JGI IMG/M metagenome (GOLD analysis project Ga0210384, IMG submission 160574) | Forest soil microbial communities from Barre Woods Harvard Forest LTER site, Petersham, Massachusetts, United States - Inc-BW-H-2-M | ecosystem: Environmental > Terrestrial > Soil >... | reverse complement strand
CCTGAGCAAGACCACTCTCGGAGTGAAAGTGCACGTTCAACCAGTTGGGCTGAATGCCGAAACAAAAAAGGATCGGCACCGAGCCGACGGAGAGGTTTTTCTCTTGACATTCCCTTTTATAGGACTTTTCCGATTAGCGCGGTGGTCTCAATGGGTCGACGCAACACTCAGGTAGAACCCGATTTGCATTGAAAACAAAGGCCAAATCGCTCGCTAGGGTTAGATCAGCCGGAACACTACCCTGGCTAGGTTTTAACCGAGGACAGCCAAACAGATCGCTTCTCCCGGGGAAGCATTGTCGAATCAACGCATTGGAGGGTGTTGCATCGACCGGTTGAGCTGGCAGCGTTATACGTCCAAGTGACGCGTGGAGTTACACTGCCCCGGTGCGACTCTAGCTCAGAGGCAATCGATTCTAGATTGCATCGCCAACCGTCTTATTGTTCAGGACTAATACAACTCTATATAACTTCGCGTCTACCACGTCGGAGTCTGCGAGGCGCTTTGGGGGAAGTCCGCCAGGTGGCCACAGACCTATGGTCTGCGATGGATAATCCTCGTTGGGATTCTGAACTGGCACACGGACAAGCGAATCAGTTTGAAAAGCCACGCATGGCGGGTCCATTGGTCGGTCCATCTCGACGTCGATGCCCCAGCGTCCTTTCGCATCGGGTTGAATCAAGTACAAAACGGTCACGGTGCCACGGTCAACGGTTCCTACTTTGGCCTCGGCAACTCCCTTTTTGTGTTCGTGCCAGTGCGTCCACAAAAACTCACGAAGGTCGGTTCGCCCTTTTGTGAGGCGAAAGTGGTCAAGAGTAAATGGCCCACCATTTTCGTATCCAGATAGACCTTGGCGCGATTTTATGTAGCGACAGGCATCATCACCATTGCTCGCTGGAACGAACATCAAGAGCCCTGCGAAAGCAAAGAGGAAAGCTAGTGGTTTCATTAACGAAAATCATAACGCACGCGTCCATCCGGTGCTACTGCCTGGTAAGTCGCCTTATCGGAGATGTGAAGTAATACTTCACTTGGACGGTTAGCGCGTTAATCAGGACTTCCGCAGAACAAACGGATTGCCTGCGAAATTTAGTCCTCGCAGCGCAGACCATCCGGTTCCGAAACCGCGTTAATCAGGAGTCGCGCATTCTTGTCGCGTAAGATTGGCTTGGTGAGGGTACATCGGTAAAGTAAGGCTCTTTTTCAAGAACCCATGACCCTTTGCGCTGCTTTACGGTCAAGGTGACGCAAGACCAACCGACCACGGATTGTAGCTCTCGCCTTAGCAAGTCAGACGTGGCCTCGACCGATAAACCAGCGACTTTCGCAGCTTTGTGCCACGGCAGATTGATGTCGCCGTTCGCCCTAACCACAACCGTCCCGGACAATTCTGGATGTTGATAGACCGAAATCTGGAGGACATCGCCAGCACCGATGTGGTACGCGTAATACCATCTGGCGTTCCGACTCTCCTGTGCGCTCACAACTCCACCGCAAAGGCCCGCGCACAGCAACACCGCGGCTCCAAACCGAAATCGACGGGTCTTCGCTAAGAACACCTTGACCTCCGGTTCTTTGCGATATATGGCCCGATAATACACCTAAAAGCCTCTATACTCTGACACGTCTTACCGGACAACGAGAATCAAGTTTCCGATTAGCGCGTTAATCAGGACCTTCGCCGAACAGACTCATTTTGAGAGTGAGAAAACTAGAGTAGAGTCTTGCAATGCTCAGGCAAATTAGCACGGAATGGAAGGTCGCCATTGTCTTTGCTTGTTTAATTGTCGTATTCATTCTCTGGATGGTCTTTGTAACGGATGCGCCCTGACGCTCGAATCCTGGCATCTGTCCGGTTACCGCGTTTACCAGGACTTGAGCGTTTCTGTACACTGTCGGCTGGCGTACGATTTTCACTACCGGCAATGCGAAGAGGTTCCTGTGAGCAAGGTCAAGTCTCCAAACGAAAAGAAGGCACTAAGTCTCAAAAGAGACAGACGTAACACGTACGGAGAAAACCCGGCGGCCAGTCGAAAAGGCATCAGGCGCGGGAAACAGCGCAGCCACATGGGAGAGCGCCGCGCCGTAAGTCAGATTCTGAGCCACTTGAGGGAAGGTGCGGGAGAAAGCGATGCAGAAGAAGCAGATGTTCGAGCGAAAACAAAGCTAGTCGAGCGGAAACACAAAGCATTCAAGAAGTCGCCCGATTCTCCGCTAGGCGTAGTCATCAAACGGAAACTGGCAAGGCGGGAAAAGTTATCTCAGTCCCAAACTGACGGTCCCGCTCGCGTCGACCTGAAAATTCATTCCGAGGGAGTATTTGAAACACCTTACATCCGAGCATTCCACAAGCGGACCATTATGTTCCATCTTCGCTATCGGATTAATGCTCACGTTTGGGGGGCAAACAAGAATAAGGGCAAACTTGTTCGAGCTTATGAGCGTAAGGAGGCAGCAAGGTGGAGGGAAGCAATTCTCCGCGACGCTCCCCTCCTAAAGGGATTTTTTACCGAAGAGCCACAGTGGCGCGAGAGAATGCTGCGTTGGTGTGAGAAAGTTCTGGCGGTCGACTCAGACTCCGATAAGTCCCGATAAGTCGCCTTACCGGACAATGAGAATCGCCTGATCGGCAAGTCCAGTCCTAGAACTTCACTTTTCCGATTACCGCGTTAACCAGAAGTTAGGCCATCGGGGTTGAAATTATCGCGAACGTCCCCAAAGGGTTTTATCGAATCGCTATCAATAAACCGCCAGTTGTGCCAAGCGATTGCTCATGGCCCCGCCCGAAGTTGTACTCGTAGCTCGGTTCGAGGTACCAACCGAATCTGTGCTTCTTGGAAGGCCAGAACATAAAATCGAGTACGGCTTCACCACTGACGGAGTTCGTTGTTTTGCCGTAACTCGTCAAGTGAACCCACTGCGGACCAACACCGACCATTAACTCCGCTTTTTTCGAGAGCATCCAAGGCTTCTTGAATAGCAGGTCGATATCCCATTCAGTCGTTTGCCTGCTGAAAAGCGGCGTGACTCCCGCCTCAAGTTCCAGCCACTTCTCTATTGGCGTAACTTCAACGGCAACACTCGGACCGAAACTCGAACCGCCGTCTTTGACATTCCAGTTAGCCGCTCCACCAAGTTCCACGATGGCGGCAGGCTCCTTCTCTACCGATTGCGCGAAAGCGTTTCCGGTGCAGAGGAACAGAGATGCTATCAAGATGGCCTTTGTCGCGTTCATCGGATGTCCGAGTCCACTTGCCTCGTGAGTCGCCATAATATCAGCAAGTCCCGATAAGTCGTCTTACCAGGAATGTGACTCCCAGTATCCACTCGTCCGGTTTCCGCGTTTACCAGGACTTGAGGATTACTTCCGGTTTGCCCGTCAACCGGGAGCAATCGCAATGACTTCCAACAAGCCGACTTCTCGTTACCTATGCGCATGTCCCGATCTGGATTACTTCCGGTTTGTCGACCATTCGGCGCTGCGGCGAACACGCCTTACGCAATGTTTCCAAGGTATGGGACCAAGGAGGTGCGACTTCCCAACAGGTCGGCGAGTCCAACACGGAGAGCACCACTGGACGGTGCTGGCCTTTCAAATTGAGATTCCCTCCGCCCCACTGCGCCGTTACTGTGGACGTCACTCGCCGTCGTTTGGTAAGCTGTCGGTTCTGCTGCTTACCCCTCTGGGCAAAGGAACTACTCGAAAGTTGACTTTCTGCCCGGCTCCGCGAGGTCATGTATCCAATGGCATCCAGGGTCCAAATATCGGCACCATCCGCAACCATCTCACAGCTGGTTTCCTCTCCTCTCACAAAGGCCGCCATTTTTCTCGTCCTCACGATCAATCCCGGTGACGAAAATCGCGCCTCGGTCCTCTCCCTCTGTGCCGATCTCTCCGCACTTCTGCGCGCCGTCGGTTTTCGCGCCCTCGAAGGCTCTCTCTCTTGCATCATGGGCTTCGGTTCTGATGCCTGGGACCGCCTCTTTGGCTCGCCTCACCCTGCCGAGCTTCATCCCTTTCGTCAAATTCGCTCCGGCCCGCGCCACGCAGTCTCCACACCTGGCGATTTAGTGTTTCACATCCGCGCCAAGCGCATGGATCTCTGTTTCGAACTGGCCACGCAAGTCCTTACTCGCCTCCAAGGAGCCGTCACTACCTCCGACGAAGTCCACGGCTTCCGCTATTTCGACGACCGTGATCTCCTTGGCTTCGTGGACGGCACGGAAAATCCCACTGGTTGCGCGGCCGCGGATGCTGTCTACATTGGCGACGAAGATCCTGCTTTCACCGGTGGAAGCTACGTGATCGTCCAAAAGTATCTTCACAACCTCGATGCGTGGAACAAGCTCCCCACCGAAGCCCAGGAAAAAATCATTGGCCGCACAAAAATATCCGACATCGAACTCGACGACTCCGTCAAGCCCACTTCTGCCCACAACGCCCTCACAGTCATCGAAGAAAACGGCAGGGAAATCAAAATCCTCCGCGACAACATGCCATTCGGCCGCCCTGGCCAATGCGAGTTCGGCACCTATTTCATCGGCTACAGCCGCTCGCCCCGGACCATCGAACAAATGCTTGAGAACATGTTCATCGGCCGCCCGCCGGATAATTACGATCGCATCCTCGACTTCAGTACTGCGGTCACCGGGAGTCTGTTCTTCATCCCGACCGCCACGTTTCTGGACAGCGTCTCCTCCGACCAACCCGCGCAAGCTACATCTTCCAGCGCACAGAAGCTCGCGAAGGCCTCGACGCCGGTTGAAACTTTGGCCTCCCCCGCGCCATCCAAGGCTGGTTCACTCGGCATAGGTTCCCTGAAAAGAGAGGATTCCTATGAATAACCTCCATCGCGAGCTGGCTCCGATTTCGGATGCCGCGTGGGCTCAAATCGAAGAAGAAACTTCCCGCACGATCAAGCGCTATCTGGCGGGTCGGCGTGTTGTGGACGTTCATGGCCCGGCGGGCGCTGCTCTCTCGGCCGTGGGCACGGGCCACCTGCGCACGATCGCCGCGCCCGGTGAGGACATAACAGCCCAACAGCGCGAGGCTAAAGCCCTCGTTGAGCTGCGTGTTCCCTTCGAGCTCGACCGCCAGATGATTGACGACGTCGAACGCGGCGCCAATGACTCCGACTGGCAGCCGGCAAAAGACGCCGCTCGCAAGCTCGCCTTCGCCGAAGACCGCGCCATTTTCGAAGGTTATGCCGCCGCCGGGATCGTCGGGGTCCGTCAAGGCGCCAGCAATCCCCAAAAACCTCTTCCCGCCGATGTGCGCAAGTACCCGGAAGCGTTTGCCCAGGCCTTAAGCCAATTGCGCTTGGTTGGCGTCAACGGCCCCTATTCCATTCTGCTCAGCGCCGACGCTTATACCGAACTCGCCGAAACCAGCGATTACGGCTATCCGGTCCTCGAACACGTCAAACGCCTGGTCGAAGGAAAAATTATCTGGGCACCCGCCATTGATGGCGCCTTCGTCATCACTACCCGCGGCGGCGACCTCGATCTTCACATCGGCCAGGACGCTTCCATCGGCTACTTGAATCACACTGACACCCACGTTCGCCTTTATTTGCAGGAAACGATCACCTTCCTCTACCTCACTTCCGAATCCGCCGTCGCGCTCGCCCCGGCCTCCAAGCCCCACTCGTCTTGACACGAGGGCCGCACTGGGTTTCGGCCATGTCACGGGAACTCGGACGTTAGCAGTCGACTCTTGCGTTGGGTACCGAGAAACACGCTTCTCGGCAGGTGTCGAGACTGACGAGAAGCCGACTTGTCGGTACCGATCTGGCGCACTTCCCAGAAGCCCGTTTCTGGCCCACTTCCGGGTTGTCGACCAACCGCTAACAATGCGAAGAACTCGTTCCGAAGAGCTTGGCGCGGTAGATTAGCCGGAATCAAATCATCATCGTTGACTGGCACCTTCCGCCGCAACTCAGCAAGAAACACACGGGCGCGCTTAATGTTGCATATTTGGGCCGAATTTCCCTGAGCACGCCAATGACGATACCGCGTCAGGCAGCCATCTCTTCAGTCTTGGCGAAGGCCAGCAGCTTCATCAATTCGCTGATCTGGATCTTCTCCAGCGAACACACGGCAGCTTTGATTTTTCGGCTTAGTCCATCGTCTATGCGCGCTGCGACCATCTTATCGAATTTCGCGTCGATCTCCTTCCAGGTGAATGGCCGCGCAGGGGCCCCGGGGAAATCTGAGATTTCCTGGGTGAACGACGTGCCACTCTTGAGCCGGACGGTCACTCGGCTCGCGAGGTCGGCCGGGTAACGGGCCGTAAGGCCAGCGTCAGGTCTCACCGTGACCTTCTGCATCAAATCTTGGACATCTCTCTTTTCAATCCGGCTGGGCTCGAGTTGCGCCGGCTGCACATCGCCGTCCAAGAGCGCGACAGCCATGAGGTACGGCAGGCTGTGGTCGGCATCTTCCTTGGTGTGAACATCGTGCTTGGGACCGAATCGCCCGCCCCCGGTGAAATCGTAAGCGTCTTGGAAAACTTCAGCCTCGACGCTCACGATGTCCGCCGGATTAAATGGGTGTACCTTATGCAACGCGATCGTGCAGAACACGCCCGATTGTGCCGGAATCGCGGTGTTGTAAGTCTTTAAGGCCAACCGATCGAAGCAATCCAGTTTCACGTTCTTCCACTCGATCTCGATCGATTTGCCCAGCGCATGCGCCAGCCCGTTTGTTCCCTCAATTACATACTTCGGGCCGGTCACCCCGCGGGACGCTAGAAAGACGCCGTGCATAGACGACAACGCAGTTTGGGACGAGTTCAAGCCATTCCATTGCGAGATCGGCGTGGTGCGCACGACCAACAGCGGAATGATGTCACCGCAGATTTCGACGGCCGCCGCGGTTTTTGCCTCGTCCAGTTGGAGTGCCTTGGACGCCCCGGCTCCTATTGAGAATGAGAGCGGTGTTGTTAGGTCAAACCCCTCTTCCATGAAGGGAGCGACAGAAGTCAGTTCCGACTCGACTTGGTAGGCAACCGCCAGTGCGGTTAAGAATTCTTTGCCGGATCGCCCCGCGTGCTCGCAGGCGGCCAAGACCGCTCCAACGTTGTCCGACGGGTGACACAGCGACACCGGACCAAGATAGCTGTCCATTAGGTCGACGTACCGCACCAGTGCCGTGTTGGCCGAAGCTGCATAGATGACGTTGGCATTTCCGCCGCCGATCAAAGTGCATTGCGCGTCCGAACCGCCGAACTGTTTGGCCTGTTCCACACAGGCCACCGTCGGAGCCGCGCCGAGAGCGTTGATCGCGCATGCCAAAGAATCGAGAACGCTCACTTTCAGGCGTTCCCGCCGCTCGGGAGTAAGGTCCTCGTAGCTCGCCCTGTACGAGAACATCGCGATTCCCTGCGCTTGGCTTTCGCCCGTGATGATCGGCTTAGGCTTCGTTGCATAGAGACCGGCGGTTTGGCCCACAGCTTGAACTGGAACTCCTGACTGCAGACGAGGATCACTCTTGGAGCCTGCACCTTGTGTACTCATTGAGCCTTTACCTCCTGCACGACGCGGACAATTTGACTCTCGTCAATCTCGCCCCGGCAGCGACCTTCGCGCTGCCAGCGTCGGCTTTGACGACACCTCGCGGCCGAGTTGTCGCAGAAACTTTATTCCTGCTAAATCGGATTCTCCTCGAAAAGGCGGGCAACGAGGACGGAATCGAGATACGCTCGAACCTCAACGATCGTGCCATTCACAAATCGACATACCCAGCAATACCGGTTATCGAACCTGAAACCGTTTTTGGCGGCGGCGTCGGAATGCAGCTCGACCACCGCCCAGTCACCGCTTACGAGCGCATGTTCCACATGCAGTTCCGCACCTTTCGGTAGAACCTTTGCCAACTTTTCAAATGTATGTGCGAGGAACTCGGCCTTGCTGTGATAGTGACCGGCAAGAGGATGTGTTCCCTCGACGATCCAATCCACGTTGTCCGCCACATGGTCGAAGAACCCTTTGCCATCACCAGATTCCAGGTTCTTGAAAATCCCGCGAACGTAAGCAATGCTCAACTCCTGAGGTACAGCAGATCGTGCAGTAGACATCTTAAGTGACCTCCTTCGCATATCGTGATCCAAAGGTGTAGGGCCTTCGCAGCGCTAATCTGACCAGCCACATAACTCACTTCTCCGCGGTGCGTTGGGCAGTTAGCTCGACCGCACGTTGTATCTGAGCACACAGGGCTTGTCGGCAGGAACTTCAACGACGCCGAGGCCGTCGGTTTCTTTTCGGATGTCAGGCATGCTCTCCTCCGAGATGTCAGTTTGAGGAGGTTGGTCAGTTGACGCGCGGGCTAGGACACCGATATTTAACTCCCGCCCGAAGCGCACGTCAAGGAGCGGATAACGGGCAAACTGGAAGTTATCAGCTCGCACGACGGGTTAGTACCGACAAACGCGCTTCTGTTTACCAATATCGCGTCCACTCCCGAATAGTCAGCAACACGGAAGCTTTCCTAAGTCCCGACAAGTCGCCAAACCGGACAAGTCCAGTCCTAGGACTCCACATTTCCGATAAGTGCCTTTATCAGGACTTGACGGCATTTGCTTAGACCGGGCATCCGGACTCGCCGCTCACTCAATTCTCCGGCAGCGACGTTTCGCGCCGGTCAATCACGTGATAGCCCTCAGGCAATTCAAACAGCTTGGGATCGGGCTCCGCGACAATCAGTCGCGTGGCTGTAAATGTTTGTGTCCCAAGGCGCGGGTCGGAGCGCTTCGACAGCAAATTGATTCCCAACTCCGGCGAATACCAGTATTCCCGTTCAATCGAAACCTTTCGGTCATTCCCAAACACTCCCGGATTATAAATGACCGCATCCCGCGTCCCCGTCGTCTCTATGCCCGCGACGAATTGTTTCCCCAGGTCTTCATGTATCGTGGACCCTTGCCCATCGGGCATTTCGCCGGTTGGCGGCCCTTGAAAGTTGTAAACCGCGTTCGGCGACGGCGTAAAGCCCGTCAGCACGCACTCATTCCTGCGATCCATGATGAAGCAATTGTAGTGCGTATGATTATTCGGGTCGGAAATCTGAATCGTTGTTATCTGCGATTTCACTTTCCCATCCTTCGGCACCAGCAACCACCGCTCCTGGTAGATTCGCCCTGCGCCATCCCGTGCGATCCGCCGTTCGTTCACCAATGTAATCGTCCCACCGTCATACAGCGTCTTCACCCACTCGGTCTGTAGTACCAGGGAAAATGGCGCCTTCGCTTTCGGCGGAATGACGATGCTCTCTAGCACCTCCCGGGTCCCGCCGTCCTCCGCGTAATATTTTTGTACTGGTTTCTGTACACCTTGTGGCTGCGCTCCGGGTGCTAACGGTGGCACCGGTGTTTGCGCTTCAGATTTTGTGCAAGACAGAAATGCAACCAACGTTAGCAGGCAAGCAAAAACACGCATTGTTACCTCCCGCAGCCTCCCACAAGTTTCCCGACGAAGAATTCACGCAGAGAGGCTGTCTCGCCGACAAAAATCAAACCCGAACGCGACTGTCTGCCAGTGATCGGAGTGGACTCTTCATCTGAGCTTTCTCACCGCGTAAGTATCTTGCCAACCCGACACTTTCGCAAGGAACCGTTGATGACGGGTCTTTCCCGTACCAGGACTTCAAGTTTCCGGTAAGCGCGTTAATCAGGACTTAGCCCGCAGCTGTCCCTCTTCGTTGACTTGCCTCCTGGCGCAACCTAAGATGTGCGCGAAATGCCAGATTCCTCATCTCTGATTGGTCAAACCCTCTCGCACTACCGCATTCTTGAAAAACTCGGTGGTGGCGGTATGGGTGTGGTTTATAAGGCCGAGGACACCCGGTTGCACCGTCTCGTGGCGCTGAAATTCCTGCCCGACGATGTTGCTAAAGACCCCCAGGCTTTGGCCCGTTTCCATCGCGAAGCACAAGCAGCCTCCGCCTTAAATCATCCCAATATTTGCACGATTTATGACATCGGCGAAAACAACGGCCGCGCCTTCATCGCCATGGAATACCTGGACGGTGCCACGCTCAAGCACCGGATTCAGCAGCAACCTTTGGGAATCGACGAGATCCTCGATCTTGGCATTCAGGTTGCCGACGCCCTGGATGCCGCTCATGCCAAGGGCATCGTCCATCGCGACATCAAACCAGCGAACCTTTTCGTCACGCATCCAGGACGATTAAAAATCCTCGACTTCGGTCTTGCCAAAATATCCGGCAGAAACCTTGTGGAACCGCCGGACATGACGGCTGCGACAGTGGACACACCGGACGAGAATCTGACAAGCCCCGGAGCGGCGGTGGGCACCGTTGCGTACATGTCGCCGGAGCAAGTACGAGGCGAGAAACTTGACGTGCGGAGTGACTTGTTCTCCTCTGGCGTTGTGCTGTACGAAATGGCAACAGGACGGATGGCATTTCCAGGTCACACGTCCGGAGTAATCTTCGAGGCGATCCTAAACAGAACACCGACGCCGCCTCTGCGGTTGCGCCCTGTCCTCCCGCCGCGACTGGAAGAAATCATCAACAAGGCTTTAGAGAAAGACCGTGAGCTGCGTTATCAGACAGCAGCGGAACTTCGCACCGACTTGAAGCGGCTGAAACGAGATTCGGACTCAAGCCGGTCCAGTGTCTTACCCACGACCATAACGGCGAGCTCGCCAGATGAAATCAAGTCCAGCACACGCCGAGGCGTGAACTGGATCATTGGCGCAGCTCTGGGGATCGCGCTGCTGGCGGGTATTGTGTGGTGGACGCGGCCCAAAGCCCAGCCCCAGGTTACGGCCGTCGTCCAGCTTACCGACGATGGATATCAGAAATCGGGGCCACTCGTCTCGGACGGGATTCGCGTGTACTTCATGGAACAACATGCTGGCAGTTGGGTGATAACCCAGGTGTCCGCATCAGGAGGGGAAACTGCACAAGTAGCTACAAAATACCCGAATACATACCTAGACGACCTTGCTCCCGACGCCTCCGGGCTTCTGGTGCAGGTTGGTACGGCGGAAATTTCACCTGTTTGGATCCAACCGGTCCCAGCAGGTGAGCCACAACGCGTGGGAACAATAGAGGCGAGTCTTGGTGGCACCTTTTTTCCCGACGGACAGCGAATTGTCTACACGAGGGGGAAGACGCTTTACGTTGCCGGCAAGGACGGCACCAACGAACAGAAACTTGCAGACATTCCTGATTACCCCCTCTGGCCTCGGGTTTCGCCGGACGGCCGAAGAATACGCCTTACTGCAGCATATATGGACGCATCGATGTCTCTTTGGGAGCTTGGAGAAGACGGAAAGAATGTACATGAATTGCTGAAGGGGTGGCACGGACCCCCTTATGAGTGTTGCGGGAGTTGGACGACGGACGGCAAGTATTTTGTGTTTCAGAGTCGTAGATCGGACGGAGTGGACATTTGGGCGATTGCCGAAGGAGATCGTTTTCTGAAACGCTCTAAGGCCGAACCCATACGCCTGACGAATGGGCCGCTGTGGTACCAAGACCCACTGCCGAGCCGGGACGGGAAACAAATCTTCGTGACGGGAACCAAAAAGCGAAGCGAGTTGGTGCGCTACGATGAAAGGTCAAAAGAGTTTGTGCCCTATTTTTCAGGCATTTCCGTAGTCGAGTTTTATTTCTCGCCAGATGGTCAGTGGGTAGCCTATCTCTCCTATCCCGATCATACGCTTTGGCGTATGCGGGCGAATGGAACCGAGAAACTGCAGCTTACTTCACCACCGTTGGAGGGCGCTGAACCGCGATGGTCACCAGACGGCAAGAAGATCGCCTTCGGAGGGCGGGCCCCGGGCAAAGGAAATGGCGTTTTCGTCGTGGCAGCAGACGGTGGACCTATCCAGCGTATCGCCGAAGGCGGGCCGGTATCGTGGTCTCGCGATGGAAACATCTTGGCTTATAACGTGTGGAACTCACCAGCGAGTTCCGGTGTCACGGGCAAGCTCGAGGTTCACACTATTGACTTGCGAACCCGGAAAGACTCACTCATCCCGGATTCGGAAGGGAAACTTGGCCCACTGTGGTCTCCAGACGGAAAATTCCTAATGGCATCAACAGGGCAGGTTGGAGACCTGCTGCTGTACGATTTCCAAACCCAGAAGTGGTCGGAATTGGCCAAGGGAACTTTCGTCAATTGGGAATGGTCGCAGGATTCGAAGTACGTTTACTGCGTGGACTCCGGCCCGGGAGAGGCCAAAGCCCTGCGCATCCGAGTGGCCGACAAGCACACGGAAGTCATCACTGGCCTAAAGAACATTAGACGGTTCGAGGATTCTTTCGTCGGTTATTGGGCGGGTGTGGCTCCGGATGGTTCTCTGTTGTTCACTCGCGACGTGGGTACGCAAGAAATCTACGCGCTCAATATTAAGTGGCCTTGAAAGAGTGCACATATTCGAGTTGATTCCGCAAAAAACTCCAGGAAGGCCGCCCCGTCGTGGCTGCTCGGTCCAGGCGATTTGAAATCCTTCCCGATCCCGAGTGGGAAGTGTTAGTTCAAGTTGGCATCTAGGAAAGTGCCCACCGCCCAATCGCTACCGTCAGATGCTGGGCACGCATAACCGGACATGTTCCGATTTCAGAACGCTTTGTTCTGTTCTCGGAACGGCACTTGTACGGTTGATGCCATAACGACGCCGGCCTCGCGACGGCCCGAGTAGACTGTTTCGGTGTTCACCCTAACAGAGCTCGGACCGAAGGAGGCCGAGATGAGAATTATAGGATGTGATTTGCAC
>Ga0210384_10006241_pt1 | contig 12750 bp, 12 predicted proteins | sample IncBWH2MmetaG_FD_160574 | JGI IMG/M metagenome (GOLD analysis project Ga0210384, IMG submission 160574) | Forest soil microbial communities from Barre Woods Harvard Forest LTER site, Petersham, Massachusetts, United States - Inc-BW-H-2-M | ecosystem: Environmental > Terrestrial > Soil >... | reverse complement strand
TCCTGGAGCATCCTCGTTTCATGAGATTCAACGCGTGGATGCAATTGCTGTCCAGGGAGACCGGATTCTCGCCGTCGGCAAGACTAGCGATCTCATGAAGCACAAAGGACCGGCTACGCAGGTGATCGACCTGGGCGGGCACTTCGTGATGCCGGGATTCAACGATGCGCACCTTCACCTGACCGACGGCGGTTTTCAAAAGCTGCAAGTGAACCTCACCGGCGTGAAGACGCTGGAGGAATTTCGTCAGCGTATCCGCGAAAAAGTTGAGCAGGTAAAACCAGGGGAGTGGATCGTCGGCCAGGGTTGGGACCACACCATGTGGCCAGTCAAGGAGCTTCCAACCCGATGGGATGTGGACGAGGTTACGACCCGGAATCCGGTCTATCTCGTGCGCGTGGACGGCCACATCGCGGTTGCGAACACAAGAGCTCTGCAACTCGCCAGCATCACGGTTGCGAGTAAAGATCCCGCGGGCGGCAAGATCGACCGCCTGGAAAGCGGCGAACCTTCTGGCATCCTTCGGGAGACGGCGCGCAACGCGGTGACGTCCGTCATTCCAAAGCCGGATCACGCCGGACGCCGAAAAGCAGTCGAGCTTGCCCTGGAAGAAGCGGCCCGCTGGGGAGTAACTTCCGCGCAAGACAACTCGAGTTGGGACGATTTCCTGATCTACGAGGAGATCGAGAAAGAAGGCAAGCTCACTCTACGCATCTCCGAGTGGCTGCCCTTCGAGGAATCCGTCGAGGTGCTGAAAATCCGTCAGGCCGCACACAGCCATGACGACAACTTTCTGCACACGGGCATGTTGAAAGGCTTCATGGATGGCTCGCTGGGTTCGCGCACAGCGGCCATGCTCGCTCCGTATAGCGATGATCCGGGAAATTCGGGGCTGCCGCAGTACGAACAAGAAAAGCTGAACGCGCTGACGAAGGAACGGCTGCAAGCGGGCTTCCAGATCGGCTTCCACGCCATCGGCGATCGTGGCGTCGAGATGGCGCTGAACGCCTACACAGCTGCTCTCAAGGACGTGAAACCGGACGCCAAGTCTAAGCCCGATTTCCGGCTGCGCATCGAGCACGCGCAAGTCCTCGCCCCAAATCAGCTCGCGCGTTTCAAAGAGCTCAAGGTCATCGCCTCCATGCAACCCAGTCATTTGCTGAGCGACATGAATTGGGCACAAGCCCGTTTGGGCGAGAAACGTGCCGAGCATTCCTATTCTTGGCAGGAGTTTTTGCGAGCTGGAGTGCCGCTGGCGTTTGGTACGGATTTTCCAGTCGAGCCGATTTCCCCATTCCGAGGCTTGTACGCCGCCGTGACGCGGCGCAGCGAAGATGGGAAGAGAGAATACTTCCCTGCGCAACGCATTGACATGGATGAAGCCATCGCGGCGTACACGCGCGGCTCCGCGTTCGCGGAATTCTCCGAAAAAGACAAAGGACAGATCGTCCCGGGAATGCTGGCTGACTTCGTCGTCCTCGACCGGGACATCACCAACGCCATGCCTGCAAAGCTGTTGGAGACCAAAGTCCTGCGCACAGTCGTAGGTGGCAAGACGGTCTACGAAGTGAAGTAGCGGCTTGTGTACGGACAGATGCCCTCGCCTGTCCGAGAGTCGGGAGTAGGCCGGCTCTACGCTCTAATATCGGAACAAATAAGAAATCTTCACGAAAAACTGCCGCCCGTCGTTGATGAAATGGTCTCGGGTCCGATTGATGTTCCCATTCGGATCCAGCCCGAGTGCCGGGTCCAGATTCTGCAGGTTGCTGTTGTAACCCACGTAGACGGCTGTTCCCGGATGTACGAGGTAGGTAAAGAGGACGTCGGCATTGAAGTTCTTCGTCGTTTGCAGGGAGGAGTTAAGAGGGTTCGCCAGAACCGTGGAGTACTGCCCGATGAAGCGTAGCGAGAACTCGCGCGTGAATTGATAATTCCATTTCGAGCGGAGGATGTGGTTGTTAAACACGCTGTGGCCGTTGGTCTCGTCGCGCAGCCGGGAGAGCAGATAGGAATTGTCAATGGTTAGTCCTTTGACCGGGCGAATCGTGGAAAAGATCTGCGCGTAATTGTATTTTGCCAGCCGAGGCGGGCACGTGAGCGGATCCGCCGTCAGGACGCCATAGATGCACACATGCTGCGAGTTGATGAGCATTGGAAATGCGGGGTTGTAATTCGTCGAGCGTCCCCAACCCAGTTCGCCACCAATAGAGAGCTGTTTAAAATACCCAAAGTCGAAGAAAAATCCGTGGGTCTTGTGGGCATAGTCCTGGTTCTTGAACAGGGCATCGAAGTCTTTGGGACGCAAACGCTCATGACCAAGGTTGCCGAAGAATCCGAAATCGCTCTGCCGCGGCAGGATGAAACGATAGTTGGCGTTCGCGAACCAGTCGAGGCGCGTGCCCTTGTGATCCCAGTCATTGTTCGTGAATAACGCAGGCCCGTGCCACTGTAGCCATTTCTTTTCGGTGCGAAAGCGGCGCAGCGTGAACTGATTGATGTTGCGGAAGTCCGGTCGCCGAAAGAATCCAGTCGCGGTCTCGAAGTTTTCCGCAGTATCCGAATACTCCGCATTGTGTTCCCACTTCGTGGAACTGTATTCCTCAAACACGTCGTAGGATGGGCCGCCCTTGTGCGTGCCGTCGTTGAATTTCGTATACCCGGTTATGGCCTGCGCCGTGAGCTTCCACTTGGAAGTCAGCTTCAGCTTGGTATCCACGCCGCCGATGCGATTCGCTCCGATGATGCAAGGGTCGGCTGTGCAAAGCGTCGATGCGGGAGAAACCGTGTGCAGCTCCCGGTCCGTATAGATCAAGCCCACCGAAGATTCCTTGCCAATGTCACGGCTCACCCGAACGATCCCGAAATACGCTTTCGCTCCAGCGAGCGGATCTGAGGACGGCACACTCTTGCCCGGCGACTTATCGTTGGCGAAGAGTCCGCCAATTGCCCATGGCCCCAGCTTTCCCGTCAGACGAACGCCGTACTCGGGATCGATGATGCGGCGCGTGAACAGCAGATTGATTGGCGTATTGAAGAACGTTGAGTTCTCCAAAAAGAACGGCCGCTTCTCGGGGAAGAAGACTTCGAAGCGCTGGTTGGTGGTGATCTGGGGGTCGTCGGACTCCACTTGCGCGAAGTCGGGATTGACCGTGGCGTCGAGAACGAGCGCGTCCTTGATCACGCCTTTGGCATCCAGGCCAAGACGCGGCTCAATGTGCTTTCCGTGAAAGTGGGGATGGTTCGGATCGCGGTCATCGAGCTCGCGAAACGTGCGCATAGAGGCGTAGGGGATGAACTGCAAGTTCCGTCCGGGAGAAATCTTTTGTATCCCGTCCATTTGCGCTTCCTGGCTCAGGAAGCCTTGAGTGTTGCTCGAAATGTGCGGATAGAATGCATACTCATTATTGCGCTGGATATCGCGCTCGAAGAAAATCCCCCACGTCTGGTTCTCCTGCGGCGAAAAACGCAACGACTTAAATGGAACTTCAAACCACACCACATAACCTTTGGGCGTGAGTTTGGCGTCAGAGTTCCACACCATGTCAAAGGAGTAGTCCGGGTTTGAGTCTTCGTTCCATATACCGTCTTGCTGTACGCCCAACGGGTTCAAGTAAAAGAACACAGCGTGTTTCTTGTCGTGAAAGGTATCGAGGACGAATCCGAACTGATCGTCGTTGTTGATGGCCTCGCGGCGCGCGAGACGAGCTCGGATGTTCCGCAGGTCGGTATCAAAGCAGATCGCAGCTACGTACAGGTTCTTGTCGGTATATCCGAGATAGACTTCTGTTTTCTGCGAGATAGGCGCTCCGTCTTTGGGGTCACGCTGCTGAAAGCCCTCAATTTTCAGCATCTTTCCGGCCACGGCCTCGGAAGGTTGCATGCCAAGAAAATCATTGAGCCCAGGAGCATGGTCAAGGTGGGGGATATGCAACGCAGCAAAGGGGGCCACGTGCGCGGTAGACGGAGACTGGTCCTTAGTGTAGGCGGGCGCCGTCAACAAAAACACGAGTGCGAGCATGACGGAAGCCCGTCTTTCGTTCCACAGGAGGAACTTCGTCACTGCTGGCACGGATCTCATATTAGATGATGCTTTCACGCCCCACAGGGGACGGCCACCCTCAGCCGTCCTGCGGAGCGAGGCTCCGTGAAACACTGCCATCAGTCAGTTCTGGCCGTCGCTTACGGCTTGTATCCATTGCGGTCCGCCGCGACCCGCCGTCCTTCCCTTAGACCGAGCATCGGTGAAATAGTTAGAAGGAGTTTTGCTTGCCGAATCTTCCAACCACACGAGCACCGGACGTACACTTATGGTCGTGGATTGGGAACGCCGCGACCGAGTATTCTTGCTGGGTGCCCCCCTGGCCGTAGTACCGGCAGTGGCCTTCCTTCCGCTGTTTACCTATGTCGTAATCGGCCCGGCACCACCTGCAGCACCCCAAGTACTGTTCCACCCTTGGTCGGCGTTGATTTTCTCGACTTTGGTTCTCCTCTGGATGTTTGGCTCCGTTTTGGTTGGTTTTACTGGGTTCCGGCGCGAGTTCAGCTTCGTAACCGTTTTCGCCGTGGCGACAGTGGTTTTCCTGCTGGTGGTAGCCGCCTACACGGGCCTGTTTTTTGCTGTTTTTGCGAGCCGAATGTAGCGGGAAAACGCTTTTGCCTCTTCCCGCGTCTAACCATTCAGACCCGAGTATGCTGAGGATCGAATCCCACCGCCTACGGGTATAATTGTTACTTCGGGAAAATTCTGGAGGGAAGTCATTTATGGACGCGCTTAAAGGCGCTTTTTGGCCACGGCTCAAGGCAAACCGCCTGGCCTATTCAGTCACGATTGCGGCTACGCTGGCCGTTGGCATTCTGATCGGCACCGTCATTTCCGCGAACGTGAAGGGCAAGGAGAACGCCAAGTCGGGGGATGCTACCCCACTGACGATTCCCGCCCCGCAACAGCTTTCGAATGCGTTTTCGCAGATCTCGAAACAGCTCGAACCGACGGTCGTGAACATTAACACCGAATCGACTATCAAGGCACCCCAACGCCGCAGCCGCCGCGCCCCTGGAGGCGACGACGATGGCTCTGGCCAAGGCACTCCCTTCGACGATTTCTTTGACCGCTTCTTCGGCGGACAGGGTGGGCAAGGTGGTCCCGACGCAGGACCCATTCGCCAACGCTCGCTCGGCTCCGGCGTCATCGTTGATTCCAAAGGCTATATTCTGACCAATCGCCACGTCGTTGAGAAAGCGGACCGCGTACGGGTGCATCTCATGGACGACCCCGCCGGAGTGCAGCACGACGCCAAGGTCATCGGTATGGATCAGGAAACGGACCTTGCCGTGATCAAGATCGATACCGATCGTGCCCTGCCCATTGCCAAACTGGGTAACTCGGATTCGACACAAGTTGGAGATTGGGTACTGGCTATCGGCAGCCCATTCGGGTTATCTGAAACCGTGACGGCTGGCATTATTTCCGCCAAGGGCCGCAATATCGTGCCCGGCCGCCAGTTCCAGACGTTCATTCAGACCGATGCGGCCATCAATCCGGGCAACTCCGGTGGTCCCCTAGTAAATATGGCCGGTGAGATTATCGGCATCAACACCGCCATCTACACCGAAACGAGTTCCTATGCCGGGGTTGGATTCGCCATGCCGTCCAACACCATCGCGCAGGTCTACAACCAGTTGATTAGTCCGGAACATAAGGTCACGCGCGGCTCCATTGGCGTGCAGTTCTCGGCGCAACCGTCGCCGGCCGTGTCGCGTGTCTATGGCGAAGGCGTTACCATTTCCGACGTTGTAGCGGGCAGTCCAGCCGAGCAGGCCGGTCTGAAAGTTGGAGATACTATCACCGCTGTTGATGGCAATAAAGTCGCCAACGGCGATGAACTTGTCGCTGAAATCGCCTCTCGCAAACCGGGCAGCAAGGCCAAGCTCGGCTTCGTACGCAATGGCAAGCCCTCCGACACCTCCGTTGTTATCGCCGACCGCTCTAAGCTCTTCGCGGCGCGCCTCGGCGAGGAGGAAGATAACGGCGAGGACGCGCAGCCCAAGGAAAGCAAGCTGGGCGTAACCGTGAAGCCGGTGACCCAGGATCTTGCCGACCGCATGGATGTGCCCTCAGGCAAGGGCGTGATTGTTCAGGATGTGAAACAAGGCTCTTTCGCCGAAGACGTGGGCCTGAGCCGTGGCGACATCATTCTGGAAATTAACAAGCAGTCTGTCAATAGCGAAGGCGAGTTCCGGAAGATCGAGTCCGGCTTGAAGAGCGGACAGGATGTGGTCTTTTTGGTGAAGCCGCGAGGCCGCGACAGTTCCACCGTACTTTTGGGCAATACCCTTCCGTAACCTCATCCAACCCGCGCACGCCGGAATTGCGTCCTAGAATAGAGGGGTCGCAATTCCGGCATGTTCGTTTGGATGCCCGAGCTCTGGGTCGGGTTCGTATCTGGGTATGGCTTCAGCCATGCCATAAGAGCGCAAGAAATCTGGGGTTTTAGCCCCTGATGAACTTTTCCTGGCGGGAAATTCGCATTTGCGGTACAGTCTTGCGCGGGTTGAAACTTACTTGAGAGGTAAGCGTTGCGCTCTAGAAACCCTATCCTCGGTCGGCCCGGCGCATTGGTTCTGATGGTGCTGCTTCTGGCCATTCCCGCATCATTGACCGCGAAGACACACCCTAAGCACGCGTCAACCCCTGCCTCCAAATCCAGTTCACCAAAGCATATTTCGTCGAAGAAGTCTGGCGGCACCCATGGCAAGCGATCCCGCCACAGCCGCAACTGGCGCCACCGCGGCCAGCAGCAAGTCGATGTGCATCGCACGCAGCAAATTCAGCAAGCTCTGATTCGTTCCCACTATTTGGACGGCGAGCCTTCCGGGGCCTGGGACTCCAAAACCCAGGAAGCCCTCCGCCGCTACCAGGCCGCCAACGGCTGGCAGAACAAAGTAGTTCCCGATTCCCGCGCGTTGATCAAGCTTGGCCTCGGACCCAGCAACGATCGCCTGCTCAATCCGGAAACCGCCATGACCTCGGGCTCCGAAGCCACGGCCGCTGTGAGCACTCCAGCCGCCTCCAACTCCAACTCCAACCCACCGAGACAGTAAGACCGATTCACAAGAAGATCATGCCGGCACGGGGAGGATTTTTATGTGGGGACGACCGCCTCGGCCGTCCATGCGGAGCAACGCTCCGCCGTTCTTCCAGCAGCCTACCCATCACCCTTTGATCCCGGGTTTCGGAAAATACGGGATCGCTTTCCCTCTCACGATGGCCTCGGGATTGTGCAGCACCAGCGCCCGCGCCACTTCGTCTCCGCAGAGTTCTGCGACAATGCGGCGTGCCGCGGAAAGCTCGGGTGGGCGGCGCTCGGTGTCATGTGCGTCTGTCGAAAGCACATGCACCGCCTGATGCCGGAGCAGCAACTGTGCCGCCTGCAGTGGCCGCTCTCCCCACTTCCCAGTCAGCGCCGAGGCCGTGACCTGCACCACGCAGCCTTGCTCCGCCCATCCCAGCACACGCGCCAGATTCTGCTGCAGGATGGGGTTGCGCTCCGGATGTGTCAGCACCGGCGTCAGGCCGAGATCACCCAACTGCGTCATCGCCTCTTCAATCTGTGGAGGAATGCTGTAGTTACTCAGTTCCACCAGGAGGTAGCGCTCCCCGGCGATGGAATACCGCCGCGGATTGAGCCGCAAATCCTGCAAGTTCTCGTACGACATGTGGAAGTCGCAGCCGAGGCTGAACTCCATACCAGAACCAAAGCGCCGCCGCAGCTCCGCCAGCCGCTGCTCGTGCGCTTCGCGATCATAGGAATAGCGCTCGTTTGCGTGCGGCGTGGCTACCATGTGCTGGATGCCATCCGCTTGCGCCATGCGGCACATCTCCAGGGAAATCTCCCAAGACTTTGCGCCGTCATCAACTTCAGGAAGGATATGAGAATGGATATCGAACAATGCAGCGCGCCTCGAAGGCCATTCTCATTCTAACCAGATCGTGCGTTGCGCGACAAAACACCGAAGGGCATCGGGGTTAATTCATGACGTTGCCTCCGCAATCAGACTTCGGCAATGCGCGTTCTGTTGGCAGGATGCTGGTCCCAGCCGCGCACGCGTGGCCACCAACGACGTACATTCCGGCAATACTCCAGGTAGTCTTCCCCGAACTTCCCGCGCAACGTCGGCTCTTCGTAGAAGACCACAAACAGATGAATTCCGAGAGCGACGGCAGCCACAGCGGTGATCACCGCCAGGTTGGCATGTCCGAAAACGATCCACAGCCCAATCCACCCGGCTGCGAAGCCCACATACATTGGGTTGCGCACATAGCGGTAGAAACCCACCACCACCAATCGTTGCGGCGGAGCGATTGGAACAGGTGTGCCGCGTCCGGTCCATCCGAAATCCCAAATGCAGCGCAGCGCCACAGCAAACCCCAGCGCTGACGGAACCGCTGCCAGCCATCGCCAAGGTTCCGCACCCGTGGCTTCGACGCGCAAGCCCAACCATTTTGGTAGCAGCCAGAACCATATGCCGAGGAACGCCGCCCCCGCAGCCAGCGATGCCAAGGTTGTCCACCATCGTTCCCCGCCTGCTGCTGAAGTGATTTCCAATCTTGCATCTGTCATATGTCCCTCCTACCGAGTATTACGTGGCAGGGCGCCGTAAGGTTACAAGCTGCGCAATGACCTCATAAATCCCACGTTGGACGGGAGGTCCAGATTTCAGCCGCTGCACACACTTGATGTGAAGCCGTGTTCCGTTCCTGATTTTCATTTGACATTGCCGCGAGGAGGCATATTTCCCGTCTTCGTCTCTGCCCGAGTTGTTACTTTTTGTCCACTTGACCGGGACATAGTTGTTGCATAAAATTTGCCAACTTCCTGGCGGCGCGATTGGGACTCTGGGCCAGCCTTTCTCTTGGAATCTTGATCGAAGGGGTCGTGTCGGCGGAAGCAATCTGCGGTTTCCGCACCGCTTAAACACAAGGAAAATCCCCATGAGGAAAGTGTTGTGTGTTTTGCTCGTCTTGACTGGAGCGGCTTACACAGCCAGCTCTACAGGTAACAAAAAGCTCAATCCAACGGCAGCGGCACCCATTGTCAAACAGGTGGTCGTTTCAATTGATTCTAGCGGGAATCCGCAGGTCAACCCTGACCCGGTGGACATCAATTGGGTCAACGGCGACTATGTGAAGTGGGTTCCGGGTCCCAGCGTGACCACTTTCTCGATTCGTTTCACGGCTGGGACACCTTTTGGCCAAAGCAGCTTTGCCAGTTCCGGGTCCAGCATCTTTTCAGGTGCACCCAAAGCGAACTCCGGTGGCACTTACCAGTATTCTGTCACGGCCAATGGGAGAAACCACAATGCGAACCACCAAGTATCGGTATCACCGTAGAGTAAGAGCTAGGCTTTTATATGGGCGAGAGTGGAAATGTTCAGGCAACGGAACTAACAACGTCGCGTCAGCGGCATCGCCACCCATTCTCGCAAAGACTGCAAGAGCCTGCCCTGAGCTTAGTCGAAGGGATGGGGCATCAATGGTTCCGTTTATGGAGCTAAGAACGGCCTCGGGAAGGGTGGGAACCCCGCCAGGGTTATTGCGCTAGACCGAAAGTCAGTTCTACTCTTCCAGTAGTTGCCTGCGGTGCGGGCGCATACTTCCATTTCCTGACGGCTTCTTCTGCCGAAACGATCAGGAGAGGGTGTCCACCCGTGACTTTCACATTGGTGACGGCCCCATTCGGAGCAACATCCACAAGCAGCTTCACCGTTCCAGCAATTCTCATGCTACGGGCAAGTTCCGGATAGACAGGCTGAATCTTCGAAATCACTTTGCGGGTGATCTCTTCCTGTCCCAGGGTACGAGGTGGCGCAATCAGAATTGTTCCGATCGCAAGGGAGGTATACAGCAAAGAACGGAATACGGGTTGTTTACGTGTCATGTGCCTTTATGGGTATTCAGAGCGTTAAAGAAAGCCTAGATTACGTACCAAAAACATTTCCGCCAAGTTACGCAGGTAATGTCAGGAGGAGCGGCGGTGCGTCTCGTCCGAGACCCAGCTAAGTGTTTGGCCGAAAAAATGTTCAAGCAGAGTATTTTCCCGTAACATCTTGCTGCTCAATGAGTTACGTGAAGCTGCCAGGTTGAGCTGTGGCTAGAAACGAGTGTTTCCGCCAACTTCTTGTACTTTATTTTCGAGGAGTTCCAGTTTCGGGAATGGGCGGGCGCGCAGGCTTCGGTTTTCATCTCGCTTGCCTCGGCAATGCAGAGGGCGTCCCATCCTTCGTGCAGTTTGCGAAGAGCCTGCCCTTGAGCGCAGTCGAAGGGATGGAGCACCCTTTGTCTTGGTAATGCCAGCGAGATCAATAGCAAAAACTGGGCTGCTCGCCCGCGCGACAACCCCGTTTCCCAGCTGTTCCACAACCGAGGTAATCTTGCCCCTACACGCGGGGCCGGGGTATCTTGCGGGCATGGCAGCCCAGAATGCAATTAAAGTTGTGGAATCCGCTGAAGTGCGCGGGGCTTTTCACTGCGAACACAAACCCATGACTAACGGCAACACGGAGAAAGGGCAAGCTGTGCTGTGCGAAGCTTGCAGTGCGCAGTTTACTAAAGGCGCTGCGTTGGTTGGCGAAGGGTATGCGTTGAGGCAAACTGCATTCGGTGGTTGGGTCAAATCCAAAGCCGCTGCTGGCGCAAGGTAGTAGCATCGCAGGCGTCTGACCTACTTTTCTTTGGCCTTGTTTTTTCCCAAGAATAGAACATCGTGTGCCCCGTCCCTTCGACTATGCTCAGGGCAGGTTCTGAAAGCCTACTCCGCCTAAAATCTGCTCATCTATTCAAGTGTTGTCATTCCGGTGGTGGATCAGTTTCAACCGGAAGCAAGATCTGCAACCAGTGGCTTGTCGAAGAGTGCCATCTCCTCGGGCGTTGGTGCCTGGAATATCTCGAACCATCGGGACAACGAATCTCGATCAATGGGTGGCTTCTCCAGGCCTCGGCGTTGAATCCTTTCGAAGAGGACATCTACAGGCGCGGAGAGATAATGCAACTCAACTGCAGCGCCCAAGGCTCGGGCTCCGAGCCGCAAGGTATCCCGCTCCGTCCTTCCCCAGGTGCCCCATTCGATGATTACAGTGAGGCCGAGCGCGAGGAGTTGCTGACCGAATTTCCACTGCAGCGCCTCGATCTTCCCGCGCCTTTCTTCGTCGTAGATGTCGAGTGAAAGAGCATCCATCCAATCATCCGGAGAAAAACGAACCGCACGGAGCCTGCTTTCGAGCAGCTTGGCAAGTGTGGTCTTACCCGAACCAGGCAACCCGCACACGATGATCAATCTCGCTCCAGTACCAGATCTTTGCATGAGCAGATTATCCCTGATGAATGGTCCCATTGTGCCAGGAGTTTTCCCGCCCAGAAAGACGATTGGATTTCAAACTGAACGTTTGGACCTGCATGCTCCCGAGCTAACGCGTCTTCCGGTGTTTTGAATCTTGCGTCAGAGCCCTGAATCAAAACCCTGACAGGAGATATCTATGCAGGGCTCGTCGAAGAAGATTGCGCTGATCACAGGCGCGAACAAAGGCATTGGTTTTGGGATCGCCCGCGAGTTAGGGAAAGCGGGCATGAGCGTGCTTCTCGGTGCGCGCAATGCGGGTCTGGGGGAAGAAGCCGCCACCAAGCTTCGGAGTGAGAATCTCGATGTTCGCTTTATCCAGGTGGACCTGGTGCGGCCGGAGACTATCCAAGCTGCAGCTGCAAGCATTGCAGCTCAGTTCCAACGGCTCGACGTACTCATCAACAATGCCGCCATTGCAGATCAGGCGGACGGCCCTCCGAGCACTGCCGACCTGAACTCCGTTCAGCGAATCATGGAGACGAATTTCCTGGGGACGCTGGCCATCACACAAGCCATGCTGCCACTGCTTCGGAAAGCGGACGCTGCACGTATCGTGAACCTCTCGAGTGGGCTTGGCTCTTTAAAAAAAAACGGCGATCCTAACTGGGGCTTTGCCTCTTACAAGCTCATTGGCTATTGCGCTTCGAAGGCTGCGTTGAATATGTTGACGGTGCAACTGGCCTATGAACTCCGCGACACTACGATCAAGGTGAACTCTGTCTCCCCTGGTTTTGTTGCGACGGACATGAATCAACATCGAGGTACGAAGACGGTAGAGGAGGGGGCTGCTGGGCCAGTGCGTCTGGCGCTTTTACCACCAGATGGCCCAACTGGCAGTTTCTTCGATGAGAATGGACCTCACCCCTGGTGAGCCAAAGAAGAGCAAGCCCGCCCGCGCCATTCCTTGCGTACTGTCACCAAACTCCGCATCTCCGACTCGTGATACAGTGCATGGAATCTGCGCTGCTCTCGTCCAAGTTGGTTAAGGGCGCGACGCTGAAAGTTCATCCGTGCCTGCCGCATGGTATGTGCTCAACCCACAAGGACACGATCAATATGTACCTGTTCGCGTTCCTAAAGCGCAGCGATGAGGTGGCGGCGTGACCCCACCATGACCATGGGGTCGCCTCGCCTTTCTTTGTTCTGAAGGCCGGGGTTCTGAAGGCCGGGCAGTCGGGTGGCTCCGAGGCATGGTGACACCCAATCGCGGCGGTGAGATAATCCGGTGGTCTTCAACGGACAGAGCATGTCAGACAAATTGACCTCCACCTCAAGCGTGATGGCGAGCGTGATGGAAGGTGGGGGCGCTTACAACAAGTACGTGAAGCTCCCCGCGGGCGGTGCCGCTCTGGCG
>Ga0210384_10006240_pt1 | contig 12750 bp, 9 predicted proteins | sample IncBWH2MmetaG_FD_160574 | JGI IMG/M metagenome (GOLD analysis project Ga0210384, IMG submission 160574) | Forest soil microbial communities from Barre Woods Harvard Forest LTER site, Petersham, Massachusetts, United States - Inc-BW-H-2-M | ecosystem: Environmental > Terrestrial > Soil >... | reverse complement strand
AAGGCGGCGGTATTCGTGAGTAACGGCTTCGTGTATGTCGCGATCAACTATCGTCTCTCGCCGGCTGTTCAATACGCGACTCAGGCAGGGGACGTGGCCAAAGCTTTGGCTTGGGTAGCGGACAATATTGCTCATTATTCGGGCGATCCGGAACGCATTTACGTGATGGGGCATTCAGCGGGAGCACATCTTGGGGCGCTGGTTGCCACGGAAGAACGTTTCCTTCAACGTCAGGGGCATAGTCTCAACATGATCAAGGGCGTTGTTCTTTTGGATACCGGTGCGTATGACGTGTCGTGGGTCATGCAGCATATTGCCAATCGGGGGCGTGATATGTTCATCCCCGCTTTCGGCAATGATCCCAAGGTTTGGGCGGATGCGTCCCCGATCAATCATATTTCCGCTGGCAAAGGCATCCCTCCGATGCTGGTTCTTTATGCGAACCGGCCGCGCAGCGCCGAGGTTTCACGACGATTTGTGCAGGGGTTGAAACGTGCCGGGGTGCCGGCGGCGGCAGTTGAGGTCCAAGGCAAAGATCACAAAGCCATGAATGTCGATGTTAACAATCCCGGCGATCCAGAAACCCGAATCATTCTGGACTTCTTGCGCGGCAAGAGCCTTTCGGGAATGCCCGAGTCGACCTAGGTGTCGCTGTCTAGCGCGGAGCCGTAACCGAGTGCCTGGGCTAGTTCCAGCGTTTGCGGAGCGAGACCGGTCTTCTTCCTCCAGGGTAACTCACCTTCTAGTGGAGGTTCGGCTGGCAGGGGAAGCCACGGTGGTAGGGTCCGGAGAATTGGATCGTAGCCGGATGGAGCGTTAATTGGGCCGGGCCCGTAAAACGGGGAATTCTCGAAAGCAAGCATGGCGCTGAGAATATCCGAACTCCAGGCGAGACCGAGCCAGGAACAGAGATCGCCGAGAACCTCAGATGGCTCAGCGACCAAATCCTCGACCCGAAGATGCGATTGCCTTTCCTTGGGCAGCGCGTCGAGAAATTCCAAAATCGCGAGCTGCGTTTCAAACCACGCGAACTGTGGATCGAGTTCGGGAGTCTGCACGTCATTTTGCCGATGGTCGCGAATCAGTTTTTTCGCGCTCTGCAGGTCGCCAAGCGTTGCCCTCCCCTGCGCGAACGGATGCCGAACCAGGTAAACGAAGCGGGCATCTGGGAACGCTTCGCCCATAAACGGTAGGATCGTCGTGGCGCCAGCGTGTACTGGACAGCGCTCGACCAGGACGCGGGGAGCCGCCTTTTGGCAGATCTCGCGGTGGACCTGGTCCGAAGGCAAGTGGTCTCGGCGCCGCAGCCACCGGCGCGCCATCTCGATCGATTCCACTGTCTGCTCGGCAGAATAGAGATGAGCGATGGTTCGCAGGAGGCTGTGCATCTGGGAAAGCCGCTCATTTCGAGCGATGGCGATCGACTCACAGACGATCGCACCTCCGTGCAAATGAAGGCCAGGAGTCGCGTAGACTTCAGGATGCTGTCCGAGGACGGCAGAGAGCAGGGAACCGAGCGAATGCGGCGCCGCCAGGATGAAAACCGGCTCCTTCAGAGGAACCCCGATCGCGGTGTGAATTCGGGATTCGGTAATCGATTGCACTTTCCGCAGAGGGTCAATAATATTACTGTTTCCGGGCCAGAATGAAGCACTTTAAAGATGTAATCAAGCTGCACTTGAAGGAGTCGGCCCGACGCACCAGAGATCCCGAGGCGAACGGATCCGGAAAGGCTTCCAACTTGTTTGCTGTCGACCCGCGGGACACCGATGCGCGGATCAAAGAGTGGACCGAAGCTCATTGGATATCCGTGAATCCTCACGTCCCGGCAAACGGTCTTCTTCTCGTTTTCTTGGCCGGATCGTTTGTTAACACGGACCGGGTGAGACTGCTTCTCCAATGCGCCGCGGACCTCGGTTACCGGGCGATCAATCTCAGATATCCAAATTCATGGACGGTCGGCGACTTGTGCCGCAACTCGGATGATCCCGATTGCCACGCAAAAATTCGCCTCGAGATCGCCGAAGGCATTCCTCCGCGCGGGCAGTTGGGATTAAGAGCGGGCGACTCGATCGTCAGCCGGCTCGCTAAGCTGCTGCGCTGGCTGGAGGAGCGCCAACCTGATCTGGGGTGGGTGAATTTCTTGACTTCCAGGGGATTGCGTTGGGAGAACATCGCGCTCGCCGGGCATTCCCAAGGGAGCGGTCACGCGGCGTTACTGGCCAAGCGCCATCGAGTCGCCCGGGTAATTATGCTTGGCGGCCCTGCAGATTTCAACCTGGCCAACAACTCACCGGCGTCGTGGCTTGAGTCGCCTGGTGAGACTCCCGTGGAACATCACTTCGGCTTCGTGCATTCCAAGGATCCAGGGTGCCCTCGGACGGCACTCGCGTGGAAAATGTTAGGACTCGAAAGCATGGGACTGCCGGTGAAGATTGATGGCGAGCGCCCACCCTACGGCTACAGTCATCAATTGTACACCGATCTTGATCCGGTGAACGGGCGCTTTCACGCGAGCGTTGCGACCGACGGAGCGACACCAAGGAACAGTGACGGTGAGGTGGTCTTTGAACCGGTTTGGGAATACCTTTTGGGCGTAAAAGAGGAAGATTGATGGCCGCATCGAAACCTGAATTAGAACAGCGGCGCCGCGAGATTCTGGCGCAATTCCGGGCCACGCGGGGTTCCTACCGGGTGGAGCCGAATAATCTCGGGTCACGGCGGGAGATGATGGGTGAGTACTTCAAACCTTTCCTGCGCGTGCGCCAGGAGGGCGATGTGGAGGACGCCGTCGCCAAGATTGGAGAGGCGGAGCTCGAGGCATTTTGCGATGCGATCAAGGAAATGCCCAAGCAATCCAACGCTGTCGAATCGAGCGTTGCCGGGCAAACCGCCGGACGCGGAGCCAGTTGGAAAGAATTGATGGAGGGCGCCGGCCTTCAACAATTTCGAGGTGTGCTTGGCTGGCTGGGCTCGGTACCGTTGGAGCTGGGGCTGAGTTCGACTCCTCTTTCGGAACTGAAGCAATTGCGCGCGGAGGCACAGTGGCGGCAACGCGTTCTCGCCGAGATGTTGAAGGTGACGGAGCGGGAATTGGAGGAACTCGATACCGAGATTCGCGCCCATCATGATCTCGAGAGCTAGCTTTGCGATGCCCGAACTGCTTGCCATCCTCTCACCGCCACGCTCGTTCTCATCCGTTGTCTCGACCATGATCGGCGAGCACCCCCAACTTTACGGTTTTCCTGAATTCCATCTTTTTCTGGGTGACACGGTCCAAGAGGTTATCGACCTTGAAATCAAGCGTGTGCCGACTTATGCCGGCCCGCACGGCGTTCTGCGGACGCTGGCAATGTTGCACGACGGGGTTCAGACGACGACGACCGTGATTCGTGCCGCCGCCTGGCTGAATGAGCGGCGTGACTGGTCCACAAAACGGTTGATGGACTATCTTCTCGAAAAAGTAAGCCCGAAAATAGGGGTAGAGAAGTCCCCACTGACGGCTATTAAACCGGCGTGCCTCGAGCGGGCATACACATTTTATCCGAACGCCTACTACCTGCACCTCACCCGCCATCCGTTACCTTCGCGCACTTCAATCAAGGAATTCAAAGAACGCGGACGCAAAAAGACCTATCGAGGTATGGATCAATTTCTGACGTGGCATTTTATTCACTCGAACATCCTCCACTTTACCGCTGGGATGCCGCTCGGTCAGTATATGCGGATAAGAGGCGAAGACGTGCTTTCGGACCCGGAACGCTTTTTGCCACAGATCGCAGAATGGATGGGGTTGCGGACCGATCGCGCCGCAATCGAAGCCATGTTGCACCCGGAGAACTCACCCTATGCGGTGACGGGGCCGCAACCGGCTGGTGGAGGTAATGACCCGAAATTCATGCGCAACCCCGTCTTGCGGAAGAGCAATGTGAAGCAACCTTCGCTGGCGAATTTTTTCGCCCAAGGTGAAAAGATTGATTGGTTACCCGAGCGGGTTTCCATCGCGCTTGAGAAAAGTCCGCTGGCAATGGCCCCGCAAAAGGAAATTGAAGAAGAGATTTCCGCGATGGCGGCATTGTTCGGTTACTATTGAATCTCGTGGAAGACTCCGACGTTCTCTCCAGACCAGGAAGCGGAACTACCATCCTACGCCGGGTCACACCCCAGGGAATGCCGCTGCCCACAGTGCGGTACGCATCGGCAGCATGGGGCGGGTCCGCGCTTCTTTCAACACTCTTCCACGATGAGACACGAGGCAGGGATCATTGCACGCTGTGGCGATTCGACCCTTCCGGCTGTAGCTGGAGGATGCTGTACGACAACATTTTCGATATTCCAGCCAGAAGCCTCCATGGGAGTGATCCGGGAAGCAGGGCGCTGCCAGCGACTAGCATTCGTTTGAGACCGGATATTAGGAACGCTGGGCAAATTGCCGAAGTCTTGTGGGAATCACACGATTGGGTTTACCGGTTTCAGATAAACGACGCAGATGTTGTGACTGAGACGCCGCTCCCCTCCGGTCCGGACTGGCGCTTTGTGTCGTGGGAGCGATCGAATGAGGCGTTGATCGCATTAATTGAAGATGCCGACGGACGACGCCGTTTGGTGCGCGCGGTGCAAGGATCGTCTGACAGTTGGGAGTTCGTGGCAGCCCCTGGCAACTCAGAACAGATCTCCGGTTTAGCCGTTTTCGCCGGATTCGTCTACGTGACAGTCGACGATGCCCAGCGCGGTTTTGCACTATGGGCGCTCGCCGCTGAGGAAAGTCCTGGCGAAGCGGCATCGTGGAAAGCCGTTCTGGAGTTTGGCGCTTTCCGCTATCTCCGGAACGCCAACGTTCTCGAAGTCGTGAGTTGCGCGGACGCCCTCTATCTTGCCGTCGGTCTCAAGAAGGCATTGCCGGTCGATCACTCCATTGAATTCTTTGCCCGTCAGGACTTCGAACTGCTTCGTGTCGATTCTGATCGGCAGGGTTGGGACATTGTGATCGGGCAACCGCGTTTTACCGTTGACGGTTTGAAAGTGCCGCTTTCCGGGCGCGGTCCCGGCTTCAATGAACGCGACCCGCTGCGAGTTGGCTGCCTGGTCAATACAGCCTCAGGGCTGCATCTCGGCGTCGAGGACGAGCACATGGTGCAAATTTGGAAACTGGACGAAACTGACGAATGGCAGGAGGCATGCCACGGAGCATTTCTGGAATATCAGCGCGCGCGGCTCACCGCAGCGTATCCAACACCTCACGGCATTCTGCTCGTGACAGAATGTTTGGATTTCGGAGGACATGATTCATTGGAACTCTGGATGCTTCCGCGGGAAGCTCGATGACTGGGCGCTGGGACCTCACGTGGGATTGCCATGGGCTGGTGCAGCACTAACGGTTTAGCCTCGCCACACCTCGAGACCGCCACGCGGGTTAGCCTCGTACGTCCATTCCCATTCCTTGGGGTTTTTTCGGCGAGCGACTTTGGGGCCAAATGGATTGGCGCTGCCAATGAATAACCCGTGCTGGGTAGAGACAATGCTGCGGCAACCGAAATTATAGGGGTTTCCAAAACCTCGCCGCGTCACTGAGAGCCAATTTTCGCCGTCGCATGTGCGCCATAACTCGAAACCGCCCCGGCAGGCAACGTATTCCTCGACGCCTGCCCCTGCGATGATTCGCGCCAGCTGAAGCGGCCGCTTTTTGAGCTCGGTGAACTGGAGAATTACGCTCCAATCCATCGTGCCGGCATAAAGCCAACCATCGTGCACACCCATGCGCCAGAGATAACCGTTGAAGTAATTGTTGAAACCCGCAGCGAGGCCGGAAAGCGGCTCTTTTCCATCCCGCGGGTTGCCCACAATGATATCCCAGGAGCCGTCCAGGTTGATCCGGATGATCTCCGCAGCCGCGGGACCGACCTTGTTGCGCCAGTCATGACCGCCGTTTTGAATTCCGGTGCCGACATAGAGTGCGCCTTCGAAAGGAATCATGCTTAACGCGATTTGATTCAAAGCGCCCCGTCCGGCGCCGCCAGAGACTACGCGCTCCCAATGATACGGCAGTTCGCCTTCCGCGCGGGTGCGCCAGATTTGCAGCCCATGCAGGCCGGACGTTCCGGCGTAAAGCCAATCGCCCAGGGTCGCCATTTCATAGACGGTGAATACCTCTGGAAATTGATCAAAGCCTGGCTCATTGACGCAAACCCATTCGCCCTTGGCCGGATCGTCCGTGGCATAGATGAGCGAGACACCGGAGACATTGACGTTTCCCTTGGTTGCGCCAGCGGGAGCAGTGAATAGCCTGCCCTTGAATGGCATCAGAATTCGGATCGCATTGAAGGTTATTTCCCGGCCCTGGGTTTGAAACTGTGGCTTGGGTAATACCTCGAAGTTGGTGCCGTCCAGCGTACGCAGCAGGTCTGGCCCGGTGCCACGGGAACGCGACCAGGTGGCGACGTAGAGCGCCGGCGCCGGGTCTGACACACCCTGAAACTCGACCATCCCGCGATAGCCGAGGTCGCGGCTGAATTCTCCTTCGGCATCCGACGTAAAAGGCGCCTGAAACACCCTTGTCCATAGATCGGAAGGGGGATGATAGCGCCAGATCTCACCACGCGCTGATTCCTGTTCAAAAGGCGCGGAGTAGTTGGGGTGCGGGCATTCTACCGGCCAGACGTCCATCCTGACGAATGGCATCGCAAACTTGAGCAGCATGAGATTTGCGCGCGAGGTGCCGACGTAGAGGTGCTCTCCGAACCATGCCATCGAGTAGGCGTAGGCATTGTGGCCGTCACCAAAGCCGTTTTGGCAAATCTTGCGGAAATCACCTTCCCGCAAGCCCGGAGCGGGAGCTGATCCGATCTCAATCATTCGTCGCCAGATTGGTCACGCCGGATGTTTCCGGAACCCGCAGAAACTCGAGGACAGGCGCGGTGAACGCTTCGGGTTTAGTGAGGGGAAAAAAGTGACCTGTGTTGGGAACAATGCGAAGGTCGATATCCGGCCTTTCGCGCTGCAACGCTTCCGCGCTGGGCATCGTTGGTGAATTCTGGCCGTAGATTGCGAGGATTCGCGCGGGGATTTTCCGCAGCGCCGCAGGGGTGAGCTGGCAGCCAGCCGAAAACTGAGCGAGCGCCGGTGTTGTCTCGATCAGTTGCAGCCAGCGCTTGGCTGTGAACTGGCTCTGCGCCTGGCCGCACAGCTCCGCGACCCAGCGCGGAACGTGCTCAAGGACAGATTCGCCGCGCAATTGAAGGCGGGCGACTTCAGTAAGCAGGCGATAACCTCCTTCAGGTTCGTCATCCTCGATGATCATGCCGAGCTCTTGGAACGTCTGTTTGCGCTGTTCCCAATTTGGCCAGGAAGCCGGCCTCATCTGAGGTTGAAAGTAATTCAGTCGCGCATCCGCAAGAACCAGGCCTTCCACTTTCCCCGACCATCGTAAAGCGGCGTGCAGCACGAGCAAGCCGCCAAAGCTGTGGCCGGCAAAGGTCGCTACGCTTATCCCAAGGAAGTCCATCAATTCGATCAGATCGTCTGCCATTTCCGCCGGGGAGTAATGGTCAGTCGACATCTCGCTGCGACCGTGGCCGCGGAGATCGTAGAGCAGCACGGATTGAGACGCGGAGATCTCTTCAGAGACCCGCAGCCAAAACGCGGAACTGGCGGCGAGGCCGTGCACGAGCACGATGGGAACGCAACCCGGGACCCATACGCCCAACTTAGTGTAATTGATAGCTCCGCGAGTGAGTTCGGCCTTGGGCATGAATAAGCGGTTAGGCAGGAAAAGAGTAGCCGAGGGATTCGGCAAGACGGTGAGTCATCTGACTGAGATCGCCATCACAGGAATACTGTTTCCAACGATCGGCAACGGTTGCTTCGATCCGTTCGTGCAGGTGGAACTTGAGGTCGCCGCCGTATTGCGAAGCCGTTTTCAAACCATCTGTCATGCGGCGTTCCTTTTCCAAATAGGGATCGAGCATCTCTGCTACAAACGGCAGTCCGAGAAAGTCGCAGAGCCGACGCCCGGTGCTTTCCGATTCCTGCACCACATCTTCGAACCGCACCAGTATCTGGCGTTCGGCAGGGATGGTCCTGAGAAATGTCGACGCGTTTTCATGGCTCACAAGCCATGTTAGTTCCGCTAGCTGCCGTCGCGAGTATCCACTCTCGCGCATGAACGGTATGAGGACGTCGATCTTAGCATCTTCAAACGAGCGAATCATCCCGTGCGGATTGCGCACCAAATGGATATAACGCGGCTGGTCGAACTCCTTCTCAGCGCGCTGAAGTACCCAGGGGAAAAGGCAGTAAATCGGGCTCTTGTCCACTAGCAACCGACCGCCTAGCAGTTGGTGCAGCAAAAAGTAGAAGTCATGCGTGGAGGCTGTTGCTCCTCGTATCGGCACATTGTCGCCTCGGCTTCTTCCAGGCTGCACGGAGTGAGCTGCATCAGTGCGCGCAAGGTCCCAGTCAACAGATGTTCGTTCAGCGCGTTGCCGAGGGCGGCTTTACGCTGCGCCAGATCGGCGTAGTCCAGGAGATGTAATTCCGGGGGCGCGAAGAGTCGAGGGTGGCCAGCGAGGATAATTCGTAGCAGAGTCGAGCCCGACCGCGGACTTGTGAGCACAAAGACGGTGCGAAGACGCTTAGCGCCAGAGACCGATGGGCAAATTCTAATAGGGGTTTTTGCCCGAAAAGCAGCCACCATTGCCGGGTCGATGACGGGAACGGAGACAGTTGACACAGAGGTAGGAACGGCTGCCGGTTTAGCTGCCTCCGGGACGGGCTCCGGCGCCTTCAGCTTTGAGTCAACAAACGTCACCAGTTCTCCGACCGTGAGGTCGCTCACATACGCGCCGTCAGGCATGAGCAGATCGTGGAACTTCATTTTCCGTCCAAAGTGCTGCTCAATCGCCACAATCAATTGGATAAAATCCACAGACGCAAGCCCGAGATCCTTAACCAATCGAGTCTGAGCCGAAATTGGCCCGTCAAGGTCGAAGTCGAGATCGTCCGCTATCTCATCAATCAATTTTCCGACTATTGCCTGGATTTCTTCTTCGCTGCCTGTCATTCGGCTTGAGACCTAAGAACCGTTCTTTTTGCGATCGAATCTCTCAAAAAGATCGAGAATACACTGTTGTTGATTAGAAAGAAAGTCGAGCATCAACTCGTGATGAGCGACCAGAAAAGCCGCCTGAGATCCCGTTGCCGGCGGAGTGGCCGCTTCGACTGCGTTTTCGTCGATAACCGGGGCACGATCGGGCAACACTGCGGCGCTGGATGTTGGTGCACCACGATCCTTCGCGCTCATTTCGCGCTTGGTCTCCGCTACCGTCTCGTCGCTCAATTTAAGAACGGGGATGGCAAGATTTAAAACCCTGCTCAGTTTTGGTTTCGTCTCAGGCAAATCCAGTAGAGGTGAAATGCCACGGCCGCGATAGAGAGGAGAAAAATCCAGCGAATCGAATCCGTGACAATAGAGTTGCCCAAGCAGGCGCAGGATTTGTTCGATGCCGGGTCGGGTCCGCTCGTTACTCGCAAGGGCGAGGAATTCGCCTTTCGGCAGCGTATCCTGCACAAAAGACGTCAAATGGCTACTCGGGCCCACCTCGATGAAGACTCGGATACCATCGGCATGGAGCCGTTCGATCGTTTCGCGAAAACGGACTCTGGTCAGCCATTGTCCAGCGGCAATCTCCCGCACCGCGTCCGGGTCTACCGGAAATACTTCGCACGTGGAACAGCTGAACAGTGGAACATCCGGCGCACCGATGGGCAGTTCCTTAAGGTATTCGAGCAGTACATCTCGAATGGGCGTGGAGAGAGGGGTATGGAAGGCGGCGTTAAATGGCAGGACCTGGCAGATACCTCCGAGGCTCTGCAACCTTTGGGCGAGCGCGGCGATCTCGTCCGGCGCTCCGAAAAGGATTTTTTGGTGAGGGCAATTGTCCATAGCGAGATACACCCGCCCTTCGTGCTGGACTATTTCTGCCTCCATTTGTGCGGGATCGACGGCGCCCACGGCTAGCAGCGAGCCGGTCGGAACGCAATTAGCGGCGTTGACCTCTTTTGAAAGCGAATTCAAGCGCCGCTTCAACTTGATCTCTTCGTCCAGCGAACCCATGCGCAAGGCGCCACTGGCCACCATCGCCGCATAGTCGCCGCTGCTGTGGCCGGCCATGGCGTCGCACTTCAACCCGAAGTTTCGCAGCAATTCATACATTGCTATGCTGGCGGTGAAGACGGTCTCAGTGGCCACATCGGTGCTGAAGGCCCGTTCAGTGAGTTGACGTTTGTAATCTTCGCTTAGGCCGGTCGGGGGCGGGAAGATGTAATCGCTTGGAAGACGCTCCCACAATCCGGAAAACGCTGCGTCGGAACGATCGAAATGCCGGCGCACCGATGGGAAAGCCATGCACAGATCACCCATCATACTGGAGTACTGGGAACCCTGGCCGGGAAATAGGAAGGCAGTGCGGGTGCCACCAGGGGCACAACCGTTACCGAAATATATCCCGCTGCGGGTCTGGAAGTGCGTCTGTTTTGCATCCGTGATCTTCTTCAATGCGCCTTCCAATTTCGCCAAGAAATCCCCGGTGTTGGAGGCGACGATCGCAAGCCTGCAGGCTTGCTGCGGCTCCTGCGACAGAGCACAGGCGAGACTCGCAAGCGACGCCGCAGGCCGGCGCGCGAGAAGATCGCGCGCTCTCCCGGCAGCTGCGGTTAATGCTTCGACGTTCTCCCCCGAAATGACTAATAGCTCGCTGGCCCACTGCGAGGATCCGGCGGGTTCGCGATCTGTTCCAGCGTATTCCTCAAGGACGGCGTGGGAGTTGATGCCCCCGAATCCGAAGGCATCGATCGCAGCCCGCCTCGGGATGTCACGGCAGCCATGAATCCATGGCCGCGGTTCCGTATTGATATAGAATGGCGAACCCTCCAACGCCAGATCAGGATTGACACTTTCGCAGATCGTCGGTGGCAGTACCTTTCGGTGCAGAGCGAGTGCGATCTTGATGAGACCGGCCATGCCGGCGGCGGGAATGCAGTGGCCAATCATTGACTTGACTGATCCAACGGCACAGGAAAGCCGGTCTGAGGAGCCAAAGGTCTTCCGCAGAGCGTCGATTTCGATACGGTCGCCGAGGGGAATTCCAGTGCCGTGCGCCTCGATTAGCCCAATTGTGTTTGGGGCCACATCGCACCGCTCGTAGGCTCTCTGCATGGCAAGGACCTCGCCTTCGACTCGTGGGGTGAGCAGCCCTTGTGCGCGTCCGTCGCTGGCCACGCCGACGCCCTTGATTACCGCGTAAATCCGATCGCCGTCGCGCACGGCATCGGGCAGCCGTTTCAGCACGAGAAACCCCGCTCCTTCGCTTAGCGCGGTGCCCTCAGCGTTGCTGCCAAATGGGAAAACCGACGTTCGCGTAAGGGCGCCAATCTGGGTGAAAAGCATATACACCAGCGCCGGCATCGAACCTTGGACGCCGCCTGCCAACATCATTTCGCACCCGCCGCTACACAGTTCCTTCATCGCCAGCTCGACGGCGATCAGCGAGGAGGCACAAGCTGCATCCACCATGAAACTCGGTCCTTGGAGGTCGAGTCGATTGGCGATCCGGCCGACGGCGACATTGGAAACCAAGCCAGGTCCCGCTTCCGGAACTAGAGGCGCCAGACATCCCCTAAGTTCTTTCCGAATGCGTTGCAGTGTTGAGGGTGCCAGTTCTGGCAGCAGACGCTCAAGTAACGTCATCGTCTGGTCTACACCGACGCCAAACTGTACCGCGTTGGTCGTAGCGCGATTGGGGGTTGCCCCACGTCCCAGAATCACGCCTGTCTTTTCATGATTGAAAGATTTTGGGCCGTATCCGGCGTCGTGTAGTGCCGCTGCGGCAAGTTTCAACGCGAGAAAATGATCCGGTTCTGAAGCGTCCAGAGAGTTGGGCACGACTCCGAATTCTACGGGGTCGAACACCGCCAGGTCGCGGAGCAAACCGACCTTCTTTGTGTAGATGCGCTCGATGTCTTCCGACTCTGGGTCAAACATCTGGCCGACCCAATCCTCAGGGCCATCAGCGACAAAGCAGCGCTTTGACAGAATATTCTCCCAATAGACATCGATGTCGGGTGCTCCCGGAAACAACCCGGCCATCCCGACGATAGCGATTTCTTGGTTTGGTGAATTCATGGAGATTAGCGATGCCCGCTATCCGAATGTCAGTATAGGCGCCGGTGGTGGGCTCTTAACGAGGCGATTCAGGGCCTTGCTGACCGTCACCTCCATGCCTTCAGCCTTGATCGAGATGCGTCCTTGATGATCCGCCCAATGCCAGTTGCTCCGAATCGTCGTGGAATCAAAACCGGAGATGGTCAAAAAAAGATGCAGCGGCCCAATGTTGTTGGCCGGCGTGGCGAAACGAGCCACCTTGGTGAAATGATTGGGGAGTAAGTTGGCTCCAAGGTGGGTGCGGCACCAAATGATTGCTGCCTGGACGGCAGCGTCGACCAAACCTGGGTTGAAAAGCCACCCCTCGCTGCTCTCGTTTTTGAGCCATCCGGTTAGGCGCGAGTTGGTAGCAGTTGCGTGCACCCTTTGCTCATCGATTCCATCGATCGTTTCGAGCAATCGGAAGCGTGGGCCGTGGAAGCAGTGGCGATCATATGCCTCCGAAGCCGTGTACGGGGCAGGCGCAATAGGCGTCGGCGCCAGCGCGGTGTGTGGGTTCGGCAATTGTTGGCGAAGCACGAAGTTGGCCCGGT
>Ga0210384_10006239_pt1 | contig 12753 bp, 16 predicted proteins | sample IncBWH2MmetaG_FD_160574 | JGI IMG/M metagenome (GOLD analysis project Ga0210384, IMG submission 160574) | Forest soil microbial communities from Barre Woods Harvard Forest LTER site, Petersham, Massachusetts, United States - Inc-BW-H-2-M | ecosystem: Environmental > Terrestrial > Soil >... | reverse complement strand
TAACGACAATACGCAGATCGCCCGGCAACAGGATCAGATCAACCATCTGCAGACCTCGCTGCAAGCCCAGATGTCGAAGGCGGACGCCGCCATTGCCCAACTCGAGCAGCAGCAAACCTACTACACAAGTCTGTTCACCGCCATGATTCTGCCCAGTCCGCAGCAGTTGGGTTCACTATGACCAGCGCGGCTCTGCGCCAGGAGGCGGCTGTCCGTCTCCGCCGGGCGGTGGCATCGTGCGCTTACGACGAAGTGCCGGAGGCGGCGGCCGATTATCGCCGGCACGTAGACGAATCCGTAGCCGCCTGGCCCGACGGCGGCCCGCCTCCCGTGGAACTGGCTCGCGAAGCTGGCGAGTTGATCCAGTGGTCGCTTCAGGTGGTGCGGGGCGCACGTTCCCAGCTCCGCAATCAGTACGATCAGCTTTCGGCGGTTCTTCTTTACCGGAATTCGCAGCGCCAACTCAGTACGTGGAATATCGATGGCTGACTGAACTGCGTCGTCGAAATGCTGACTTCGTCGAATCTGTAACGCTTGCTTCGGTTAACACCGCCCGATATCCACTGCGTTTACCGGTGGCACCTGGTTTGCAAGAACATGGGTCCATGCTGAACGGACTGGCAGGCAAGCTCGAACAATACCTGGATCTGCTCAGCGCTCGCCAAAAGCTGGTGGCGTCGAACATCGCGAATGCAGACACTCCCGGATACAAAACCCAAGACATCGACTTCCAGACGGAATTTCAGAATGCCGCTGCCGGCCTGGGTCCGCACGTCATCGAAGCGAACGGCCTTCCGGTGCGAAATGACGGCAACAACGTGAGCATCGACCGTGAATCGCGCCTGCTCGCCGAAAACGATCTACGCTTCAATATTGCCAGCAACCTGATGCGCGACAAAATCCGCATCCTCAAAGAGGCAATCAACGGAGGAAATGGTTCATGAGCCTGTTCTCGCTGCTCTCGGTCAGTGCCTCTGGAATGTCGGCGCAACGCGCACGCGCGGAGCTGCTGGTGGAAAATCTGGCGAATGCCGAGACCACGCGTACACCGGAAGGGGGGCCATACCGCCGCAAGGACGCAGTGTTTACCACGCAGCCTGCGGAATCCCCGTTTTCGTCCATCTTCGAATCGCAGTTAGGGCGACCGGATGGCGTGGGCGTGTCTGAAGTAGTGGTCGACAACAGCGATCCGGAGCGCCGCTATCTTCCTGGGCATCCGGACGCCGATAAAGACGGCTACGTCGCGTTTCCCCGCATCAACCCTGCCGAAGACATGGTGGACCTGATGGGAGCAACCCGCAGCTATCAGGCGAATGTAGCGGCGATCTCGTCGGTCAAAGACATGATTCAGCGCTCGATCGATCTTCTGCGCTGATTTACGGAACCAAGATGCCACTTCCTATTTCTTCGATTACCATTCCGGCAGCGCGTGAAGCGATCGCGCCCGCGATTCAGATGCCAGGCGATAGCCGTACGTCCGGCGAGTTCCGCGGCGTCCTGGAAGGCGCCATTAACTCGGTGGAGAAGAGCGGCGCCCAGGCCGAGCAATCCGTATCCAATTTTTTGTCCGGTTCTGGCGAGGAGTTGCACACGGCGATCCTGGCCACTCAACGGGCAGATCTAGCATTCGAGCTGGGACTCCAAGTAAGAAACAAAGTGGTTGCGGCTTACCAGGAAGTCATGCGCCTGCAGATGTAAGGCGGGCCTACGACGATGGAACAACTAAGAAAGCTTTTCGCAAGCTTGACGATCGCGCAGCGTGTCGCTATCGTTGCGGTTGCGCTGGCCGCAGGCGCCGGCCTGATCGCCCTCACGCGCTGGCAGCGAGAGAGCGATTTCCGGCCCCTCTACTCATCGTTGGCCTCGGATGACGCCGGCGCGCTAGTGAAAAAGCTAAAAGAAACCGGCGTGGACTTCCGGTTGTCGGAAGGAGGTTCGACCGTACTGGTGCCTTCGGCGAGGGTCGCCGAGACGCGGTTGGAAATGGCATCGGCGGGTCTGCCGAAAAGCGGCCGCATCGGTTTCGAGCTGTTTGACAAAACCAATTTCGGCGCGACCGAGTTTGTGGAGCACATCAATTACCGCCGGGCACTCGAGGGAGAGCTCGAGCGCACGATCATGTCGCTGGCTGAAGTGGAGCAAGCTCGTGTTCACGTGACGTTTCCGAAGGAGTCCGTGTATCTGGAGTCGCGGGAGCCTGCCAAGGCCAGCGTGGTGGTTCGGTTGCGGCCCGGGGCCCAATTGCTTCCGGCGAATGTAGTGGCCGTGGAGCATTTGGTGGCGAGCGCCGTCGAGGGACTAGCGCCGGACGCGGTTTCAGTGCTAGACGTGCGCGGCACCATGCTTAACCGGCCTCATGCGGCCGCGTCGTCCGATGGAGGCGACTCGGGCGACCGCCTGCTCGAAACCCGGCAGGGCATCGAGCGCGACCTCGTCGCCAAGATCAATTCCACTCTCGATCCGCTGCTCGGCTCAGACAAGTTCCGTGCCAGCGCCTCTGTCGAATGCGATTTTTCCAGCGCGGAACAGAGCGAAGAAATTTTTGATCCCACCCACTCGGTGATGGTAAGCTCCCAGAAATCCGAGGATACCAGCACCACCGGCGGTGCTGCCGGTGTCCCTGGCACGGCCTCTAACCTTCCCCGCCCCGCTGCCAAGCCCGCCGCAGCGTTAGCTGGTATATCACGCCACACCGAGAGCATCGCCTACCAAACCAGCCGTACCGTGAAACGCGTAAAGTTACCCCAAGGCACGGTGAAGAGAATCTCACTGGCCGTACTGGTCGACCAGGCGGTGCACTGGGAAGGGCAAGGGAACAAGACGCACCGGGTTCTGGAGCAGCCGTCGCCCGAGAAGCTGAAGTCCATACGGGATCTTGTGGCGGCCGCAACCGGATTCTCGCCCGATCGCGGTGACCAGCTCATCGTTGAGAGCTTGCCATTTGAATCGACTCTTCATCTCGAGCCTGAGCCCGTTGGGCCCCTAGCTCCGAAGTCCACGGGAACCAACGCGGTGAATCTTCCGCCTTGGTTGTCCCGCTTAATCGAAAATCGCACGTACACGATCGGTGCAGGGCTCGCCGCCGGCCTCATTCTGATCTTCATCCGGCGTCTGTTTGCGAAGATGTTCAGCCGCAAGAAGGAGCCTGGCACGTCGGTGCCCGGCGCCCTGCCCTCTGCGGGTGACCAAATCGAGGCGCAGCGCAAGGTTCAGGCGGAGCTGGATGCGGAAATGCAAGCGCAGTTTAATGCCGCCGCGCTCAAAGAGAGCTCGTTAAGAACGGAAGTAATGCTCAAACGCTTCCGTGAGAACATCAACAAAGACGCCTTGCTGGCCTCCCACATTGTGCGTAGCTGGCTCAACGAAAATGGTTAACAATGAATGCCCTGTTAGAAGCTGAAACCTCGCAAGCGGCAGGGTCCGGAATCCGGGCTCGCGGCGCCCAGAATTCGGGCGTGCGGCGGGCGGCCATGCTGCTGATCAGCCTTGGCGACACCGCGAGCGCGAAAATTGTCTGCCAGTTGTCTGAGGAAGAAGTGCAGCGCGTCAGCAAGGAAGTCGCCCGCATTCGATCCATCAGCTCGGAGCAGCTGGAGAGTGTGCTCGATGAGTACCACAATCTCACGCTGGCGAACGATTACGTTGTCAGCGGCGGTCTCGATTACGCGCGCAAGATGCTGGTGGCGGCGTTTGGGCCGGATGCCGGCCAGCGGCTGCTGGAACGGCTGCCCAAAGACCTGGGGCAAAAGGCGCCCACCTTCGGAGCGCTGCAGAAGGCGGAACCAAAGCAACTGGCGCGTTTTTTGCAGTCGGAGCATCCACAGACGATCGCCCTGATTCTGTCGCACCTCGATTCCCCGAAATCCGCCGCGTTGCTCAATTCGCTCCCCGAAGACATGCGCTCTGATGTGGCGCTGCGTATGGCCAGTCTCGATCAGATCGCACCGGAAATCATTACCAAAATCGCCGGCGTGATTGAGGAGAAGTTGAAAGGTCTGGGCGACTTCAGCCGTGAATCCCACGGCGGCGTGCGTGCCGTGGCTGAAATGTTCAACCGCCTCGATTCCAGTGCGAGCGAAGCTCTGCTGGCCAACATCGATCAGCGCGACCCCAACACCGCAGCCACCATTCGCCATTTGATGTTCGTATTCGAAGACTTCCTTACGCTTGACCAGAACAGCATCAAGGAAGTGCTGGCGAAGGTGGATAAGAAAGTTCTCACCATCGCGCTCAAAGGCACCAGCGACGCGCTCAAGACCCATTTCACCTCCTGCATGTCACAGCGTGGCGCGGAGATGTTGAAAGAGGACATGGATGCGGCGGGGCCGGTCAGAATCAAGGATGTGGAGGCCGCGCAAAAAGAGATCATCGCGAAGGTCAAGGAACTGCAAGCCGAAGGGGTAGTCAGCCTCAAGGGGGGCAACGACCAGTATGTCGTCTAAGGTCCTGGTCGAGAACTCTCCGGAGCGCGCCCGGCCGTTCGCGTGGCGCACGGTCACGCCGGCGGGCGAAACGCTGGAGCGCCGAGGGGCCGCGGCATCCAAGATTGCCTCGATCACGGTACCGATGCAGGCACTGGAGGAGCGTATCGCCGAGCTGGAGCAGGCAGCCGAGGTGCGTGCGCGTGAGGCCCAGCAAATCGGTTTTCGAGAAGGTGAGGCCGCAGCAAGAGTAGGTGCTGAAGATGGAGTTCGAGCTGCAATTGAACGCCTCGCCAAGAGTATCAGCGATGTCGGCGAGTACCGCAGCCATATCTACCAGCAGGCTGAAGTGGATGCCGTGCGTCTCTCGATCGCCATTGCACGCCGTATATTGCGCAGGGAGCTTACGGTTGACCCGGCGGCCATCGAAGGGCTCGTTCGAACGGCGCTCGAGAGGCTACAAGCGCAAGATCCTTGCCGTGTGCGAGTACACCCGGATCACGTGCCGGCTTTGCATGCCGCAATCGAACGAATGGGCATGAGCGCCAAAGTGGAAGTCCTTGCGGACCCGGCGCAGGAACTGGGCGCGGCCGTCTTCGAAATGACCCGTGGGAATCTGGATGCGTCTATCGACTCGCAGTTGAGAGAAATCGAAAGAGGTCTTGTGGACAGGGTTCAACGGTCATGAGTGTGTCGCGCGACATCAGTCTCGCCCCATACTTCGAGCGCCTGGAGCGGCTCGATCCGCTGGTTTGGTCGGGCGAGGTTGTCGAACTGGTGGGGTTGCTGATTGAATCGCGCGGGCCGGCCGCGGCGATCGGTGATTTCTGCGAGATTCTGGCTTCGGGGGGCCGCGTCATTCGGACTCAAGTGATTGGTTTCCGTAATGGCAATCTCCTGTCCATGGCTTTGGAAGAGATTGACGGCCTGCGTCTCGGGGATCCGATCGTGGCGCGTTCCGAACAAGCGCGCGTGGGGGTTGGTCCCGCTCTGTTGGGACGCGTGCTCGATGGGTTTGGCCGTCCTATGGATAGCAGCGGGGAACCGGAAGTTTCCGATTACTACGATCTCTATAAGCCGCCACCGAATCCACTCGAGCGCGAACATATCACCGAGCCGCTAGTGACGGGCATTCGCGCGATCGACGGCTTGTTGCCTTGCGGCCGCGGTCAGAGGATCGGCATCTTCGGAGGCAGCGGCGTAGGTAAGAGCACGCTGCTCGGCGCCATGTCACGCCAAAGCTCGGCCGACGTCAGCGTGATTGCTCTGATTGGAGAGCGCAACCGCGAGGTGCGCGCCTTCCTCGATCACGAATTGCGATCGGAAGGCATGCGGAAATCGGTGGTGGTAGTAGCCACCAGTGATAGCCCCGCGCCTATTCGTTTACGCGCCTGCTTCGTGGCACTCTCCATAGCGGAGTATTTTCGCGACCAAGGCGCCAGCGTACTCATGGTGATGGATTCGGTAACGCGCCTGGCTATGGCACAGCGGGAAATCGGCCTATCCGCCGGAGAACCGCCCAGCCAGAAAGGCTATCCGCCCTCCGTGTTCAGCCTGCTGCCGAAAATTTTCGAGCGGGCAGGTAACTTTCGCCAGGGGTCGATCACCGGGTTCTTCACCGTGCTGGTAGAAGGCGATGATTTCAACGAGCCCATCTGCGATGCCGTACGGTCTATGCTGGATGGCCACATTATTCTTTCGCGAGCGTTGGGAGCCGCCGGCCATTACCCAGCCATCGATATTCTGCATTCGGTGAGCCGCCTCACCACTGAGATCGCCACCAGTGAACAGCTCCAGTCGCTGCGAAAACTGCGCGAAGCCTTGTCCTCCTATCAGCAGGCCGAGGACCTGATCCAGCTCGGCGCCTATGTTACGGGAACCAACGCCAAGCTCGATGCCGTGATCCGTATGCGCCCGGAGCTGCTGCGCTTCCTGCAACAGGATGCGCACGCTGAGTCGAAGTGGGACGATACCCTGGCAAGCCTGCGCAAGCTGGCCCTTCTGGTGCCGTGACGAAGGATGCACAGGCTCGAAAGCCCGTGCCAACCAGATGAAAGCATTTGCATTCCGGCTGGAAAAGGTACTGCGGTGGCGTGAAGCCAAGGTTGAGCTGGAACAGTTCAAATTAAGCCGGCTTGTGACAGAGTGCGCGGAATGGGACCGAATACTCGCGCGGTTCGAAGACACGCGCTGTGAAGCCGAGAAAAGCGTGCTGGCATCCAGTTCGGTGGGAGGCGGCGAACTCGAAGCACTCGCCAGATTCAAGGACCGCTTAATGCAACAGAAGCAGACCGCGCTAGGCCGCCGTCAGGAGTGTGAACGAAAAATTGAGCAGCAGCGCGGGTGCGTGCTGGCGGCCCGCCGTGAATTCCGGTTGCTAGACCGGCTTCGTCAGGTGCGGCGGGCCGAGTGGGAAATGCTGATCAATCGCGATTTCGAGGCCCTGGCGGCCGAAAACTACATGGCTCGTTGGAATCGCTAACTCTCCCCTTAACCCTTTTTTCCGTCCCTCCGCTCGGGCCCTCCATCCGGTACCGCCATCAGGCGGTTCAGAATGACGATGTCCACGCGCCGGTTGCGTGCGCGGCCTTCGGCATCGTCGTTGGAAGCCACGGGGGCGGTGTCCGCGTAACCGGCGACTGAGAACCGCCCGGCGGGGATTTGGAACTTATCGGAGAGTACGGCCAGCATAGCGATACTGCGGGCAGCAGACAGCTCCCAATTGTTGTGGAAGCGCGCGGTATGAATGGGAACGGAATCGGTATGGCCTTCGAGCCGCACGGGGTTGGGCAGGGTCCCCAGTACCCCTGCAACCTTTTGGATGCTGGACAGGCTTCCCGGGTCGACTGCATCTCCGCCCGAAGGAAAGAACGCCGCCTCGCGCAGGCTGACGACTAATCCGCGGGGCTCGAGCCGCATCTCGATCTTGCCGCTCTTGATCTCGGCGCTCAACTCCTTGCTCAGAAACTGCAACGAGGGCAGCAATTCCGCCACTTGAGGCGAGGGAGGCGGCGTGGGAGGCTTGGTTTCCGCCTGGGATTTTTGGGCGCCACCCGGTCCTTTCATCTGTGCGTTGCCTTTACCCTTTTCGTCCACGGTTCCCCCCAGGATCTCTTTGACGGCCGAAGGCACGCCGCCATGTTCTAGGGCTTCGCGCACGGAATCGGAGACCTGTTTGGCTTTGGCCTTGTCGGTCTGGGAAGAGGCGAACATCACTACGAAAAAGGCGAACAGCAAGGTGATGAAGTCCGCATACGAGACCAGCCAGCGTTCGTGGTTCTCGTGGGGGGCTTGCTTCTTGGCGCGGGCCATGGCGGATGTCCGTCTAGCCTTCTGCCGGAGCGGCAGCTGGAGCGGCTTTGGCGGCCTTGGGCTCCTTGGCTGGCTTCTCGCTCTTCTTTTCGTGCGTGTAGGCTTCCAGGCGGCTGCGGATCAGCTTGGGATTGAGCCCCTCCACGATCCCCGCCACGCCCTCCAGCATCAACTCACGGTTCTGAATGACGGCGTGCATTCGAGCTTTGATCTTATTGCCCGCCGGAAGGAAAAAAAGGTTGGCCGTACCTACGCCGTAAACCGTGGCGACGAATGCTACCGCGATGCCGTGGCCAACCTCCTCGATGTTTGCCAGATTCTTCATGACCTGAATCAGGCCCAGCACAGCACCGATGATGCCGATGGTGGGAGCGTACCCTCCGGCCGCTTCGAATACCTTGGCCTCGGCTTCGGCGTGGTGCTCTACAAGAGTGATTTCGAGTTCCATGGTCTTGCGGATGATGTCGAGGTCCGTGCCGTCCACGGCCAGGTTGAGAGCCTTCCTCAGGAATGGATCCTGAATGGCATCCGCTTCGCGCTCGAGCGAAACGATCCCGCTCTTGCGGGCCTTGGTGGCGTAACCGATGATCTCCTCGATCATGGCATTCGGACTGTGGTCCCGCTCAAAAAACACCAGGCCCAGTTTCTTTACCGCACCGATCAGCGTGCCCATCGGAGTGGTTACCATCACGGCTCCGATGGTGCCGCAAAGGACGATAATAGCCGCGGTAACCTGCGCTACGTCCCTTACCTTGCCGCCCTCCATCACAAGGCCGCCCAATATTCCTCCGATTGCTAGGACCAGCCCTCCGAGCGACGCCAGATCAGGCTTGCTTCCTGATTTTTTGGGCGTTGCCGGCGTTGTTTCAGCCATCTATTTCGTCCACTTCGGTTATGGTACGGATGGGGAGCCGGCATTCCGGCGGTTTCAGCGGGCAAGCAAAGGCGCCAGCTATGAGGGATCTCCGGTACTCGATGATGCGATCCACTACCTCCTCGGCCGATTCAAGCACCACGATCTTTTGGCCGGTCGTCAGGGTCACGACCGTGTCCGGCGTCACGTCCATATGCTCGATGAGATCCGAGTTTAGGACTAGCGGGGCGTGATTCAGGCGTGTGAGCTGGATCATGGGTAATACCGCGTACAATTCCTTATCGGTACTTTCCCCGGTATTTTCCGGTAATTTGCCGGAGTACGTCGTTGGTAAGCATCTCATTTCCCGACAAAACGTCCTTTCCGGGCCGATAAGGAGTAGGTGAGCAGGAGCAATCAACCGGTGGACTCGGCAGAGCGGGCAGGGGACATTCTGGCGTCCTGGAGGCGGCAGGATTTATGCGATCTGGAGGACGAATTGGATCGCACGCGGCGTGCGTGTTCGGCGATGACTGTGTCGAGCTTTGAGGAGCAGGAGCGGTTGGATCTGCTGGATGGAATCGCCGGCCAGATCCAGGAGGACCTCCGCAACCGGGGTGGCCTGGGCGATACCGCCGAAACCTGCTTCCGGCTGCTGGAGCACCTCGCGACGAGCGGGAAGTACTCCGCTATTCGATCTGAAACGCTTTCCGTTTCCCGGTACTGACGATTCCGCCGGCGAACTTTCGTTTGCCATTGACGAATCCGTCTAAAGGCTGATCGATCGGGTGCTCGAAGGCAAGCACATCGCCTTCCCTCAATTCGAGTAACTCGCGGACGCGCAGCGTGGGCCCCTCCAAATGCGCCTCCAGTGTGAATAATGCCTTCTGCATCAGATCCAGCATCCGCGCCTGTTCAGCCTCTCCGGCCTCAATTTTGCGAGGGGCGGAGGAAGCATCGCCGTCCTCTCCCTGCATGGTGAGGATTTCGGTAGGGACCGCAAGGTTCATATGACCGGCGCAGTCCTCCAGCTTGATCTCAAAGCTCATGGCCACCATGGGCTCGTGCGGCGCGTGCAACAGACGTGCTTCCTTGCCCACTGAATCGATCGTCAGGGTAACCGGGAGCAGGTCCTTCCAGGCTTCCGCCAGCGCCTGCAGAATGATGCGGAACAACCCGTCCAGGACATTTTGCTCGATCTCGGTGATTTCGCGTATGGCGGCGGAGCCCAGCTTGCCATTGCCTCCCAGAAGGATCTCAATGATGGGAAACACCAGGGACGGATTGATTTCAAGGACGGCATTGCCCTCGTAAGGCCGCATCCCTACGGAGACGACGCATGTTGGGGAAGGCAGGCTGCGCAGAAACTCGGCGTAGGAGAGATGGTCAACCGCCAGCATTTGCGCGGTAACACTCGATCGCAGGTAGGCCGACAGGCTGCTCACCACTCGATGCAGGAATTTCTGCTTGAGCATGTAGATGGCGCGCATCTGCGAGCCGGGAGTTTGTCCGGGCTTACGGAAATCGAATGGGACTACCTTCGGGCTCGATGCCGTCTCAGCGCCTGGAGTTCCAGCGGGCGGCACGGCGTGGATTCTTGGTTGCGCCAGTTCCTGTTCCATGTTTCCCTCAGGCCAAAAAGTCGAAGAGACTGGTGCGGGGCAACTTGGCCTCGGCGCTGAGCGCGGCATTCATTTGGGTGGTGCTCTGTGTCAACTGCAGAGCGGCCTGCGTGATGTCGGCGTCCTGCGTCTGGCTTAGCGAGGTTTGCAATTGCACCTGCTGGCTGGCCGCGAAACTGGTCGCGCCGGCTATCCGGTCCTGCACCGAGCCGTAGAAGCTGAGTTGCGTGCTCAGATACGTGGCAGCTTGGTGGAGCGAGTCGATCGAGTTGGTGACTCCCGCCTGATCATTGTTCTGGAGACTCACTAGGAGGCTGTTGAGCGCGCCGAATACATTGTCGGAGGCCAGCGAATCATTGGGGTTGCGGTGGTCGAAAATGTTTTGCGCGGTGTGGCCGACGGTAAACGAGATCCCCGTCGCGTCGACAATCTGGCGAGTCGCTGTAGGTGTAATCAGCCGGTCCACTCCATTGGGAGCGGCGAGGTCCAACTGGTAAGAAGGCTGTTGCGGTTCGTCACCGCTGAAGATGAACCGTCCGTTGACGGCGCTCTGGCTCAAACCCACCATTTGCTGAAGGATGTTGGTGACCTGCTGCGCAAGCGCCTGGCGGGCGCCGGCTGTTTCTGTGGTGTTGGCTCCCTGCGATGCGAGGCTCGTCGCCTGGTCCAGAAGCTGTGTGGCGGTTTCGAGGGCGGACTCGGCAGTATCGGTCTCAGTCTTGACCACCGAGAGATTGGTCGTGACCTGCGCATTTTGGTCAAGCTCCGCATGGATTTGCATCAAGCTTCCCAATTGGTCGGGCGCGTCGGAGGGCTGCGAGATTTTCAACCCCGATGAGACCTGGCGCTCTGCCGTGTTGATCTGCGACTGCACCATGGACAGATCTGATAGGAATAGTTCCGCGGATGGATTTAGGCTGGAGATCATAAGATTGTCACCTTTGTCATGGCGTCGGCAGCATATTGATGGTGTCCTGGGTCAGTTGATCCAGTACCGTGACCATTTTCGACGCAGCTTCGTATGCCTTCTGAAATTGCAGCATCTGGGCTGCCTGGTCGTTCAGAGATACGCCCGAGGCCTCGCTGCGCAAGTTGCGCGCCTGGGCCAGCACCTGCTGTTGTACGTTCATCTGGTTCTGTGCGCTCGCCGCCTGGCTCCCCACACTCGCCGCAAGGTTCCCATAAAACTGCGCGTAGCTGGAGCCGTTGATCTCATCGGCAGCGCTTGTTGGCGTTGCGAGACCCGCGAGTTGCAGTGCGATTCCGTTCGAAACGTAAGGCGGACCGGGATCAATGGCTGCCAGTTGATCGGGTGTGATGGCATTGTTTAGCGTAAGGGTTTGGGCGATGGCGGCCGGATGAGCGGCATCATAAGTGAATAGTGCGACGCCCGGCACCGGCGGCGGACCGTCCGATATATTGCCTGACTGAAGAAGTTGGTTGACGCGATCCGCCACGCTCTGCGCCATTTGATTCAGGCCGCCTTGCTGGTACGCATTGCCGATGACCGACGGCAGGATGTTGTTGTATACATCGAGCTGTCCAGCCAGTTTTCCCTGGGAAATGGTGGACGTGATATCCGCGCCTCCCGAATCCAGGATGCGTGCGGGCGGCGCACCACCTGCGATCGTGGCGGGTGGCTTGGCGGGGACTGAGAAGCTGGCGCTAATGGCATACTGCTGCGTGCCGATCACCAAAGGCGTCTGCCCGCCCAACAGCACGGTGACGGTACCATCAGGTTGTGTGGTTGCGGTGACGGCGCCGTATTCCGATAGTTGCTCGAGGGTGGAATGAATCTGAGCATCCAGCCCGGCGTCGTTTGCTCCGCCGTTTATGCGCTGCACGTTGAAAGCCTGCAACTGGGCGGAGAGGCTGTTGATTTGGGTGACGGTCTGCTGGATCTGGAGGCCGGTATCGCTGGAGTTCTGGGCCAGACCAGCGGCCGCCTGCTGAAATGCCTGGGTGAGTTGTTGCGCGCTGTCGATCACCGACTGCCGCGCGGTGCTGTCGCTCGGGGTCACGCTCCATGCCGAGAAGTTTTGCAAGAGAGTGTTCAGCGTTCCCGGAATTCCGGAGTCGTTACTCACGTTGAAGTTCAGTTCGATGTTCGAAAGGCTCTGGGATGACTGCTCCAGCGTTCCAAGAGCAGAGAACTGCTGTCGCACCGACTGCTCGGAATATTCATCACGCGCGCTTTGTACTTGCCCCGCGCTCACTCCCCCTGGCAACCCCGCCGTCGGCTGGAACGGCATGGCCTGCAGATTTAGCGTCTGGGTTGCATAACCAGGAGTGGACGAGTTGGTTACATTGTTCTGTATGGTATCGAGAGCGCTCTGAAAGACGTCGAGCGCGTTGGCGGAAGTGGAAATAGCCGAAAACAGACCCGACATCTCTCAGGCCTCCAGCCAAACCCGCCGTCCCGCTTCTGGTGACGCAGGCGATCCACTGGCGGTATATCCGGCGACCATCGATGCGGCCAAGTACATCCATCCCGCGTGGAACGCGGCAGCGCTGTCCAGCAATACAGCGACGCGGTTGACCTCAA
>Ga0210384_10006235_pt1 | contig 12756 bp, 8 predicted proteins | sample IncBWH2MmetaG_FD_160574 | JGI IMG/M metagenome (GOLD analysis project Ga0210384, IMG submission 160574) | Forest soil microbial communities from Barre Woods Harvard Forest LTER site, Petersham, Massachusetts, United States - Inc-BW-H-2-M | ecosystem: Environmental > Terrestrial > Soil >... | reverse complement strand
TTGGTGAGCGCGGAAGGAATCGAACCTTCAACCTACTGATTAAGAGTCAGTTGCTCTGCCAATTGAGCTACGCGCCCGTCTCTGGATTGAGTTTCAGCCCCGGGGACCCGCCGAACTTGTCGCGGGTTGCGGGCGATCGCTGCATGTTGCAGCCGGGAAGCTGCTTGCCGGAACCACTGGATCAGCTGACTGCAAACAACGTCAACGAATATAACACACGGGATTGCAGCCGCACCAACCGCGGAGATCGCGGTTTACGAGCGATGGATTACGAACGACGTTCTGCGTTGGAGAGATCGTTGGCGAACGGCGACACGGCGTCCGCGATACACGCGTTGGAGCCGACTGGCCTCGGAGCGATGGGCGGGCGGCGCTCCAGAGTTCCGAGGATGGGGGATTCCCATCCGTTCTCCTCCGTCAGCGGGACGAAGTGGGGCTCAACGCACATCGCGTCGATCACCCGGCGTTGCCGGGAGGTCAACACTTGCAAGGGCAGCACTTTAAAATGACGGAAAACCCACAACAGATAAATCCGCTGCGCCAATGAAGGCTTGATGTGACGGGCCCCCAGCGGGGTGAGCACGCGCAATACACCGGCAAACAATTTTTCTATCCACATACCGGGCCATCCGAACTTATCAAGATCGCTTGAATACAAATCAGAAATCGCCTGCATCAGCAATTTCTTGACCTTGCATCGACAGAATCTGGGATTGCCTTGAACCTTAGCAATTCAAGGGCCTGCATTATTGCACCAAAACTGATGCACTTGTCATTAAAAATCTCACTTATTTTCCGAGTATCTCCTCCCGGCGTGAACCTGCCTGTCCGCGACGCCCTGCTGCGGGCTCATCGGAGACGGTACAACCTCATCCTGATCAGATATTTAGCTGGGGATTTCGGGCAGGATCTCGATGCTGCGAATGCTGGCGGCCACGCCAAAATCTCCGCCGTCTTGGCTATCTTCTACTCTTACCACCGACGCCCGGCAACAAACCCACTGCTTCGCGCCGTGGGTAATTTCGGGAGGTAAAATCAACACCATCTCCAACTCGCTCCCGGCGACAATGCGAGAGTCGGTATAAAGAAAGATGCCGCCGGCGTTCAAGTCGCGAGTGAAACCGGTGGCCTCGACCGTCCCCTTCTGAGCCTTGATAGAAACTGGCACGCGCGCCGCGAGGCGTTGCCCGGACCGGCGTTCACGCTTAACGTCCGTCATGAGAAGTGGAGCCTACCACAACGGCACGGTCGCGATGATCGATTCTTGAGAAACGATCGTTTTCAAAGAGGAAAATAACGTTTGCTTATTCGCCGTCTGCACGCCGGGAGCGAACTGCGGGCACGACCAGGGCCTGTTCCATTGTGGGAGCATTGCTGGCTCGCAGTCTGACTTCGATTTCGTGCCGTTTGTCGGCGGCGCCGGTGATCGAGTAGGCTCGCGACAACAATTCCAGAGAGTACGGATTATCTTCGTCTTCTCCCAGGTGGACGATCGCTTCCTGAATCTTCTGCTGGCTCATCAGCAATGTCCCCGCCGCACCATGATATGAACTCTGCACCACTGCGCTGCGGGTGCTGCCGGCCAGGGCCTCCAGTTGCTGCAGGGCTTGCGCGGCCAGTTCGTGGTTGCCGGCATGATCGGCCCGGACCGCGCGGTAGCGCAGGACCCGGGCTCGTTCGTCTTCACGGTCGGATTGCGAGATACTTGTGGTCGGGTGGTTGAGCGCCGTTTCGGCGGATGCCAGGTGCTTCAGGGCCTCGGCATCGTCGGTCTGGTAGAGGCTCATCATGCGATGCGCCTGCACTTCGGTCAGGTCAAACCCCAGGGCATGGGCTTTCTCGGCGACCGCAGCAAAGGCCTTGTCGGCTTCGGCAAAATTGTTCTCGCGCACCCAGGTGGTCGCAGTCTGCAGAGCGTAGGCCACGCGATCCGCTGCCGTGTACGCATTCTGGATGGCCTTGTCGTACTCCGCCCGCGCCTGCACCTGGTTGCCCATCAGCGCATAAGTATCCGCCAGACCGAGCTGCGAATAATCGAACCAGGGATCGATTTTCAGCGCCGCCCGGTAGTGCTCGAGCGCGGCATTGAAGTTGCCTGACATGCGCAGGATTTCAGCATACGAATCTTGTGGATTGGGCAGCGTGGGCAGCACCGCAACATAGCGGTCCATGACTTCGAAGGCTTTGGGATATTCGCGGCTTTGAGCGTAGCAATAAGCCAGATCGTTCAGGGCCGGCGGATAATTCTTGTCGATCGCCAGCGCCCCCTGCAGCGTCTTTTGCGCCTGTTCGTAGCTGTTCTGTCCCATCATCCAGTTCCCTGCCAGGTAGGCCAGATGCTTGTCTTTGGGAAACATCTCCAGCATGTCGTTCATGGCGGCGATGCCGGCAATGAAATTGTTTTCCCTTACGCTGGTGATCCACTGAATTAACAGACGCTCTCCGGGAGAAGCCTTGGCGGCCAGCAGCTTGGCCTTTTCCTGCGCCGCTTTCGCCTCTGCCGGATCGCTGCTGTTATATGCGATAAAGACGTAAGCCAGGGCAAAGTTGGGATCGGCCTGAACGGCCGCCCGCCAGCCGATGTTGGCCCGCTCCAGATACAGATTCTCGTAATCCGTCAGAGCCCGTCCAAACAGTTCCCGCGACTTGGGCGAAGAGGTGGTGACCGGCATCTCCTTCGCCGCACTTTGCTTGATGTGATGGGCCTGCAGCGGCAGAGCCAGGGCAAAACTCAACAGCAAGGTTGTGAGTCCGCGGCGGCGCATTAAAGGTCTCAAATGAAGGGCTGGCGTAGCGAACCTAGCACGTGCCTGTGAGCGGTCAAAAGTGCCAGCCGAGGTAACCGGGCTCATTGGTTGAAACGACCCGACTGGATCGTAACATACTGTTTTTCATATATTCTGGCGAATTTCCTTTCCATACTGCGTATCTATGTATCTATGCGCTGTCACCAACTTCGGCAATAGATTGAAAACAAAAATGTTACGGAATTAACGGACTTTGGCCCGATAAGTGACTAAAGTTCTTTAACTCTGAACAATACCAACAAATGTTGGGGCGAAAAAGGAGACATATGCGGCGATTTCTCAGATCTGCGGTGGTCATCTTATTAGTGGCGGGCTTCAGCCACGCACAGACTTTCCGAGGCGCAATTAACGGTAGCGTGGTTGACCCGTCTGGGGCGGTCGTCTCGGGGGCCGAGGTCAGAGCCATCAACAATGGCACTGGGGTCACGCTCGTTACAGCGTCGACCAGCGAGGGTCAGTTTGCGTTTCAGGATCTGCCGCTCGGTTCCTACAAAATCACGGTGAATGCGCCTGGCTTCCAGGCCGTCAATGTCGACAATGTCTCGGTCACTGCAGGCTCGGTTTACACTTTGCCGGTCAAGCTCAGCATGGGACAGCAGACCACGGCCATTGAAGTCTCCGCAGCCTCTGTGGCAGTGGATACTACCACCGATACTCAGAACATGACCATTCCTTCCACCGTGGTTCAGAATGTTCCCCTGAATGGACGGGACTTCACCCAGTTGATCGCGATCGCGCCGGGCTATGGCGGCTACTCAGTAGGCGGCTTCGGTTCGTTGAATGGAACCCGCGCCAACCAGATGAACTGGCAGATCGACGGCGTGGACAACAACGATTTTTGGCACAACATTCCCGCGGTCAATCAGGGCGGCGTTTCCGGAATTGCAGGCGTGATCATGCCGATCGACGCCACCGACGAGTTCTCGGCGCAGACCCAATCGGGCGCCGAAGCTGGGCGCAATGCAGGCGGCACAGTAAATCTGGTGCTCAAATCCGGTACCAATGGCCTGCATGGCTCCGCTTACTACTACAATCGGAATGAATTTTACGGCGCGGCCTCACCCTTCTTCCAGCCCAGCGCGACTAACCCCAAAGCCCCCGCGCTGCGCAACTACAACACCGGATTCAGCGTCGGCGGCCCCATTTTCAAAGACAGGACTTTCTTTTTCGTCAGCTTTGAAAAACAGAGGTACATCATCGGCCTCTCCGGATTAGCGACCGAACCTTCTTTTGCCTGGCAAACCAAGGCTCTGGGTTTGCTGACTGCCCACGGGATCACACCGAGTCCGCTTTCGCAAACATTGCTAGGCAATCCGAACACCAACACTTCGCCCATTCTGTGGCCCTCGCTCATTAATAATCTCCCGGCGATCACGAATAACTTCTTCAGTCCGATTGCCTCCACCGGATACAGCTACAACGGTGTGGCCAAGATTGACCACAATTTCAATGAAAGAAACCATCTCTCAGTCCGCTGGTTTGGGGGACAGGGAAGCCAGACCGCGCCGACCGGCAGCAGCCCGGCGCTGGGCACCGCCAGCTCCAATCTCCAGTTCTACTTCGAAAAAGCTCCGATTCACGTCTACAACTATGCGGCCACGCTGAACACGGTCATTTCTCCTCGGATGACCAACCAGTTGCTCTTCGGCGTCAACTACTTCAACCAGACTTTCTCCGATGCCAACAACAGCTTCGACACCAAGGCGCTCGGCTTGTTCCTGAGCCCGGATGCGACCATCAAGGGACAGCCCATCCTGGGCGCCCCGAATATCGCGATCACCGGCTTTGAGCAGATCGGCATCACGCCTCCGGAAGGCCGCAATGACGTCACCGGAATGCTGGCGGACATCGTTTCCTATAACGTCGGCAGGCACCAGTTGCGTTTCGGAGGCGAATTCCGGCAAGGACGCGTGAATGAGTTCTACCACCGGCGCGGGACAGGGAAATTCGCCTTCGACGGAACTCAGGGTCCATGGGCGGGAACCTGCGCAGCCACCGATCCCACCTGCGCTCTGGCTGATTTTCTCGCCGGCGACGTCTCGACCTCGAGCATTGCCGTTGGGAATCCGGAACGCTTCGTTAGGGTCAACGGTTACAATTTCTTCGGCCAGGACTCCATTCAGATCACTCGCAAGCTGAACCTGAATTTCGGTCTCCGCTACGAATATTTCGGACCGCTGTATAGCAACAACAAGGACTTGGCGGTCTTCATCCCCGGCAAGGGCATGTTGATCCAGGGCAACGGAATCGATTCCATCTTCCCGCCGGATCGCAACAACGTCGCGCCGCGTTTTGGCTTCGCCTTCCAGCCGAGGGCCGAGGGTGATCTGGTGGTGCGCGGTGGCGTTGGCGTCTTCTATGACCAGATCAACATGAACCCGTTCCTCGACTTCCGTCCTCCGATTTCAGCTGCGGATGGTCTCGAGGACAATCCCGTGGGTCCGGCCGCGGTCTCGAACTTCAGTCTGAACGGCTACAACTGGGATGCCGCCCAGGCCGGCGGCGCGTCCGTCTTCCCTGGAGTTACGCTTTGCCCCAGCCTGAGTTTCAACACCGACCCCGGATGCGGCATACCTCAAGCCAACGGAGCCAATACTTACAACGTGTACTCCGTCAACCAGAATTTCCGGGCTCCCTACTTCTTTAACTACAATTTGCAGGTAGAAAAGAGTCTGGGCAGCGCGGCGGTATTCGAGATCGGTTATGTGGGCAGCGAGGGCCGGAAGCTCAGCACCATGTTGAACATCAACCAGCTGGGCGCGGCCACGACTGGGCGATTCAATGCTCAGTTCCCGAACGTCGGCTCCATCCTGCAACTCAACAGCACCGGTACGTCGAACTACAATTCTCTGCAGAGCAGCCTCAGGATCAGGGCCTGGCACGGGCTCAGCACCCAGCTTGGCTACACCTGGGCGCATGCTCTGGACGTTATGAGCGAGTATCGCGGCGTCATTCCACTGGACAGCTATAACCTGAAGGCTGAGTACGGCAACGGGGATTTCGATACCCGCCACAACTTTACCACCAGTCTGACGTACGAAGTGCCGGGCTCATCGCACGGTCCCAAGATCCTCACCCACGGCTGGCAGGTAAACAGCCTGTTGTCCTTCCATACCGGACAGCCGTTCAACATCTCGGGTGGCTTCTCCCGCCCGGGTTGCGACCTGGTGTCTGATCCGTTCGCCGGCGTCTCCCATAAGTTCTCCGCAGCCGCAGGAGGCGAACAGTGGGTCAACCCGGCAGCCTTCAATTGCAAGACTCCGACCACTTTCCTCGGCAACCTCACCCGGAACAAGTTTTATGCGCCGGGATACGGGTCCGTGGATCTTTCGGTGTTCAAGAACATTCCGATTGGCGAGCGCCTGAAAGTACAACTCCGGGCGGAAATGTTTAACCTGCTCAACCGGATCAACCTTGCATCCGGCGGCGGCTCGGTCGGTTCGAGTGGTTTCGTGAGCGATACCATCGGCGACTTCAACGGCGCCCCCGGCATCGGCCCCGGCGAAGCCTTCAACCTGCAACTGGCCGGAAAGATCATCTTCTAAAGGCTTGCCAGTTTCTCATCGGCGGATGCGCCCAGCGTATCCGCCTTTTTTGTCCCTCGATGATGTGCCACACACCGTGTAGGGGCGGACGCCCTTGCCCGCCCGGCGGAGCGAAGCTCCGCTGCGAGTCCCGGACAACATAACCGGGGGCGTTGTGCATCGCAGAGCAGAGGAAAAAGAATCGCACGCCGACGGTCAGGCGCGAGCGGGAGCCCTCTCTTTCGCCCGGTTGGGGCTTGCTCTTGTTCCACCTGTACAGCCGGGGAGATGCCTGACAGTTTAGACCGCTTCCGGCATTCCATACTCGCGAAATGCCGCTTCGCAAATCGCCCGCACCCGCTCGTGATCCGCCTTTTCCACCGCCTGGCAACGCAACAAATAGCGGCTGTGCGCGTCGATTGGGCGCATCCGCCGCGGCAAACGGCTGCGTGTTAGCTGGCGTCCGCGGCCGCTTCGCTCGCAGCACCGCCAATCCTTCGCGACGCAGCATCTCCCCCATCGTGCTCGCCGCCGGCCAGCGCTGTTCCGGACTCCCCAGCTCCAGCGCTCGCTTCAGCTTGCGCGGTCCCCCCCGCATGTGCGCTCGCCGCAACTCCAGCACTTGCCGTTCCACTTCCGCCGCCGTCTGGTTGGGATGCCGCTCCGGCGCCCGTCCCAAGTCCCGCAAACTCTCCACTCCACCCCCGCGATACCGGCGCAGCCAGTAATACTCGGTCTCCCGCGACACCTCGTAGGCCCGGCACAACTCCGTCATCGTGGCCTCGCCTTGTTCGTACTCGGGCACCAACCGCACTCTCGCTTCCATGACACTGCTCGCTTTCCAGGGCATGCTCTGCTTCTACACGCCCTCGTCCAGTGTCAGGAATCTCCCCCGTCTGTTCTGTCAGGAATGTGACCGGTCTGTACCTACCCTCTACCCCCGGCTTGCGCCGTGGGCTACATTCAGTCGCCGCTTTGCGGCTCAGGTCCGAATACTGGGTCGCAGTGTCAGCGCAGAATTCGGCTCCCACGCGCACATCTGAACTTTATGTCAAAGGAGAAATGAAGGAGCCTGAATGGGCGAAAGATCAGCTGCGGCCCCAGAGCTTTGGTCTGGAAGATCCCATGATGCCCACATGCATTGGCAAGGGCGCCGTGGCATCTATAGAGCTTGAAGTGGCAGAGAACCACCTTCTCGACACGAATCCGAACGGAGAGCTGAAGAGCGACGACTGAAGACTGACAACTAGAACGTAAACGCTACGCCGCCGCGAACCGTGCGGGCAGATTGCACCAGATAAACTGTGCGGCCATCCTGACCCATGACCGGAACATATCCCTGAGCCAGAAGATTGCGTATATCCACCACTGCATCCATATGGCCGGGAAGAAAACCAGTTCCGGGAATAGGCTGGCGCAGGAAAACGTTGAGGTAAGGATCGGACTGTCCCGCCGACTGGTTAAACATGTCCACCGGTGTCAACGCCTGCCCGCTGATCCAGCGATAGGAAGTAATCCAGCGCGTGTGCACGCCCGGCAGCGTGCCGCTGAATTTCGCCGACGCCGTGTGGCGATTACGCAGATAAGTGTCGCGGCGCGCGTCCTGCAGGGCAATATTGGTGCTGCTCAGATCGAGCACTCCGCCATAGCCGTAATCCAGGGTCGCGGTCAGGTCGGACGCAACCTTGCGCTGCAAAACCACGCGCATTCCGCGAGCGTCCAGGTCCTTGCCCCGGTAGGTGAACGTCTCGGAGTAGATATCGGGCAGGACGTCCCCGCCCTCTACCGAAGCGTCGCCGACGCCGGTCAGCGCCGGATCCGACACGCGATCGGAATACATGGCCACTTGCAGATTGGTGTCGCCCACGCGATGAGAGAGCGAGAGTTCGTGGTGGTGAGCCCGTTCCACCGTGGAGGAGAAGCTCGCCATGCTGACCCGCGGACCGGACTCGCTCAGGTCAGCCGGCGCCGAGTCGAAACCTTTTTCCATGCGGCCATCCGGTTTCGAAGTGGCGTAACGATATTCCAGCACAGTATCGCGAGAGACATGCAGATCAGCCGAGCCGAACGGACGAAACGCGGTCACCCGTCCCAGGAACTGAATGGTCTGCAACTCGCTTCCAAAGCGTAGTTCCAGAATATCTCCCAGCGAGAATTCATCGGATGCGGAAAGCGCCATCGCCTGCAGCGCCGTACCATAACCATTGACCCCGGGCGCAGCCAGGCGGCGCATGGTAAACGCCATCTCCGGTTTCGACCCATTCGCCAGCGCACGGGTGTAGGAGGCGCGCAGCACCGTGTTGGGCGAACCACCGTTGTAGCCGACGTTGCCCTGCAAGGCCACGGTTCCAGAAGAGAAAAGCGACCTCTCAACTGAGAAGCCCGTGTTCATGTCGGACGAACTTCCGAAACCGCCAGAGGCGGAGCCCGCTACGAACGACAGCGTACCCTTCAGATCATGTTTGTCGCTTCCCGATTCCGCCGCCGACGTCAAAGAACCGTCGGGCAGCATCCGCAAGATCGGACGATTGGAGGCTGAGCGCAGCACCCACTTCCAGTCATCGTCGTCGGCCGGGCCGCGCATTGCAGGCAGTTGGATCGCCTCGAATAACCCGCTGAGCTTGAGATTGACCAGCACACTGGTGCCCGGTCGCAACCCCACGCGCTCGCGCAACGCAGGCAGGAACAAAGGCGAATATGCTTTCACACTGTAAACACCGGGCAGCAGACCGCTGGCCGAATAGAAACCATTTTCGTCGGTGAAGACCTTCAGATTGTGGGCTGCCGAGCCCAGCACTTCCACCATGGCTCCCATTTGAGGAACGCCGGTGGCGCTGCGCACGTAGCCCGAGATGGAGCCTGAGCGGTCGGCGGCCAGCGCCGGAAGCGCCAACGCAATCCCCAATAACCCGAGCTTGAACCCGAGTCTACCCGGCATTACTCCAACCACCTCGCAGGAGCCAAACTCTCCGGTTTACTCGACGGCAAAAGTTGCCGTCGGGTCCACCGTCTGCTTGGAAATATTGTCGTTCACCTTGATTTGAATGCGATAGACCCCGGGATCCAGACTGGAGGCCGAAAGAGGTTTTTCCAGGGTCACTTGGTCGCCGATATTTCCCATCTGGTCCGTGGATTCCACCGTATGAATCACTGCCTTGTTCGTCGCCGCATTGATGACATCGTACTCGACCGTAGCCGAGGGTTTGTGGGTCTTGTCATCCACGCCAAGATTGTAGACCTGCATCCAGAAATAGACTTTCTGGTTGCGCTTGAAAACCACCGGCTTGCCGTTCGCGGACGCGACCCGGGGCCGTATCTTGGTGTTGCCGATGACAAACATTCCGGTGCCGATCTCTTTGGTTGAAACCGGCGACATGGTGTCCGCCACGATCAGCGATGAGGACGACAGACGGTCGTCGTCAAAGCTGGGTACCGGCAGCCGGCTGCTCCACAACCCAGAACGATCTCCGTTCACATCTTTTACCGCAACGTCGATCCGGTAGAGGTTCGGTCGCAATGGCAGCGCCTTCCAGTACACCGACGAGTTTTCCGTAACCTTTGGCAGCAATTCCGCCGGCACATCTACCTGTACCGTGTCTTCGAAAGTCTGCACGATCTTACCGGTGAGGGTCGTGACCCGGCCGAAGATATTCACCGTTCCGCGCTGCACTCCGTCTTTGTTAACAAAAGTAACGTCGCGATTTTTTACCTGGATCGTGATTGGCACCAGCACCGTATCACTGGTCACTCGCACAAAGTCAGTGCGCACATCGAACGGCATCAGGTTCACGCTGATCTTGTGGCTGACTACCTCTTCCAGATCCTTGAACTTCACCGCGGGAGGTTTTTGCAGCTTATAAAACTGCTCCAGGCGATCAAACTCTTTGGTCTGCAGATCATTGCTGAACGGGCCGCGCCCCAAGCGCTCCAGGCCGCCGCCACTGAACCGGTCCGCCTTGCTCGACATTCCCATCTGCTCGTACAAAGTCAGTCCGGCATTGGGCGTATTGAGAAGTGCGTCCTTCTCCGAGCGGTCCATCGTCATGTGGTAGTCGCCGCACATGCACGTGTCCACAAACTCGATGATGACTTCCTGCCCTATGCCCTCGAGGTAGCGATAGCGCCAATCTTCAAACGGGAACGTGGAAGTCTCGCCGCCGCCCTCTTCCATCGGGCGTTCGTAAGACCCACCCGAAGGATGCGACTCAATTTCGTCCGCCGGGCCGTACATAATATAAATTCGGCCGCGATCGCTCTTCCAGCCTGGAATGCCGGCGGCAAAATGTTCGTTGGCGTAGGCCATGCGCCGGTAGTGCTCTTCCTTGAATTCGTTCTCAATCGTGTCCGGCGTGGGATCGCGACGTTGCCAGAAGGCTTCGATGAACTGGTCGCGCTCCTCATCGTTCGAGAGCAGCTTGAACGCCTTCTGCTCTTCATCTGTAATGATCCAGCGCACGTCTTCATCAAGCCACTTCTTGTAGGTCTTGCTTAACTCTATCTTCAGTGACTTGGAATTCTGTTTCTTCTGCTTGTCGGTAAGTGGACGCTTCAGCGGATCAGCTTCCGGGTTAGCCTTTTCCTGGGAAGATGCCGGATCGGCGGATGGACTAGCAGCGTCCGCTTTTCCTTCCTGCGCGGAGGCAAACGACAGCATCGCCATCATAAGTGCCGGTAGAACGAGAACTGCGAAGAGGCGTTTCGGAAACCCTACCCGGGACATGGAGGCACTCCTTACGACGTACGACCCTTGGGAAGCTATTCTATGACTTTAGTGCGGCCAAGGCAAGACCAACCCGAGCCCTCTAACCGATTGTAAAGATTGTAAAAAATGGCATCCTGAGGGCCCATTCTTGCCCCCCCGCCCCCTTAACGCCTGCAGGAACAGTTTCGTCGATTCTCCGCCCGGCTCCAGCTATAATCGACCTGTTATCAACATTCGCAGCGGCCAGTCGTACATGTGTCTGGCGATCCGGTATTCCGCACCATAAATCGGTTCCGCAGGAACTTTTGAGCCCGCATCACCGTATCTGATGGCGTGTGCTCGGTTACGCCGCGAATTCCGGGCGTAAGGGCAGCCGCCGCTTCCGGAAGTAGCGACTGTCGAGATATCACGGGGAGTAATGAGCACAGGAAAGAAAATACTGATCGGCAGCGGAATCGTTATCGCCGTACTGGCGATTTCGAGCATTGCCGTTTACCAAAGCCGTAAGGGCATAGTCACGGTCCAGACCGGAAAAGCGGGCCGCCAGGATCTGGCCTCGATCGTGAGCGCCTCCGGCGAGATCAGGCCGAAGACCTACGTCAACATCGGCGCCAATGCCTTCGGCAAGATCACCCGGCTTTACGTCAAGGAAGGCGACCGGGTCAAGAGAGGACAATTGCTGGCACAGCTGGAAAACGTGCAGTCCTCGGCTGACGTAAACGCCACGCAGGCTTCGGTCGAAGCGTCTGAGACTGATTCGGTCGCTGCGGCCGCCGCGCTGAATACGTCCGCGGCCGACCTGAACCGCGCGCAATCGGACTTCGAACGCGCCCAGCTCGATTGGACCCGTGCCCAGGGTCTGTACAAAGAATCGCTGATTGCCAAGTCGGAATTCGACAGCCAGAAAGCAACGTGGCACACGGCGCAGGCCGGGCTGGCACAGGCCCAGGCGCGCGTCGCCCAGGCCAAGGCGCAGAAGGATTCCGCCGATCGCCACATCACCCAGAACCGCGCTAATCTGACGCACGCCGCCGACGTTTTGCAAAAGACCACATACGCCGCGCCCTACGACGGCATGATCACGAACCTGCCCGTGCGGGAAGGCGAGACGGTCGTCATCGGCATCCAGAATTCCCCAGGCAGCACGCTCATGACTCTGGCCGACATGTCCGTCATCACCGCCGAAGTCAAGGTGGACGAAACCGACATCGTCAACGTAAGGCTGGGCCAATCCGCGGAGGTCAGCATCGACGCGATTCCCAAGAAGACTTTCAAAGCGGTCGTGACGGAGATAGGCAACAACGCCATCGTTCGCTCCACAGGCGTGTCTACGTCGCAGCAGACTTCGGCCAGCCAGGAAGCAAAAGATTTCAAGGTCGTGGTCACCCTGCAAGACCCGCCGGACAATCTGCGTCCCGGACTCTCCGCCACCGCCAAAGTCACCACAGCCACGCGCAGCAGCGTCCTGGCGATTCCCATCCAGGCCCTGACAGTTCGTACGCGGGCCGATTTGAAAGCCGGCAGCGGCGAAAAAGATGCTGTCCAGGCCGCGGCGCCGCAGACCGAAGCATCCAACCTGGCGAATGCGGACAAAGAAGAAGTACAGGGAGTCTTTGTCATTCGTGACGGTAAAGCCCAATTCCTGCCCGTGCAGACGGGGATCATCGGCACCACGGACATCGAGGTCCTGAACGGTCTGAAACCGGGTGACGAAATCATTACC
>Ga0210384_10006234_pt1 | contig 12757 bp, 11 predicted proteins | sample IncBWH2MmetaG_FD_160574 | JGI IMG/M metagenome (GOLD analysis project Ga0210384, IMG submission 160574) | Forest soil microbial communities from Barre Woods Harvard Forest LTER site, Petersham, Massachusetts, United States - Inc-BW-H-2-M | ecosystem: Environmental > Terrestrial > Soil >... | reverse complement strand
GCTACATAGTCCACGCGTCAATCGCAAATCCCGTTGACCGCCCAAGAGCCCGACAGCAGTCTTCTTCGGCAGTGCGGGGAGGAGGTCAGGAGGAACATTGAATTCGTTTCGGGATAAGAAGGCTAATCTGCCAAGGAAGAGACTCTGAATTGAAACGAGGAGGATGAGAAATGAAGTCAGCAAGCAGTTGGACCAGAATCGGCCTAGTGCTCGCCGCGGGGACAATTTGTCTCGCTTTTACGGCGAGGACCAGCGCGCAAGTACAAACTACCACAACCGAGACTCACGGCAAGGCCAGCAAAGATGTTCAGGTCGAGCGCGGTGAAGTCGTACTTGTGGAAGGTAACGACCTATTCGTAAAGATGGAAGATGGCTCGATCAGGCATTTTCCCAATATCCCCGATAGCGCCAGGATCACCGTCGAGGGCAAATCTCTTGGCATTCATGACCTGAAGGCGGGAATGAAACTGGAGCGCACCATCACCATCACCACCACTCCTAAAACCGTTACCACCGTGCAAACGGTTACGGGCAAGGTATTTCATGTGACTCCGCCAAACTCCGTTATCCTGACCCTCGATGACGGAACCAATCAGTCCTTCAAGATTCCCAAAGGACAGAAATTCAATATCAACGGTAAGGAAACGGATGCTTTTGGTCTGAAGAAGGGGATGAAAATCTCGGCCACAAGGATTGTCGAAGAGCCCATGACGGTAGCTGAGCACCAGCAGCAAGTGACGGGAAAGATGCCACCACCTCCGCCAGCCCCGCCAGCCGATGTGCCCGTCCTCATTGTCATGGCAATTCCCGTTCGTGCCCCGGCTTCGGAGATGCCCGCTGCCGCCCCTGCAGAGCTGCCCAAGACAGGGAGCGAACTGCCTCTGATTGGTCTGCTCGGGCTTGCGTGCCTCTCTGCTTCGCTTGGACTGAAGCTGGTCCGGCGAGCGTAACTTGGTGGTTTTACTGCGCATATCTGGAGGAGTCCGCGTAATGCGGGCTCCTCCGAGTGCCTCCATGTGCAGATTGCGGTCGCGTGTGAAGACGGGAAGGGCTGCGGCGCCCCGCTGTGCACCGCACAACGTTGAACACAAGGTCGGTAATCATTTGCTCTTCAGAGAGGAAAGAACATGAAAAACCGCGAAGTGGTATTAGGGCTGATCGGCGCGATATGCATCCTCGCATTAGGCAGCCAGATCGCCGGCGCGCAGGAAAAGAAACCCGGGAGCACGGCTGAAGTTCACGTGGTCATCACGGACATGGCTCTTCGAAGCGATAGCGAGCTTCCACGCCTGCGGCAGGATGAGGTGAAGGTAAAACAAGGTAAAACGTTTCTCCAGGTTACCCAGTTGATTCCAGCGCAGGGAGATAACGCGGCCCTTCAGCTCATGATTCTGATCGACGATACGCTCAACCCGGTCGTCGGCGGCAATCTTAATGACCTTAAGGAATTCATCAAAGCTCAACCGACTTCGACAGTGATCGGCATTGGTTACATGTCGAATGCGGGCGTCAATGTCGTCCAAAATTTCACTGCGGATCATGAACTTGCGGTCAAGGCCGTCCGCTTGCCACGAGGCGTGCTGTCCACCATGGATAGCCCGTACTTGTCGCTCATTAGCTTGGTAAAGGGCTGGCCTGAACAAAAGGTCCGCCGTGAGGTGCTGATGCTCAGCGATGGGATTGACAGGCTGCGTGGCGAAAAGCCCGCGCCCTCTCGTCTCGGACCCAATTTCGGTCCGGTCTATCACAGCATGCCCACCATCAGCACGGACGCAACCTCGGCGAGCGAAATCAGCCAGCGATACAACGTAATTGTTCACTCTTTGTATGCGGTCGGGGTGGGGCGTGTTGGCCGGAGCTCTTGGGACCTCGACATGGGGCTCTCTGGCCTTTCAAAGATTGCCGATGAAACGGGAGGAGAATGCTATTCGCTCGGCACGTCGAATGCGGTCAGCTTTAAGCCCTATTTAGAACGGTTTCAACGGACTCTTGACAACCAGTACTACCTGGTCTTTCTGGCCACACCGAAGAAAAGCGCTGGTCTGCAACGCGTGACTATTTTGACGGAGGTTTCCAACTCGGAGATAGCCGCTCCTAATAACGTCTGGGTGCCCGCGGCAAAGTGATTTCTCGTTGGGATTAGGTTCATGGGTGAACAAATTCGAAAGGACGAAAAGACATGAAATTCCTGAATCATGTATTTCTGACGACGCTCTTCATTTTAGCGGTGGTTGCGGCCGCCCCAAGCCGGGCTCAAACGAAAACCCAAGGGGTCGAAGGCAAAACCGCGGCACCTCTTGAAAGCGATGCGCAGAAGAACATGCAAGCCTACATTCACCTGATGCGCAGCGACGTGCGGCAGCAGAAGGCCGAGATCATGGGAGCTGTGATGCTGCTGAGCGCCCAGGATGCAACAAAATTCTGGCCAATTTACAGCGACTACGACGCTCAACTGACGAAGCTGAACGACCAAAGGGTCGAAAATATCAAAGAATATGCTCGAACCTACGAGCAGATGACGGACGAAAAAGCAGACGAGTTGATTCAGAAATCGGTGGCTTATCAAAAGCAACGCGCCGAGCTGCTTGCTCAGACTTATGACAAAGTCAAACAAGCTTTGGGTGCAGTGACCGCGGCGCGTTTCGCCATGGTCGAACACCAGTTGTTGTTGATCATCGATCTACAAATCGCCTCGTCCTTGCCGCTCGTGGAGCAAGGTTCATAGATTCCAGGAAAGAGAAGAGGATACGCCTATGCGTAAGAAACTCACTTGGGTAGCAACTCTACTTATTGGAATCGCACTATTCTGTCCGATTCCCGGAGAGGGCTCCTGGTCAGGGAGACCCAACGGAAATCGGGCCACAACGAATCCTGCGGCTCAGAATAAGAAAAGAATCACAGTTCCCGCGGGAACGCGAATCCTGGTTCGAATGGTCGACTCTATCGACTCGTCGAAGCAAAAGACAGGCTACCGCTTCACCGCTACTCTCGAAACCAACTTGCAAGCCGAAGATATCGTTGTGGCGCCCCGGGGCACGACGTTGTACGGGCGCCTTGCCGAGGCTTCCTCTGCTGGCCGCATGTCGGGAAGCTCTGAATTGGTTCTGGAGCTGAGCGACATCGTCATCAACGGCACCGCGTATCCGCTGCTGACAAGCACGTACGAGGTAAAGGGCAAAGGCGAAGGTGGGAGTACCGGGAAGAAAGTCGTTGGCGGCGCCGGATTGGGAGCACTCATCGGTGGGCTGGCCGGCGGTGGAAAAGGAGCAGGGATTGGCGCGCTCGCCGGTGCTGGCGCTGGTACCGCAGCGTCCGCCGCTAAGAAGGGGCAGCAGCTGCAAATTCCCAGCGAAACCTTGCTGGAGTTCCGTCTTCAGCAACCCGTGTCGCTGCCCGTCGCTGGCTAGTCAGGGCAATGCGTTTTGCGCGTAGGAAAGAGTACGATTCCGCGCAGGCCGTTCAATGAGGCGGTCGCTAGATGTAAGGACACTATGACTCTTATACGTGAAGCAGTGGCCGTGTCGATGAGTTTCCTTCTCGTCTTGATGGCGATTCCAATTGACATAGGAGCACAGGGCAGCTCGCCGACCGCGCCTTCCCGTGGATCCCAAGGAGATGAATATGCCCTTCTTACTCCCGAGGAACTCGACGGGCTTGTCGCTCCAATCGCTCTTTATCCCGACGCTCTGGTCGCGCAAGTTCTGGGCGCCGCCACTTTTCCGTACGAAATCGTGGATGCAGTTGTCTGGCTCAAACAAAACTCTGCCCTCACCAGCGAGTCGCTTGCGAAGGCCGTAGACCAACAATCATGGGATCCGGCGGTGAAAGCCCTCACGCAGTTCCCGTCCGTTCTCGACAATCTGGCCAAGAATCTCGCTTGGACCTCGTCACTCGGTGAAGCTTCCGCCACACAGCAACAGGATGTGATGGAGGCCATCCAGAGAATGCGCGCCAAAGCCCACGCAGCGGGCAATCTGAAATCGAGTTCAGAGATCAAGGTAGTTCAGGAGACTCCGCAGACGATCATCATTCAGCCGGCGAATCCTCAGATAGTGTATGTGCCCACCTATAATCCGACTGTGATCTATGGCGCCCCGGTTGTGGTTCCGGGGTATAGCTCTGCCGATGTAGCGGCTGCAGCAATAATTGCCTTCGGTGCTGGCGTTGCAGTCGGCGCGATGGCGAGTGGGGGTTGCTGCGTATGGGGCTGGAGCTATTGGGGAACAAGCTGGCACAGCCACACGATTGTTTACAATCGAAACATATACGTAAGCAACAGCTATTGGCGGGGCGGGTATTACGGAGGCGGTTATCGCCCGCCCGGGTATCCGGGGTATCGACCACCTAGCTACCCTGGTTACCGTCCGCCTGGCTATCCCGGATATGGTAACCCCTCCTATCCTTCCAATCGTCCGCCGGCCACAACTCTTCCTGCGAACACAGGCAATCGCCACAACGCCGGGAACCAGAGCACTCAGCCAACTACACCTGCGAACCGTCCAGGTGCAACGCCGGCTCAGCGGCCTGCAACCACGCCGAGCGCGCGACCCAGTACAAACGAAGCTCGCGGATATCAACGCCCCCAGACATCGAATACTCCTGCCACTCAACCGGCGCGTCCTAACGCACTCTCTGGGTCCGGTGGGGGCCGTGCTCAAAGTGCACGTGGGAGCCAAAGTCTCGGTGGCGGCGGAAATCGGGGAGGCGCGTCTCGTCGATAGTCAACGACGCGAATTCCTGTGAGAACAATGTTTCGGAAGGAATCTGGTGGCGCGACGGAGGAGTTGGGATGACACGGCTCAGGCTGAGCGGTACGAAGACCTATCCGCGGTACATCGTTCTTGTTGCGTTCGCCGCGATCATTTCTGTCTCGGGGGGTTGTCAGAAATCGGAGCAAGCTCCGAGCGGACCGAAAACGTTCGCTTCCCCAGACGCTGCCGCCAACGCAGTTTATGACGCCGCCAAAGTTGGGGACGGCAATGCTTTGTTGGCGATTTTCGGCCCGGGCGCAACGGAGCTACTTATCTCCGGTGATCCGGTTCAGGACAAAGTAGCCCGCGATAAATTCGCAGCGCGTTATGATCAGATGCATCGCTGGGGAAAGCTGAAGAACGGCGGCGTGGTCCTCAATGTCGGCGCAGAAAACTATCCCTTTCCATTCCCGCTTTTGAGGAACTCGTCGGGACACTGGTATTTCGACAGCAGAGAGGCAAAGGAGGAGATCCTCGTTCGTCGTATCGGGGACAACGAACTGGCAGCGATTGACGTCCTCAATGCTATGGCGGATGCCCAATCCGAATACTTCAGCCAGACTCACGACGGTAGCAACGTTCATCAGTATGCCCAGAAGTTCGTCAGTGATGACGGGAAACAGAATGGTCTGTACTGGAAGGCCGCAGAGAACCAGCCAGAGAGCCCCCTCGGACCCCTTGCCGCTAATGCGAGCGCAGAAGGCTATGGCGGTAACCCGCAACAAGGACCGCAGCCATTCCATGGATATTTGTATCGGATTCTCACAGCACAGGGTGAGCACGCCCATGGCGGGGCGAAAAGCTACATTGTCAAGGGAGCCATGACAGGGGGCTTTGCTATCCTTGCGTATCCCGCAGAGTATCGCAACTCCGGAGTCATGACGTTTATCATCAGTCGAGATGGTACAGTGTTCCAAAAGGATCTCGGCGAAAAGACCTCAGATATTGTCAAGACCATGGAGGAATTCAATCCTGATGACACTTGGAGTCCGGTTGAATGACGCAAGTCAGAATCCGTTTCGCATGCGGCGAGTGATAATTTGCCCTTACCGGCGTCGCCGCCTAGTCAGGTTCCAATGCGTTTGCGTGTACAACAGAAAGGACATTCTGCCACGATGAAAATGGCCTGTTCCGCCACATTCGTCTACTTTCTCGTCGCGGTCGTTGCCAGTCTGACTTGGGCTACGTCACTGCGGGGACAAGAGTACGTGCGCGATTCCGAACCGAAGTTCCTTTCTTACGACGAATTGGTCCAGTTGAGCTTGGACCAGGAGATGAGTCCCGAACTGGCAGAGAAGCTTCACGTGATCACGACCACTCCCTTTATCAACAATGAAGCTTATTTGAGCGGCGTGCGCGCACAGTCGCTGGAAGTTCCCGGACTAGGGCCTTCCCTGCGCGTCGCCCTCTGGAACATTGAGCGCGGATTGGAACTCGATTACATCGAACTGTTCCTCACCAACAAAGACGCGTTCATGGCCAAAGTCGAAGAGGAGCGGAAACAGGCCAAAGAGAACAAGAAGAGCATCCGCGCCGTGCAGTTAGAAAAGATCCCTGAGGAAATCGAAATTCTGAAGTCTGCCGACGTGTGGATATTGAATGAAGTCGATTGGGGAGTGAAGCGCACAGAATACCGGGAAGTAGTGCGCGAGCTGGGTAAGACTCTAAACATGAATTGGGCCTACGGGGTAGAGTTTCTGGAGATCGATTCGAAACAACTGGGCACGGACACATTTGATGATGGCGAAAGTAAGGAGCAGCAGCAGCAACTCGAGGAAGTGTTCGCAGTCGACAAGGAACGGCTGCGGGCCTTGCACGGGAATGCTGTACTCTCGCGCTATCCGATCCACAGTGCGCGGTTAGTTCCCTTCACTGTTGGCTACGACTGGTTTAAAGAAAACAAGATTCGCCCATTGGAAAAGGCCAAGCGTAAGGCAGCTGTATTAATCGGCGAAGATCTGATGCGCGAAACCCGCCGCGGCGGGCGAACTACGCTATACGTGGACCTGGACGTTCCCAAGGCTCCGGGTCACCGCGTCACCATTGCGTGCACGCATCTGGAAAACCGCGCCAAGCCGAAGATCCGCCGCCAACAAATGGAGCAATTGCTGAACGAAGTACGCGATACCGCGAATCCGGTGATCGTAGCCGGCGATATGAACACTACCGGAGGGGATTCGACGCCAACCAGTGTTGAAAACATGCTGTATAAGCGTTATGGCAGCCTGGATTTCTGGACGACCAAAGGTGTTCAATGGGCCACAGGAGTGGGCATGATTTACTCCGCAGCCAAAGCAACAATGAAGCTTTCGGGTATTCAGTATCGAATTGATCCAACATCCGCAAACATCCCCGGAGCCTCTGCCAACTTGGAGCGCGGTTTTTTTAGCTCGCTGGAAAAATTCCGATTTGCCGATGGTAAAGCCATCGATTTTCGGGGTATTCCGCAGCGCACTGTCAATGGAACCGCGGGCACACTGGCGGACTGCAATCAGAGGCAAGGCGCAGGATTCAAACCGACATTTGCGGCTGAACTCATTTGGGGCCAAGTAAAACTCGCCAAATTTAAGCTGGATTGGTTCTTCGTCAAGGCCGACATTGACACGCCCCGTGACTCGAAAGGACCGTACCTGTTCGCACCGCACTTCGCCCGAACACTCTTTAACCTTAACAACTGTCCTCCGGAACCGATTGCCGATCATAGCGCTATGACGATTGACCTGCCGTTTAAGGAACCCACGCTGGCTGCAGACAAAGGGAAAGCACAGTGACAGTATGCCGTTATCAGGCGGAAGCACGATGAATGAGAGGAGGGAGGCGTGGTCGCAAAAACACAGGGAACAACAGGGTGCTCGACCCGATCACGGAATTAGGCAAACGAGGTGTGAACCACATGAAGTCAAACGCATCGCGAAACTCGATATTTTTCATTCATCTTTTCGGACTGCTTCTGTTTGGATTTCTGACGCTCTCACCGGTCCGCGGCCAGGCTCCGGAGCTTCAGCAACGAGTCGCCGAACTCAAAGAATCGATGGCCGCCAACAAGCAGCAACTTGCGCAGTACACCTGGGTTGAGCAAGTAACCATCAGTTTGAAAGGCGAACAGAAAAAGCAGGAAAGCTTTCAGGTGAAGACGGGCCCCGACGGCAAGCCGCAGAAAACACCTATCGGGCAGTCGCCCGCTCCGGCGGCTTCTAGCCAGAGTGGTGGTCGCGGCGGCCGCGTGAAGGAACGCGTCGTCGAGAAAAAGAAAGAAGAATACAAAGACTACGGGGATCGCATGAAAAGCCTGATGGAAAGGTACGTCCCCCCGGACAAGGAACTGCTGCAACAGGCGGTGCAAAATCGCAACGTTTCCTTGGCGCCGGTGGCGGGATCAGCGAGTCAGGTTCAAGTGGTTTTCCACGATTACGCAAAACCGAAAGATTCCATGACGCTGGTCTTCGATAAGGAGCAGAAGCAATTGGTTGGCATACAGATCGCGTCCTATCTGAACGATCCGGCCGATGCCGTTAATCTAGCCGTGAAAATGGCTCGTCTGCCAGACGGTGTAAGCCATGTGGACTCGGTGATTCTAGACGGAGTCAGCAAGCAAGTGAAGGTCGCAATCCAGAACACAAACTATCAACACCTATAGTCATGGGTCGCTCCCTGAAAGAGGCAACAAGTAGACAAGATTGAACGATTGCCAGGAGGAGTTTCATGCGGAACAAAACATCCGCAGTACCAGGCAGACAGTCAGCGTTCCTATTTTTCTTGGCGACCACCCTGTTTTCACCCCTAGCTTGGGCGCAGGAGGGAGTCCCGGTTTTCAAGATCACCCCGGTGGAAAGCAAGATTAAGTTCCACGTGGATGCGTCCGTTGCTATCGAAGGTGCTTTTGACAAATGGGACGCTACTCTGACTTTTACTTCCACCGACGTCAGCACAGGTATTCTGGACATCAAAATTCAAGCAGCCAGTGTGGATACCGGAAGCGGCATGAAGAATGGCAAACTGAAGGGCACAGACTTCTTCGACGTCAAGCAGAATCCGCTGATCACGTTTAAGTCGACGAAAATTGCGCAGACCGGGCCCGACACCTTTGAGGTGGATGGCGACTTTACAATACGCGGAGTTACTAAATCCGAGAAGCTGACGCTGACGGTTTCCGGCAAGGGCACGGGTTCTGGCACGATTGCAGGAACGATGGCCTTCGACCGGAAGCAGTACGGGATGAACAGCGGCATTCCCTTCATCAAGATTGCTGATCGTGTCGAGGTAAGTGTCAATCTCAAGGGTCAACGCATCAGTGGGCCACCATTGGCTCTCAAGTGATACCAACCTTGTTCATTGCTCCCAAGACTCACTCATTGATAATTCGAATATGATCAAGATGCCCCTCACCTTGTTGACTCCCTCCCATGAAGCGCGATGGTAATCCCCAGGGGAGTGCCGAGCGGGGCAAGACGTCCACGGTCCTCGGCATCTTCGCAAATCTGGGATTGGGCTTGGCTAAATGCTCCGCTGGATTAGTCGGAAATTCTTTTGCGCTGGTCGCGGACGGCCTGGAATCCATCACGGATGTATTCAGCGGTTTAATAGTTTACTTTGGCCTGAAAATCGCGGTTAAACCGCCGGACGCACACCACCCCTATGGCCATGGGAAAGCGGAACCCATTGCGGCGTTAGTTGTTAGTCTGGCCTTAATGGCGGCTGCGTTGTGGATCATTTATCAAGGTATTCGTGAAATAATCGCGCCGCACCCCGCACCGGCGCCCTACACCCTTGTCGTGCTCGCGGGGGTACTGATCATCAAAGAACTGCTGTTCCAGCACGTTCATTCCGTGGGCGAATCCACTGGAAGCCTCGCGGTCAAAAGCGACGCCTGGCATCACAGAACTGATGCCCTCACGTCTGGGTTTGCTTTCGCTGGCATTTCCATCGCGATCCTTGGTGGACCAGGATGGGAGGCAGCCGATGGCTGGGCAGCACTGTGTGCTGCACTGCTAATTCTTTATAACGGTTGGAAGCAACTGCGACCTGCGATCCTTGAACTTGGCGACATCGTCCCCGACACGACTCTGGAAGCGCAGGTGAGAGAGAGAGCCGGGCAGGTCCCCGGCGTCCTCGGCTTGGACAAGTGCTTTGTTCGCAAAATGGGATTTACCTACTACGTCGACCTTCACATTGTTGTGCAAGGAGAAATGAGCGTCCGTGAGGGACATCGATTGTCACACAAGGTCGAAGACGAGATTCTCAGCGCATTGCCGCAAGTAGCAGAGGTTCTTGTGCACGTCGAACCAGAAGAAGAATTGACGATCAAAACTGACCCGAAGCGTACCCTGTCCTAGCTCGACAGCGCATTATCTCCTGGCGCCATTGACGTAACTCTGTCGTACTGTCTGCGCCAATGTATTGAATCACTCGGCGAATTCTACTTCGATTGCCGCCCGACAAGAGAGGTCAGTCCCGATGCGCATCTATTCCACCGAGGTGGGGAGACGATCCACTCGGCACTGGCTGAACTCAAGTTTGAGCGAGCATACTATGCACTTCCACGGCGTCTGCTAATCGGAACTGTTAAGATTCCCCCGCCGAAGTTACACTGTTCGCAATCGGACGAATCGCTAATCGACGGAGAGCTCATGTTTGCTTCGCCAGCACCTGGCCTCGAAGTGCAGTCGCGATTTCTGCAAGGCTTACGCCGATCGGAGATGGAACTGGTTTTGAAGCGGGCGACGCAACGGCACTTTTCGCCGAAGTCCATAATGACTCGCCAAGGCGCCCCGGCGGACCGCCTATGTCTTCTCTGGAAAGGTCGCGCCCGCTATTTTCTTGTCGCACCGAATGGAAAGCGAATACTTCTCATGTGGATCGCCCCAGGCAGCATCTTCGGCGGCGTGGCGCTTTGCGAAAAGCGTGTGACCTACATTGTCAGCACCGAGGCGGTTCACGATTGTACAGCGCTCGTTTGGGACCGGGCCACAATCCGAGCTCTCAGCAAGCGTTTCCCAGTACTGCTTGAAAATTGCATTGAAATCGCCTCCGAGTATTTTTCATCGTACACCGACACCCACGTGACAGCGACCTCGCGGACGGCACCCGAACGCCTGGCCCACACTCTCTTTAGCTTGGCGAGCACCATCGGTCAAAAAGTCCGTGGCGGGGTGGAACTTCGCGTGACCAACGAAGATTTGGCCAGCACCGCGAATATCACGCCGTACACCACCTGTCGGATTCTGAGCCAATGGCAAAGGCGCGGTCTCGTCCGCAAACACCGCGGGTTGATTCTCCTTCATTCCGCTGACGACCTGCTTTCGAGTTTGTTAAGTACAGGTGTCCGCCGCTCCTGACCGGCGTTCATTGCTCTGGGGCAACGACAGCCTCCCGAGAGTTGTGAAAGGCTTCTAAAGTTGGGGGCGGTGACAGGTTACTGTCTGCTACCCCGCGACCGGTGGATTCGGAAGGATGTTTTACAGACTTGACCTATGTGTTCTCAATGAAATTATATTTTCAGGTGACTCGACGTCGCGCCTTGGTGTTCCTGCGGGTAAAGCGCACGTCACGCTTTATTGCAGTGCACGCTCCCATGCATTAATTCACTTGAGGCCGGTAGATCCGCCTCGACCCAACTACATCATTCCGGGAACGAAACTGTGGCAGATCATTGGCAAGTATTGGTGTGAATCTGTGTTCGTTTGTCTCGCACGGGTAGGACTCGTTTTCAGCCAGACATCTTTTCGAAGTCTTAGAGGAGGAGCACGAGCTGGTCATCTTAGGAGATGAAGGAGGTAGTTCTTGGGGACTTCCAATCGAATAATTCGATTTGTAGGAAATTTCAGTCTATTGATTCTGATTTCTTGGGGGAACCTGGCGCGAGCGCAGTCAATTTCACAAGCGCGAATTGTGGGCCAGATCAAAAATGAGGAGCGCGTGACATTGCCCAATACCGCCCCCGCACTGGTCAAACGAAGTGTCGAGACCGGGCGCATGAATGGCGGACAAAACCTCGGACGCATGATCCTGCAGCTCTCTCCGACCCCAGACCAGGAACAGGCCGCGGCACAACTCGTCAGCGACTTGCACGATCCATCGTCACCCAGGTTCCACAAGTGGCTTACGCCGGCGCAGTTCGGGCAAAGCTACGGCGTAGCCATCGAAGACGCCACACTGGTTCAACACTGGCTCGAGCAGCAAGGTTTCACGGTTCACGAAGTGGCGCGAAGCCGCTGCTTCATCGTTTTCAGCGGCACTGTGGCTCAGGTAGAAAGCGCGTTTTCTACCGAGATGCACTCCTACGAATACAATGCCAACAAATTCATCTCCAACGCGACTGACATCCAGATCCCCGCGGCTCTGCAACCCGTTGTAAAGGGTATCGTGAGGCTGCATAGCGACCCGCGTGCCCCTTCCGCGTATCTGGGAACGAAGGTTCATTTCAAAAAGAAGGGGACCAATTTTACCTTTGACGATGGCACACACTACCTCACGCCGGCCGACTTCGCCAAAATCTACAACGTGCAACCGCTGTATGACGCTGGGGTCGACGGCACGGGTCAGAGTGTTGCTATTGTCGGACGCAGCAACATCAGCATTCCCGATATCGAGCAATTCCGCTCGCTGCTGGGGCTGCCCGCTAACGATCCCCAAGTCATCGTGAACGGAGATGACCCTGGGCAAATCGGCGGAGACTTCACAGAAGCCATGCTGGACGTGACGTGGTCCGGCGCTGTTGCTCCTATGGCGCAAATCTTCTTCGTCGTTTCCCAGAGCAATTTCTCCGATGGTATCGACGTCTCCGCAGCCTACATCGTGGACCACAACCTGGCGCCAGTGATGAGCACCAGCTTCGGTTCGTGCGAAACGTCGCTTGGTTCGGGCAACTCCTTCTACAACGGACTCTGGCAGCAGGCGGCTGCCCAGGGTATTACTTCCTTCGTATCAGCGGGTGACAACGGCGGCGCCGGCTGCGATGCCCCCGGTGGAGGTTCCTATTCTTCGGGAACCCTGGCGGTCAATGGCAT
>Ga0210384_10006232_pt1 | contig 12758 bp, 5 predicted proteins | sample IncBWH2MmetaG_FD_160574 | JGI IMG/M metagenome (GOLD analysis project Ga0210384, IMG submission 160574) | Forest soil microbial communities from Barre Woods Harvard Forest LTER site, Petersham, Massachusetts, United States - Inc-BW-H-2-M | ecosystem: Environmental > Terrestrial > Soil >... | reverse complement strand
AAATCCGACCTTACCAACCGGCACTTTGAGTGTTCCAAAATCCTCATTCAAAGCCAAGTCTTGCTCAGACTGTTGATAACCGAATGGATCTACGTTCGGGCAGACAGTCCCATCTGGACATTTACCCGGTACAACCGGATTAGGGTTTTTTGGACCCGTATTAGTGGATGGAACGTTAGTAGCTACTTGACCATTACTATTAGCCACCACACTATTTGCTGCCGTAACCGTAGCATTCAATTTGGACAAATCCTCTTGAATGGCTTTTAAGTTGACATTGTTATCAGTGATGAACTTATTCAAATCTTCTTTGGTAGTCCATTGATTGGAGCTTCTGACAATACCATCAATCAACTGTTGTTGTGCAACTAGTTGAGTTTGAATAGCTAATTGTCTATTAGAGTTTTCTATTTGTTTAAAGATGATAAATCCCAAGGTGCCAATTAGAAGAACAGCTCCTATCCAGATTAGAATTTTAGTTGATAATGACATGGTGATACCTTTATACTTGAATTGCCGGACACCAATGAATTGATCTTCCTTCCGGCGTTGTTTGTTTCATAATCGTATTGCCCAAAGGGTCTTTCTTTTGACCATATACTTTGAAACAACTAGAATACTTGCCTTCTGCTCCGTACGCGTCCTTATAGGTCAGGATAGTAGCACCTTGGTGCGCGTAAGATTCCTTCATCACATCAACCAGGGCTTGGCATAAAGAAAGTATTTCCTCTTTCTTCATCAAGTTGGCTTGACGCCACGGAGATATCTTAGCTAGATATAACGCTTCCGCGCGGATGTAGTTGCCTACACCGGCGAATATACTTTGATCCATTAGCAACTCGCCAATGGGTTTAGTTTTTCTAGCACAAAGACCCACCACATAATTAGTCCAGGTATCATTCATACCATGATTAAGTGGGTCCCATCCTAACTCATTAAGCTTTTCTAACAGTTTCTGTCGACTTTGGACAAATTTGATTGTACCAAAATGTCTTGGATCATTGAAGTAAACACGTTTGAAAGCACCGGGCTCTTCATAAGTTATCTCTAAACAGGGATGTTTACCTGCATCGGGCGACCATTGACCGGTCATACCAAAAGTACAGAACATATACCAGTCAACATTGAATGTCCAGTACATGAATTTACCTTTGACATCTACATCTTTGATATAGATTGGGTTTATAACAGAAAACTCCTTTTCAAAATCGGCTAATCCTTCTGGTTTTGAACCAGCATATCTGCCGGTTGATTTAGCAGATATAGCTATTACTTGTTTGTCTTTAACGAATGGTCTGATAAGTTCGGAACTAATTTTGACTTCTACGCCTTCAGGCATTTACTTTGTACCCCACTTCTTTACGAAGATTTGTCTTGCTTGTGAATAGAGTGCACGAGTGTTAAGTTGTTTACTGGTCTGTTGACCAAAATGGACTACCGGAATAGTTACGATGTTCATGGCAATCTTCAGCTTACGAGCACGGAAAGAAAGGTCCGTATCCTCAAAGTAAGCTAAACCAAATTCTTCCGAGAAGACTTGTGGGACTGGAAATGGTACATCCAATTCCTCGCCTGGTTTTCTTGGAAGTTCTAATTTTTGCCAAATCTCTTTAGAGGCGCCCAAACACCAACCTCCCATGTAGGAGTTGCCAGTCAGCTTTTTGTTTTCTTCCTTGACGAAAGAAAGCTTGTTATCTAACAATCCCATGGTCGGTCCAACCAATCCATCTGGACACTTCTCAATGATTTCAGCTGTCCAATCGGTGTGTTTAGAGTTGACTCGAATGTCGTTGTTAAGGAATAGTACGTTTGGTGATTTAGCTAGAGCATAACCAATGTTACAAGCTTTAGCAAAGCCCAGGTTGTCTTTGTTGCGATGGTAGACAATCTGATGTGCGTTTTCTAGCACTTGTTGAGTCTCATCCGTGCTACCGTTGTCGACGATGATGATTTCATGATCCGCAGGAAGTTGAGTCAAATCTTTGAGACAAGCTCGGGTGAAATTGAATTTGTTCCACACTGGAATCACGATACTTAATACTTTGTCAGACATCTTACTCTCCTACAATAACGGATTTCTTTCCTCTAGCTACGCCTCTAGGATTAACAACCGCCACACCAATGGTTTCTTTTACTGAAAAGCCTAATTTCAATCTACCACTTTTATCAATTCCAATATTGTCATGAGAATCGATAATGATATGACCATGAAGCTCTACAATTTCGACAGGATCGGCGGGAAGAACCTCAATTTCAGTTCTAACAGGATACTTTCCAACCAATTCTGGATCGGCTCCTCCCCAAAAATTTAGCGACATAGGGCTACTAGCCTTTCTGCCACTTTCTTCCAAGAATAGTCTGGAAGAATTTCCTGCATTTTCGGAGAGAACTTCTTTAGATAGTCATCATAGTTAGCAATTACATCCTTGAGCTTGGCTGCCGCCTGCGTGGTGTCGGGGTCGAAGACCGCCGCATAAGAGGAGGGCTCCCAATATTGCATGCGGTTATCAGCACGAATTAGTTTACCATCGATGAGAATAGAATTCTCATCATTCATGTAATCCAATTGCCCGCCATAGCGAGGAGCTAATACAATCTTGTTAGCTGCGAATGCCTCTAATCCCGGCATCCAAAAACACTCGGCGTGTGCCATAGTCATAACCACGTCTACGGCGTTGTAAAGAGTTTCAATATCGGTAATGAACGTATCAATTATTTCTATTTCTGCGTAATTCTTATAATTGCTTTTGAAATTCTGGAAAATTTCAGAAAAGTTAACATCAAACATGGGATTAGGACTCTTTTTAGATATTTTGAGAACTAGACAAACATCATCCTTATTGGTGAAGGCTTTGCCCCAGGTTTTGAGTAATCCCGGAATGTTTTTCCTTAAATGAGGCTGTGCAATATTACAAAGTATCTTATACTTCTTCTTGGTCTTTAGAGGATATTTTCCCAGATTCTGAAAACGATCTAAATGGATTCCATGAGGAATCATTACTTGATGTTCTTCTGGCATCCCATTATCAGTAAATATCTTTTTAGAAAAATTGGAAGAAGGTAGAACTTTATCTACGCATCTATAATATTTGGCAAAAGCCTTGGGTAATATGGTGGTTTCATAATTCCAAATACCAAATCGATTCTTATCGCCTCGATTAAAGTATTGGCAGAAATTACGCAAAGCCGTATAAGACAGCTGCATGTCATAGGTTGAGTCCAATTTGGAACCAATTATTTCTATGTAATTCTCTTCGGTGATGGGCGTCCCCTCAACCATGAAACCCTTTAGATAGGGTCTCAAATCATCAGGAAAATGTTGATCTCCATTGGTAGAAAATAGATCTACCTGGTGACCTAATTTGATCAACTCTCTGGAAATATTCTGTGCAACAATAGACCAGCTATGATTTTTACCAAGAAATCCAAACCAACATACTTTCATGTTCCTTCCTATATCAAGCTAAATTAGGATGGAGTTGGGCTTGGTAGGAACGGCACGAAGTTAGAGCTATGAGAGGTTGGAGGTGCGATTGCAACAGAGTTATTCAAAGTCAGATTATTATAGGTCATGACCAATCTTGCCATTTTACAAATGGCAGCGTCAGTGCCACTGGTTGGACTTAAACTCAATTGTATTTCATAAACATAATCAGTTGGGTCAATTACCAAGTATCCCGTGTGTAGTGTTCCGGTACCACCAGTACAACCAGTAAAAGTAGTACCAGTTTTTCCAGTATAGGTGATAGTTTGTGGTCCTGTAGTAGATCCTACAGTGAATGTTCCTGATGCTGGGAAGCCTGTGGTAGAAGCAACGTTGATAACAGCTTGTGGTAATACGGCGCCATCAGAGGCAACAGCAATGGAGGTGAAGACCGCTCGCATTTGGGATTTCAAATCTTGTGATCTAACTACCACGGCAACGGTGCTGTTGGTAGTTAAAAAGATACTTGGAGCAGAAGTCAAATTAAGATAGGTGTTAGTGTTAACATTATACAACTCAACTCTAGCAGCATCAGCCACGTTGGTAGTTTCTAAGATTGCTTCCAGTTTGATAGAATCTAGACCTTCCAAAATAAAACTATCAAATCTGAAAGTCAGAGCGCCCACAGTAGTAGGAGTACTACTATCGTTAGAGAAGGTACCAGCGGTTCCATGAATATAAACCGGATTCTTATAGGTAAAGCTTGGATCTATAAATCCATAACCATCCGTCTTAGGAACCCTATTGGCATCGATAGCTCCCAAAGAGAACCCTATGGTGCCTACTAAATCATAGACAAACTGATAGCTAAGAGAGCCACCATTGCTGGTCAAAACAGTGCCAAAAACGCCCGTAGCATTAAGACCAGTACCACCATGTACAATAGGAAGAACTCCTGTTACATCCTCTTCTAGGTTAACCAATGCTGACGGTCCTCCGACATTAGCTCCGCTAAAGACGCTAATCAACTTGAGCATGTTTTGAACTTTAGTGGAATCAATAAAGACTGGCTGATTGTTGAATCCACCCTTCTTCAAGAAGACATGCACCTGAACTTTAGTGCTTAGGGTATCAAGAACGGCATCTTGGAATAGATTAGTAAAATTCAAAGTTAGTAAGCCGGTAGCATAGTCAACAGATACACCAATCTTACCATCTACTATTACCCCGGCGTAACCGTCGTCACTGAGCCCATTGGTATTTGGAGAAAAGGACTGAACAGAAACTGAAAATCTAAGTTGATCTTTAGCTAGGGCATCAGCTTGAACGAAAGTGCAATCGGCAAATTTCATAGCTGGGAAACCAAGACGAGTGACACCAGTGGTAGCTTGAGCTGGTTTGTATTCAGCAATAAAATCATCTAGTATGTTGATAGTTCTCTCAGAACCAAACAATCCATCAGGAATTTCTAAAACAATAGTTCCAACCTCAAAATCTACTTTGTAGAAATTTCCATCTGGTCTATGAATTTCGCCAGCTTCACCAATGATAAGATTATCTGGTACAAAATAATCTACTCTACCAGAATCGAAATCTGGTCTATTTCCAAAGATACTACAAGTAATGCCGGGGATGGCACAGTCTGGAGCATTGAATCCATTAAGTGTAGTAAAGACACTCGGTACTAGTTTTGGTCTGCTATTGCTTACGACCAACGAATCGTCCCAAGTCAATTCTTTCTGGAAAGCTATTTTAATTGGGAAATTCACGAAATTATGCTGCGCAAAATAACCATCTGCCTGGAAAATATCTGGAGTTGGGTGCACCGCAGCAGACCTATCAGGTGTCAGCGAGCTATAATCGTCAGTTCGATCTATAAATTGTTCTAATCTAAATCGGATAACATTGAAATGTGTTCCAATTTTAGTAAATGGATTGGTGGATGGCGCCGGGAAAGTAGTAGTGGGAGAAGTGGTGAGAGGGAATCTGTCAATGTAATTTGATAGTAAATATCCGTCAGTAAAAGTGATATGGAAGTCTCCGTCGATATCTGCTCTCAGCATCTGACCGATAACATCACCCGTTAAAAATACCTTGCGAATAGTCAATACGTCAGCAACAGAGTCAATACTGATAATATCAAATCCACCATAATCAGCATCTACAGTAGGACTAATGATAACCAACTTAAAAGTACTCATTCCAATGATGGTACTAAACAATACACTGGCACTAGTGAATTGTGCTAAACGAGGGTCAGCTGGATTAGCAACCAACACACCATCGTATCCGTCAGCTACTACTGCCCCAGTGCTTGGGTTAACCAATTGAAATTGTACGCCGAATAAATTAGAGAACGGTACAATTTCAGTTAGATAACCGTTGGTAAATGAAGTAGTATAACCATCTGTTATTAATTTGGTGTGCAGTGGTAAACCAACCGTTAAATCATATCCAAGATACGAGTTAAGCAAATTCAGATCGTTAACGTCTACTACGCCATTTCCATCCACGTCTCCCACAATATAAGAGCAAAGGCGAGAATCGGCAATTCTATAAGTAAGACCTGGATTACCACCATTTGGGGTGATCTTGGCTCCAACGAAATCTCCATTAAGAAGATTTGTCTGCAAAGCAACTACAGAGCTATCGAATCTGGTTATGTCAGTTGGATCGTCAATAATTCTAATTATCAATTCATCTTTAACGATGGTTGCGCTATACAATTTGGAGTTAATTATGGAGGAAATAGAATCAAAGAACTTTACGTTTCTATCTGTGATGGCACCAATAAGAAGTGGTTCGGAGGCTGCTTCTAGATTAGTAATGTCAATGGTATTGAGTAGGCTAACCGTTGGAACAAACTGTTGTCTTGTAAGAACTGGATTGCCTGTTCTTTGGTCTGGTACTGGCGTATTTTCTAAAGTGGTGGCAGCTACAACAGCACGGAATACATCGTTGCCGGTAAATTGTAGTGGCTCTTGTGAAAAATCAACAGTAGCCAAAGTAGTTGGATCTTGAGCCGTTTTTGGTATGATGATACCATGACCTGATTCATAAGCTTGACCGTCTGAAATTTTAGCAGCATCAGTCCAAACTCTGAACCATAGTTGTTCTTCTGGAATATCAACCCACAAAGTTCCCGTAAAGGTGGTGATTCTAGAATTAGTCAGTCCGGTGTTAGCGGTAGCGCCAGCAGAGATGAGAATGTCACATTTATTGGCAGAACCAGAGCGTTTGATAGCAACGGCATAAAAAGCTCCAGGAGTCAAAACGTTACCCGCAGCCACTGGGCTATTGCTAAGGACAAAATCTACTGGTTGTGGAACGGAATCTAATACCACTCCCTCAGCTTGCAAACTAGCAAAATTAACGCTGATTTGGGCAACTGGAATATTAGATGGTGAAAAATCAATTGGTAAATTTGGTGCCACGTCAGTTGGACAGTCAAGAACTGTTTGAAGTGGATAGATACTGACTACTAGATCACCGTTCCATACCAAGTCATTTTGGGCGCCGATATCCAGATTACGAACCGAAAGAAGTAGTGTTACTTTTTGGATGTTGTTGGTGCTGGCTAAGAACTTCTCACCAATTTGTGTGGTAACATCACCATTAGAAAGAACCTTTTGGTCGCTCTCACTGGTAAAAATGTTGAGGGTGTCAATGTTGAAGAGTGGAAGGGCTCCCTGTAGCAATGCCTGCAAAGAAATGGGTCCATCCAAAAAGAAATCTCGGAAAAAGAGATTTGGTTGAACATCTTGAGCTACCATCAGAGGCGCTCTAGAAAGGGATAGAGGTCGAACCTCTTTGATCAAAATCTGACCGCCTAGATTGAAAGAAAGGGCAGGGTCTCCAATGAAATCATTAAACAAAAGAACTAGAATCCTGGTAAAATGCTTACGACTAGTTTGAGTTTCATTGGCTTTAAAATAGAATGTTTCGTATTGTAAATTGCTTTGGAAATCTAAACCAACCACACCAACTTTAACCGCTTTACGTCCTCCCACCCTAGAGTGAGATAAGGTAATTTCTAACTGATTGCCGAGGTTGTTATCGGCAGGTTGATTCTGAGCAAAAATGGCAGTTCCGTCCAAGAACCCAGAAACCAAGGTGGAGTCGAATAGAATATTTTGAACTAATACTTCTGGAAGAACACCCGTACCAATATGGTTATTAATGGTGGAGGATTCAATGGTGTCATTGAAATTCTGCTCTAAAGTTAGATCTGTGTCGTCTACCTGTTGGGCATCGAACCAAATATTCTTTTGGGCGGATACGGGAGTGCGTTTAGTCATAGATATCTCACCTAATATACTGTATAAATACCCTAGAGTTAGCTGGCTTTAGTATATTTATCAGCTCCTCTAATGCTTCCTTGCTCTTTATGTTACTACTAACTATACCAAAAGAATCTAAAATGTTTACTGAAAAGTCAAATAATCCCGTGCTTCTGTTCTTTAGAATGGCGAAATCAGTGTTTAAAGAAAACGCTTCATTGAAATTGACCAGGTAAGTAGTGAATAGGTCTTCAGTAACTGGGAAGACCGTATCTAGATTAGTACTGTAGTTAACATCCAGAGATTCTCCATATGGAGCATAAATAGGTCTGGAGATATCACTGATTCTAAAATTGTCCATCAAACTGAAGACGGGGTTGGCGCCAGTATAATCAGTTCCAATAAACAATTCATTAATAGGATCTCTGAACTTGATATTTTCTGTCAATCCATACCCATCCATTGGAACTCCGCCGCCTGGGGCAGAGGCACCCATCACAATAGGAAATTTGCCAAAGATGATCTCTGAGCCGAAAGTAACATCACTGAACTCATAACCATCTAGGAACAGTCTCATTTCATCTGATCCCATTCCACCATTGATCTTGTAGCTAGCCTTGACTCGGTGCCAGGTGTTTCTGGTCCAGAACACAGGTGCCCTTACCACGTAATCGATTCCTGAAGCCAAGATTCCGAAATTCATGTACCCAAAACGATCCTTAAAGATAGAGATACGATCTCCTTGAAGTCCTTTAGGAATATAGTTAACTACTACATGAGAGTTTTGGTTTGGTAATTTTCTATTTAGTCTAATGACCTGAGTATTTAGTGTTACGTTTTTATTTTCTGTAGTCTGATAGGTGATGATCAATGGTAAACTGTTAGCTGGCAAAAGTGTACCCAAGAAAATAGTCTTACCATCACTACCTACCGAACCTCCAGCGAAATAATCCTTCTCAACAGGGTCACCAATAATCTTGACGGTGATAACCTGTAGAATTGGATGCGGTACTATTACGGAGTTATCACCAATACTTAATCCTTCATCCTGTCTAGCGTGTTGTGTATCAATTTCTATCTTTCCTCCAACGAAATAATCGATACGAGGATCGCCTGCCTTCAACTTAACACTTAAAATTTGGCTAGCGGGAGCGCTGAGTTTGACGGCAGTGCTATTGACGCTAACTGCCTCCTCAATAACGGCACCAAAACCATCGAAATAGAATCTATCATTTGGATCATTAGCGGTGTCGAACAAAGGACTCAACCAGAACTCAATGGTTCCCTGCATTCTAGTATTTAGAATGCCAGTGTTTTCTACGATGATTGGCTTATCTAAGATCACTACGCTGTTACCAAAATTCTCATTAACCACAGCGGCAGACTGGAAATGTTGTTTATCTCTATTGGTATTACTGTAGAACCCAGCAGTATTACTAAATGGGAAGTTATCAAAATCAATCAACATCAATGTATTAGGATCTGATTTTAATGGCTTCAAAGAGTTAAAATCTTTAGTAATAGATCTTTGGTTATTTGGAATGCTTTCACCAATTCTAGTATCAGTTAACATCACAGAATAGATTTTTACTTGATCGATAATTCCATTGAGCTGATTGGTTCCATGGAAATCACTTCCCAAATAAGCTCGGTCATCTAACGCATCGAATTTGATCCTATCATAGGTGACGTATTCTAGTTCGTAAAATCCTTGGTGTAGGAAGTATGCTTGTGAAGGCAGCTTACTAACTTCAAAAGTAAAGAATCCATTTTGCAGACCGCTTCGAGCCGCATTGACATTCAAAATCTGGTATAAACCATTAGTAAATGGTGGTAATGGTTGAGGTTCAGCTGTATTGGTAGAGCTAATGAATAACGTTTTTCTATCTGCTGAAAATCCGTTGATGGTATAGAATCCTGCCACTGATGCTGGAGAGTTAATCAACAAAATATTGTTAGTATCTAGACCACTGAACAGATTGTGTTCATCTCTAACAGAGGAGTAACCGTCTTTTTGTAAATTGAATCCACCACCAATCCAGTAACTATATCTAATGACTGGAACGAGTCCGCTGAACTCGCTATGGGTGATAACATATTTCTCTCTTACTTCCACATTGACGGCACTTTTGTTAGCATTTATTGGTTTAGCATTAACCTGAATGTAGTTGATGGATAGATATGGATTGGCAAAATCTAGCGTACCATAATCAGTAAACACAATGGTTTCACTAATAGTATTGATACCGGAGACTCCGTTAATTGTTACTGTTACTGGAGTGGAAAAATCTACATTATTACCAGAGATGGTAGCACTGATGGTTCTACCATTTTGAGCATTACTGGGTGGAGATGCTGCCAAATTATTGGATACGAAAACACCGCCAATTAAAGTAGAGTTGGTGGTACCAATAGAAGTAACTGGCATAATGATCTTAGTAATCTTCGTTTCATCCAAAGAAATTGGAGGAGGTAGCATGGTCATCAAAACATTTTCTTGCTCATTGCTCCAAACGTAGGCTTGTTTTCTTACCCTTCTATGATTGATGCCAAGAGTTCTAATCAAAATTAGATCTCCCGCCTTAACATTATTCGAGATGGTTAAGATATTATGGAAATTGACATCTTTAGAAATACTATAAGAAGGTCTAAGTGCTCGAGCACCAGGAATCTCATTCTCCGTTCGAGAATAGACCTGAAAATTGGTAGTTGAAAAATTGACCGCCAGTTTATCGTCGATAACTAGAGTGTGACCCAATACTTGCAAAACAGTATAGGTGGTCGATAAGGAGGTGTTATCAACTCGCACTAGATAGCCAGGCTGAACTCCCTGAGTGGAGAAATTGGTACTAGCCGAAAAAATAGTATTGGTGCCCATGGTGCCAACGGCATCTGTACCTGTTAAGAAGGTATGAATAGTAGTGACGGCAATATTTGGCGAAACATCAATGTCGGAGGTAACTGGGAATTGGGTTCGGTTAATAGAAAATCTTCCATTAGTTAGGGTACGAGGCATGGAAGCACTTAATCCTAGTGTCTGACCGTTAATATTGATAATGGTATATCCGGTTGGCGAGAAACCAAGCTCATCAATAATAATGATGTCTCCAATAGAGATATTGAAAGAAGAGAAATTAAGACTAGAGGTAACACTAGTGCTGCCGGCAATAGTTTGCAAGTCAACTGAGCCTACAATATCTCTGTTGACCAATCCAACAATTTCTTCTGGGTCGACCGTTCTAAACTTTTCATGTAAGAAAGGGCGAAGCTTTTGTCCATACTTGATGATATTTGGAACTTCAAATCCATCCAAGAACAAATGCATCTCATCTCGGTTGTTTCGAGTATTCAGTTTCCAAGAGGCGGCGACATGATGTGGCTGACCTATTTTCCAAGCAGATACGTCCGCACTAACTGAGTAGGCTTGTTTATCTTTGTCATACACTCGGAAATTCATATAACCGGAGACATCCTTGAAGATAGATAACCTGCTTCTGCTAATATCTTCGCCAAAATCCAATACGTAATGTTCTAGATCTGCTAAGAAAGTAATACCCTCATCAATTGCCCCACCAGCTGTAATAGAGAATTTGATGCTACTAACTCCAGTAAAAATGGTAAGATTAGATGGCTTTGGAAGAAGCATACTTTTATTATCGTAGATTTTTCCATTGGAGGTAATTTCAAATTTGTAGCCGGGACTGTTTGGAGCAACGTAACCGTCAATGATTCTAACAAACCATCTCTGAAAATTTCCGGACATGTCGTTATCATAGTAGATAAAGACTCCGTCTTTATTGGTGTTAGGGGTACCGGTAACGCTGGTATGTTTGTTAAGCGAAAATTTACCGTTAGTAATGGCAGGATGATGTTCAGATGCTCCTATGAAAATCCTATTGGGAGCAATGGCATATCCGTCTCTAGTAATACTAAAAGTTAGGTTAGCATCGTTATCCAAACCGTTCCATTGAGGAATAATCCAATTCTCAAAAGTTCCTTCTTCTAACCTGATGTTAGCGTTGACTGGGAACTTAATAGTTTGATCAGGTTCCTTAACTAGAACTCCTTTACCAAATTTAGCGGTTAGTAAATCAAATGTACCGGTAGTACTAATTGGTTCGGGGAATAACAAGCTGCTACCCAATGACCAATTGATGAAGGCAGATTCAATAACTTCTGGTTCGATATGAGAGATGGTCTGACCAATATTTTTGATAGCACCAATAGTTGGTCCCTGAATAAAAGAAGATAAGGCTGCCATCAGGGCATCACGATATCTCTCTCTATTGAAATCGATATCAAAATTGGACAGCTCTGGAACATTAACCAAGGTTCCGAAATTCTTTAATAAAGCATCTCGCAAAGCACCGGCTTTGTAAGAAACGAAATATTGTGTATTAGCTGGAACCGTTAAGCTGTTACGGAAATCTATAACGTTGTCTCCATACTCATAACTGATAATGATCTCATCGGCTACGTAGGTGTAGTCAACAAAGTAGTCCCCTTTGTTGTAATCTACCACTATGCGGGAAATATTGTTAATGACAAAAGTATACTGTACATTAACTAAATCTCCATTAACTGGGGAATTGATGCCCGGAAGGATAAGTTTAACTGGGTCTCCCGGCACAATGGTGCCGGTACCATTCCATAACGATTTGCCATCCGAAACTCTGGTTACACTGAAAGTATAGGTGATATCTGGGGACAAATATGGTATATTTTCATTGACAGTCACATAAAAATTACTTCCATCAAACTGTACGTTTTCAAATACTTGTTTAGAAATCGGAGCGACGTTAATGTTGAAGTTATTGGCAGTACTAGAGAAGGCAAAGTTAAGCGGATTAGTGCTATTCAACAGATCATTATATTCATAAATCGACCTAATAGATTTGACTTGATTAGTTACTCCGGCTATGAACGAACTGTTAAAGAAAATTCCAACGGCTCCATTAAGTAGCTGGTATGGTGCTGAAGAGTTGTTGTTTAAGAACAACTCATCGGAAGCATCCAGAGTTTCTGGTAAAATAGTACCGTCATCAAAAGAGGTG
>Ga0210384_10006227_pt1 | contig 12761 bp, 9 predicted proteins | sample IncBWH2MmetaG_FD_160574 | JGI IMG/M metagenome (GOLD analysis project Ga0210384, IMG submission 160574) | Forest soil microbial communities from Barre Woods Harvard Forest LTER site, Petersham, Massachusetts, United States - Inc-BW-H-2-M | ecosystem: Environmental > Terrestrial > Soil >... | reverse complement strand
TGCCGACTACAACGGCTTTCCGCTCGGGGATTTCAATGCTATGCCGCAGAACGGCATTGGCTTCCCGGCACCGTCGGGCCCGTACACGTTGCCAACGCCGTTGAACACGACCGATTTCACCCAGGCGCGCTTCTTCAACGTTCCCGAAGGGGGCTCCGACTGGTGGGATCTTTATTCACTGACCGTGCACTGGAAGACCGGCGTGGGCGAACTCGTTTCCTCGACCGCGTACTTCGACCGCAAGGTGGATGAAACCGAAGACGAGTCGGAATTCATCTGGGCCGCAATCACTTCCGGAGCCTGCATGAATCCGGCACCCTTCTGCAATCCGCCCGCCCCGGGCTCGATCGAGGAGATCAAGGACTATCAGCGCTTCGTGGAGGAAATCCGCTTCGCCTCGACCCTGTCGGGCCCGCTGCAATTCGTGGTCGGTGCGTTTTATTCCGACTTCCACGGCCGCGTGCCGTTCGCCTCGCTGTACCCGCCCGCCACGGTCCCGAACCTCGACAACCAGCTGATCCCCGGTGGAGTGCCCAACAACTCCGCTGGCATCCCCAACCTGGTGTTTGCGCAGGACTACCACACCGACATCGAGGAGCCGGCGGTGTTCGGCGAGTTGTCCTACGACATCACGCCGGCGCTCAAGGCGACCGCGGGCCTGCGCTGGTATCAGGTGAAGGCCACCTCACACGGGTACGAGGAAGGGTTGGCAACCGGTAGCTATGACACGGTCATTGGCCCGGAAGCTACCACCAAGCAAAGCGGCACGAATCCGAAATTCGAGCTCGACTACCACTTCACGCCTGACCAGATGGTTTACGGGCTGGCGTCCAAGGGATTCCGGCCGGCCGGCGTGGTGCCGATCGTGCCGCCGGGAACACCCGGCACGCCCAACGACTGCGCGGGGCAACTCGCCGCGCTGAACCCGAACCTCAAGATCGAGGATACGCGCAGCTTCAACTCCGACTCGCTGTGGAACTACGAGCTCGGCACGAAGAACGCGTGGCTCGACCACCGTGTCATCCTGAACGCGGCGGCGTTCGACATCCGCTGGAAGAACATCCAGCAGCAGATCCTCCTGCCGTGCGGCTTTCAGTTCATCTCGAATGCCGGTGCCGCGGAGAGCAAGGGCGGCGAGCTGGACCTGCGCGCGCGCGCCACCGACCGACTGGATGTGTCGTTGGGGGTCGGCTATCAGGACGCGAAGATTACTGAGAAGGGCAACTCGCTGCAGCCAGTGGGCTCGCCGGTTTACCAGGTGCCCGACTGGACCGCTAACGGTGCACTCACCTACACCGCCCCCCTGACAACCAGCTGGAATTTGGTCGGCGTGGTCGATTACTCTTATGTCGGCAGCAGTTTCAGCGCCAACAACAGCGTGACCAATCCGCGCAAACGACCCGCCTACCGGCTGCTGAACGCGCGTTTCGCGTTTTCGCACGGCGCAACCGAGCTCGCGCTGGTCGGCAAGAACCTCACCAACGAGGTGACGAACCTGGCCGATAACCGCTCGATCGCTGCCGAGGTCCCCGGCCGGCCACGGCTGTTCCTCAACGAGCCGCGCACTCTCGGTATCGAAGTCACTCAACGCTTCTGAGCACCCCATGGCAAGCCGTAGTACCGTGATCCGGCCGCGCCGCGCATGGGCGAGCGCAGCGCTCGCTGTCGCATTCTGCGTCTGCGGCCCGCGGGGCTGGGCGCAGCTCCCACCCGAACCTGCGGATGTCACCGAGCAGCTCGCCGTGCCAGCCGGCCCGCACTGGATATGGGTCAATGACGTCGCCTTCTTCGCGTTCCCGGACGGCAAGGCGTATCTCGTGGACGGCGACAGCGGAAAGATGCTCGGGATGCTGAGTACCGGGTATTCGTTCACCTCAGTCGTTGTCCCTAAGGCCGGCGGGACGATCTATGCACCGGAGACCTACTTTTCGCGCGGCAGCCGTGGCACGCGCACCGATATGGTGACGATCTACGATGCCGCGCACCTGCAACCGATCGGGGAGATCGAGATTCCGCCGAAGCGCGCGTCCGTGATGCCCATGCCCGGCGCCCAGGCACTAACGGACGATGATCGCTTCCTGCTGATCTACAACTTCACTCCCGCGCAGTCGGTCACGGTCGTGGATATGCGCTCGCGGAAGTTTGTCGGAGAGATCGAGACTGCCGGCTGCGCACTGGTGTATCCGACCGGGCCACGCAGCTTCTTTTCGATCTGTGGCGATGGCGCGCTGCTCGTGACGACGCTCTCGGATTCGGGAGAGCTGGCGCGCCGCGCTCGCACCGCATCGTTCATCGATGTGCTGAAGGATCCGATCAGCGAGAAGGGGGTACGCTCGCGCGACACGTGGCTGTTTGCTTCGTTCGAGGGTGTGCTGCATCCGTTGCGCGCTACCGCCGCAGGTGTGGAAGCGGAGCCCAGTTGGCCATTGTTCACCAAGCCGGAGCTCGCACAGCACTGGCGCACCGGAGGGCTGCAGCATCTGGCGGTGCATCCCGGCAGCGGCCGACTGTACGCGATCGTGCATCAGGGCGGACCGGAGACGCACAAGGACCTCGGCGACCAGGTCTGGGTATACGACTTCGTTTCTCACAGGCGAGTACAGACAATTACCACCCGCAATAAGGTTGGTTCCATCCAGGTATCGCAAGACTCCCAGCCGCTGTTGTTCGCGTGCTCGCTCGAAAGCAACCGGCTGGAAATCTACGACGCGAATTCCGGCAAGTACCTGAGAACCGTGGAGGCGCTCGGTCAGACTCCAACGGTGTTGGTCCTTCCCTGAGCCAGCGAGTGCCTGCTATGCCCAGCCCCATCGACACGTTGGTAGAACGAATGGCACGCGGCCTGGCGCGACGGGTGTCACGGCGTAGCTTCCTCGGCAGTGTTGGTGCGCTGCTGTTCAGCAGCACGGGCGTGCCGCTGCTGCCGGTTGCACGAGGTGAGCAGCCGACCGCCGCAAAGCCGGACCAAGCCGTGGATCCCGGTGACCCGCAGACGTGCGAGTACTGGCGGCACTGCGCCATCGACGGTTTCCTCTGCGGCTGCTGCGGAGGCTCGGCACACAGCTGCCCGCCGGGCACCGAGCAGTCGGCCGTCACCTGGGTAGGGACCTGCCACAACCCAGCGGACGGGCATGACTACATCATCTCCTACAACGATTGCTGCGGCAAAAGCGAGTGCGGCCGCTGCCTGTGCAATCGCAACGAGGACGACAAGCCTCTGTACATGCCGTTCAAATCGAACGACTACAACTGGTGTGCGGGCAGCAAGGTCGGAATTTCCTACCACTGCTCGACCGCGCGTGTTGTCGGCGTAGCCAAGTGAAGCACGGAGCAGTGTGTGCGGCGATGTTGGCAATGGGCTGCTCGCCGCTCGCAGGGCAGTCGCTGGCATCGAAGTCGGCCGGCCTGACGCCGCCCGTTCAAGCCAACTACATGCTCAACTGCATGGGGTGTCATCTGCGCGATGGCTCCGGGGCGGCGGGCAAGGTCCCATCGGTGCGCGAATCCCTGCTGGCGCTTTCCGGCAGTGCCGCCGGCCGCCGTTACCTGGTGCAGGTACCGGGAGCCTCACAGTCGCCGCTTTCGGATCTCGAGTTGGCGCAAGTCCTTACCTGGATGGCGCGCAACCTGAGCGCACAAACCGTACCGCCGGATTTCACCGACTTCACCGCGGCGGAGGTCGCGGCCTATCGCCGCTCGCCGCTCGTCAATGTGCGGCAGACGCGAGCTCGGCTGGTTGAGGCGAGTGATTTCGACAAGTCGCGCGGCCCGCGGGCGTCCGCAACTTCGGCGCAATAAGGAGCCAGGCGCGCGCGGACCTTCAGTGCGGTTTGCCTCGGTGCTGCGGCTACGCGGGTGCCGCCGCGCGCGCAGCAGGTGCCACGGGCGTGGCTGCCTCGGCCTGCTCGGCCTCGATCAGCTTGCCGAGGACACGCCTGAAGTGCGCGAGGGGCGCATCCGCCAGAATCGCCAGCGGCTGGAAGCTGGGATCCTCATCAAAAGTTTTCTGCTGGCGCTCGATGATCGCCTTGTCCTCCATGAAGCCCTCGATCAGGCTCTTCAGGAGCGATCTCGAGATGGTCGAGTCCTCACCTTCGAAGTTGTTCAGGTAGGCCCAGAAAAAGTGCGTGGTGCGCTCGGTCTCCGGCGTCATGTATTGGCAGTTGCGATATTCCCTGGCGTTCTGAACCTTGCCCTGCTCACCGCCTTGACCGGCCGGTGCGAACATCGTCTCCATGTAGAAGATGCCGGGAATGAGCATGGTCACGTGATTGCGCCGGTCGACTCGGGCATCCTTGTCGGGAATGACCCGCTTGTGAAACGGGGGTGATTCGCTCCCCATGTGCCAGCGTTCCACACGGAATCCACGCTCCTGCTTCTCCACCACGACCGGTTTGGTGACGTACGCATACTCTTCGGAGCCGCCGAGGGTGTTGGTATGAACGAATGCCAGGTGCGCGAAATCACTCAGATTGTCGACGATGAGCAGATAGTTGGCATCGTAGTGGAGGTAGGCCGGCAGCCCTTTCCACTTCGGGTCGTGCAGTGGAGCATATTCCGGAATCAGAGACCGGTCGGCGCGCGCCGGGTCACCCATCCAGATCCAGATCAGATGCCCGCTCTCGACGATCGGGTATTTGCGCACTCGCAGTTTGGGCGGGATCATGTCCTGACCGGGAATCTGCACGCACTTGCCCGTGTGGTCGTACTTGATGCCGTGGTACATGCAACGCACGCTGTCGCCTTCACGTCGACCCTCGGAGAGAAGTGCGCCGCGGTGCGGACAACGATTGTTCAGCGCGATCATCTGGCCGCTGTCGCCGCGATAGAGCAAAACGTGCTCGCCAAGCAGAGTGCGAGCCAACAATTTGCCGTCGATCAGTTCGTAATCCCAGGCGGCCACATACCAGCAGTTTTTTAGAAACATGGCGGCTCCGCGACTCGCGACACTCTTTATATGTGTGGCCGGGACATCCGCAACACCGGCCGGAGCCCCTATCATAGAGCAGGCGGTCGCCGCCTCGCTAAAACAGTGAAAGTTAAAGAGTTTTGTCTGAGCGATATCGGCGACGATATCGTGGCCCGTTTCGATAGGCCAACCGGGTTTTGTCAGACGTCAATGCTGGCGACCCTCGAGCGCTTCAGGTCGTGTGGCGGCTCGGAGCTACGCCTGAAATTCCTCGTCATCAACAGACAATGAACCGCGTGCGGCGCCTCAGATGAGTTTATGCGCCGCGATCGGGAGCGTCCGCAGCCGTTTGCCCGTGGCCGCGAAAATGGCATTGCAGATCGAGGGTGCCACTGGCGGTACCGCGACCTCGCCGACTCCACCGGGCCGCGCATCGCTTGTCACGACATGGACATCGAGGCTGGGCATCTCATTCAGCCGCAGCACGCGATAGTCGTTGAAGTTGCGCTGCTGCACCCGACCGCGCCGGAGCGTGACGTCGCCCCAAAGTGCGGCCGTGAGGCCGTACACGATGCCGCTCTCGAGCTGCGATTCGACGATGCGCGGATTCACGGTCTGTCCGCAGTCGATGACGCAGGTGATCTTGTGGATCTTGAGTTTGCCAGCCTCGACAGACACCTCGGCGACCTGCGCGATGTGCGAGGTGTAGCCTTCCATGAAGGCGATGCCCTTGAAGTGTCCGTTGGGTGCATGGCCCCAGCCCGAGCGCTCGGCGATGACCTCGAGCACCTGCAGATGCCGCGGCTTGCCGGAGAGGAGCTCCCGGCGAAACTCGAGCGGATCCTTCGACACCAGTGTCGCGATCTCATCGATCGAGCTCTCGATTGCAAAGCAATTCGGTGCGTGGCTCACCGAGCGCAAGTAGCCGACGCCGATGCCGATCTCCTGGCGGGTATACCGCAAATCGAAGTTCGCCACGGCATAGGGAAAGTTCTGCACGTACTCGATCACCGAATCGAAGGGATCCTTGCTGGTCGGATCGAAGCGCGAGGTGATGGAAGGGCTGACGATGTGCAGCGTCCAGGCGCTGAGCTTGCCGTGCTCATCCACTCCGGCACTGACCGCTTCTCGCGCCGGCGGCCGGTAAAGGTCCTGGGTCATGTCATCTTCGCGGGTCCAGATCAACTTCACCGGTGCGCCGACGGCCTTCGACGCCGCGACCGCTGCGGGCACAAAATCCACTTCCAGGCGGCGGCCGAAGCCACCGCCGAGCAGGGTGGTGTGGACGTTGACCTGGCTCGGTTTCAGGCCGGCCGCCTCGGCCGCGGCGGCCTGCGCCATTTGCTGCACCTGCGTCCCGACATACACGTCGCAGCCATCGGGCCTGACATCGGCCGTGCAATTCATCGGCTCCATGGTCGCGTGCGCCAGGAGCGGCAGCTCGTAGACTGCGGTGAATGTCTTGGCGGCCCGCTTCAGGCCTTCGGCAGCGTGGCCACCTTTGAGTGCGGCCGCCACATTCTCGCTCGAGAGGGCCGAGACGCCGGGCTTGGCGGCGGCCGCGGTCAGCTGCGACCAGATCGCCGCGTTGTCGAGGTGGGCGTTGGGGCCGGGTGCCCAAACGATGCGGACGGCATCGCGCGCCTTCTTGGCCTGCCAGAAATGCTCCGCCACGACGATTACCGCGCTCGCGGTTGGCACCACGCGGCGCACCCCCGGCATGGCGAGCGCGGCGGCCGAGTCGACCGAGGCCACCGTGCCGCCCAGTTCCGGGCACAGCGCGATGGTGGCGTACAGCATGCCTGGCAGCTTCACATCGAGGCCGAACTCAGCGCTGCCGTCCACCTTGCTCGGCGTATCGAGCCGCGCCAAGGGCTTGCCGATCAGTCGAAAATCGGCCGGACTCTTCAGCGTTACCTCCTTGGGGACCGGGAGCCTGGCGGCCGCCTCGGCCAGTTCGCCGTAGCTGGCATACTTGCCGGAGGCGCTCGTGACCCGGCCGTTGCTCGCGCGGCAGCTCGACGGGTCGACCCGCCAGCGCCGCGCCGCAGCCGTGACCAGCATCGAACGCGCCTGAGCGCCCGCTTTTCGCAGCTTCTCCCAAGCATCCGGAATGCTGTTGCTGGTGCCGGTGACCTGACCGCCGTTGAGCGCATTCACGTAGGCCTCGCCCACCGGTGCGGCCACGATCTTGATCCGGGACGGATCGACCTCGAGCTCCTCGGCGAGCAGCGTCGGCAATGCGGTGTACACGCCTTGCCCCATTTCCGAGCGATCGACGACGATGGTGATGGAATCGTCGCTGCCGATTCTGAGCCAGGCATTCAACTGACTGCTCGACACCGTCGCCGCTCGCGAACCCCCCTTGAGTCCGGGCAGAGCCAGCGCCAGCACGAGCGCGCCACCGAAGTTGGCCGAGCGCTGCAGGAATTCCCGGCGCGAGCGATCGATACCGCCAGGGTGCTCGCGCGATCGGCTGCTCATGTGGATTTCGCCTCGCGGAGCAGTTCGGCTGCCCGGTGGATGGCTCGGCGGATACGCGGATAGGTGCCACAGCGGCAAATGTTTCCCGCGAGGGCCGCGTCGATGTCGCTGTCGCCCGGTGACGGATTGGCCTGCAGCAGTGCCACCGCCGACATGATCTGTCCCGACTGGCAATAGCCGCACTGGGGCACGTCGAGCTCGATCCAGGCGCGCTGTACGGCGTGCGACCGGTCGCGCGACAGCCCTTCGATGGTCGTCACCGCTTTGCCCTCGAGTGCCTGCAGCGGCAGCAGACACGAGCGCACAGGCCGCCCGTCGACGTGTACGGTGCAGGCGCCGCACAGGGCGAGACCGCAGCCGTATTTCGTACCCGTGAGTCCGAGGTGATCCCGCAGGACCCATAGCAGCGGGGTGTCGGCGTCGGCCTCGACACTTTGCGCTTGACCGTTCACAGTGAATCTGACCATCCGCGAAGAATAACCCCCGCAGTTACGCTCGAGCCAGTCTGGCCGCCTCGGTGCGACGGCCCCGCGACCCCCGCCGCTCGCTATCGAGACCCGCGCGGGCGTGGTACGTTAGTTTGGCGAGCGGCGCGACGCCGGACTCATGGCCATTGCCGCGCCTGCTGGTCGATCACTCTGGCGCTCGCGGAGAAAGATGCATGACCGCGTCTCGCTGGCTTTTCGCGATAGCACTCGCTGGACTGGTAGTTGTCGCCGCTGCGATCTGGTATTTCATGGGTCCCGGGCCGCTGACTTTCGCCGGCACCGAGACGGTACGCCTCGCGGACTATCAGGGGCCAAATCCTAGCGGCGTGCCCAGCGAGCTGTCGCAATCAGATCCTGTCACGCGCGGCAGGTACCTGACGCATGCGGCGGACTGCCAAGCGTGCCACACACTCGAGGGCGGACTGCCGTTCGCCGGCGGACGCGCGTTCAAGACCCAGTTCGGAACACTGTATTCCTCGAACATCACGCCGGATCGCGAGACCGGAATCGGCGCCTGGAGCGCCGGCGACTTCCTGCGTGCAGTCCACAAAGGCGTGCGTCCCGATGGCACCCACCTCTATCCCGCATTCCCCTATGCAGCTTATACGTATCTGACGGACGATGACGTGCAGGCGATATGGGCGTACCTGGGCAGCATCCCGGCGGTAAAGAATCCAATACCTGCGAACGATCTGGCATTTCCGTTCAATCAGCGCTGGCTGATGGGGATCTGGTCAGGACTCTTCAACCCGGACCGTCGCTTCGCTCCGAATGTGCGACGCACTCCCGAGTGGAACCGCGGTGCATACCTCGCAGAAGGATTAGCGCACTGCGGGGACTGTCACACGCCGCGCAATCTCCTGCAGGCACTCGACAATCGACGCAAGTTCGGCGGTGCTTTGACCGCGGGATGGCGGGCTTACAATATTACGGGCCATCCGATGACCGGCGTTGGCGGCTGGAGTGAGGAAGACCTGGCGCAATACCTTGCGACTGGCCATGCCACCAACCACGGCACCGCCTCCGGTCCCATGGGCGAAGCCGTCGATATAAGTCTGAGCAAGCTCACGCCCAGTGATATCCGGGCGCTCGTGGCCTACGTGCGCAGCATCCCGCCCATCGCTGCGTCCGATTTTCCGGCGGTGCGGACTGAAGTTGCCGACGCCACGCCCTGGTCGGGGGCTGATGTGACTGCGGACTCGCTCGGCAAGCAGGTCTTTGCAGGAGCCTGCGCCGGCTGTCACGGCTGGACCGGGACCAGCCCAGTGATGGACCGCGCCACGCTGATTGGTTCACGGGCGCTAAACGATCCTACCGCCGTGAACGTCGTCCAGATGGTGCTGAGCGGTTCCCCAGCCGGCATGCCTGCATTCGGCGCGGCGTACTCCGATGCGGAGATCGCAGCGGTCGCCAACTATGTCACGGCGAGATTCGGTGCCAAGGCCTCCGCGGTTACCGCTCGCAAGGTCGCGCATTTGCGTACAACGACATGACAGTTCGTCGCAACACACACGAGGTCTCTTCAACGTGTCCATCAAACTGACCGTGAACGGTGACAGCCGCGAGCTCGATATCGATCCGGACATGCCGCTGCTGTGGGCCATCCGCGATCACTTGCGGCTCACCGGCACCAAGTTCGGCTGCGGCATGGCACTGTGCGGCGCTTGCACGGTGCATATCGATGGACAGCCGACGCGCTCATGCGTGACACCGGTGTCGGCGACACAGGGTCGGCAGGTGACCACCATTGAAGGCCTGGCGACGCCCGCCGGTCGCGCAATCCAGGCGGCATGGGTCGATGGCAACGTCCCGCAGTGCGGTTACTGCCAGAGCGGGCAGATCATGTCAGCCGCCGCGCTGCTCGCCGCCAACCCCCACCCGAGCGATGCCGACGTTGATTCGGCGATGGCCGGCAACATCTGCCCCTGCGCGACCTACGTGCGCATCCGCAGCGCTATCCGTCACGCGGCCGAGGCCCTGGCGGCCGGCACTTCCGCCCCGGCTCAGGGCTGAAGGAGGGCATCATGTACTTCCGTCAGATCGAACTGGCGCCGCCCTCCGAGACATCTCCCGCCGGGGTCACCCGCCGGCAGTTCTTGAAGCTCACCACGCTCGCAGGCTCCGGGCTCACTCTCGGAATTGCTCTGCCGGGCTGTGGTGGCAGGGGTGGCAGCTCTTCCGCCGGCGGGGCGGCCGCCGGTCCGCTCACGATGCCGTTCGTGCACATCGCTCCCGACAACACCGTTACGGTACTGTCGAAGCACCTCGAGGCGGGACAGGGCGTGTGGACCGGGCTGCCGGCGATCGTCGCCGAGGAGCTCGACGCCTCCTGGGAACAGATGCGTGTAGAGAGCGCGCCCGCGGAGGTGCCGCTCTACGGCAACCTGGCGATGGGCCGCAAGGTTCAGCTCACCGGCGGGTCCACCGCGATTGCCAACTCCTGGCAGCAGTTGCGCCAGGCGGGCGCCACCGCGCGCGCCATGCTGGTCGCAGCCGCCGCGAAGGAGTGGAACGTGCCGGCAGGGGAGATCACGGTGAGCGAGGGCGTGGTAGCGCACACCGGCGCCGGCAGGCGGGCGAGCTTCGGGGAGCTCGCGAGCGGTGCGGCGCGCCAGAGCGTTCCGACGGACGTGCCGCTGAAGGATCCCAGCCAATTCAGAATCGTCGGCAGCGAGCAACTGACGCGGCTCGATGCGCGCGCCAAATCAAGCGGCCGGCAGCAGTTTGCCATCGACGTCATGCTGCCGGGCATGATGACCGCAGTCGTCATGCGTCCGCCGCGCTTCGGCGGCCAGGTGAGCTCGTTCGACGCCTCCAAGGCGAAGGCGGTGCCGGGCGTCGTCGATGTGGTGCAGATTCCCCGCGGGGTGGCGGTGGTGGGGCGCGACATGTGGTCCGCCCGCAAGGGGCGCGAAGCTCTCAATGTGACCTGGGATGAGTCGGCTGCCGAGAAGCGCGGCACCGCCGAGCTGATGAAGGAATACCGCGCGATGGCCCGCGGCAAGCAGGCGGTGACCGTCTCCGAGCGCGGCGACGTCGAGGCGGCGCTCACGCACGCGATGAAGCGAGTCGAAGGCGAATTCGAGTTTCCGTACCTCGCGCACGCGCCCATGGAGCCGCTCACTGCGGTGTGCCGGCTGGGCCCCGACAAATGCGAGATCTGGGCCGGCTGCCAATCCCAGACCGCGGATCAGGCGAACGCCGCCGCCGCGGTGGGACTCACGCCCGCACAGGTCTCCATCAACACGCTCGCTGCCGGCGGGACGTTCGGCCGGCGTGCGACGCCGGATTCGGACTACGTCGCAGAAGTGGCCTCGATAGCCAAGGCGACCGGCGGCAAATACCCGGTGCGGCTCGTCTGGACGCGTGAGGATGACATTACCGGTGGGCGCTACCGGCCGCTCTACTATCACCGAGTCACTGCCGCCATCGGCAGGGACGGCACGGTAGCGTACCGGCAGCGCGTAGTGGGTCAGTCGATCCTGGCGGGTACGCCGTTCGCGGCCATGATGATCAAAAACGGCGTGGATCCCACGGCGGTCGGTGGCAGCGCCGCCGAGCAATACGACCTCGCGAACGCTCACATCAGCTGGAACGAGGCGAAGGTCGGCGTGCCGGTGTTGTGGTGGCGGTCCGTCGAGAACACCCACATGGCCTTCTCCAAGGAAGTGATGATCGACGAGTTGGCGCAGGCGGCTGGGCAGGATCCCCTGGCGTTCCGCCTGGGTCTCCTCGCCAGCCGTCCCCGCCATGTCGCTGCGCTGAAGCTCGTCGCTGAGAAGGCGGGCTGGGACAAATCCTTCTCAAAGGAAAAGGGGCGCGGGCGGGGAGTCGCGGTACACGAGTCTTTCGGCTCAGTCGTGGCGCAGGTCGCCGAGGTCACGGTGAGCGGCGACAAGATCAACGTCGACCGGGTGGTATGCGCGGTGGATTGCGGCATCGCCGTGACGCCAGATGTCGTGAAGGCGCAGATGCAGAGCGGCATCGGCTACGGATTGTCGGCGGCGTTGCTCGGGCGCATCACCCTCACCGACGGCCACGTCGATCAGAGTAACTTCCACCAGTACCAGGTGCTGCGTATGACCGAGATGCCGCGCGTGATCGAGGTGCACATCGTGCCCTCGGCCAACCCGCCGTCGGGTGTCGGAGAGCCAGGTACTCCACCGATCGCCCCGGCAGTCGCGAACGCGGTGCGCGTGGCAACCGGTGTCCGCCTGCACACACTGCCATTCGATCTGGCCGCGGCGCGTAAGCGCAGACCTGAGGTGCCGGCATAGCGAGATGCAAAAAGTCGCAGGTGGGGTCGTGGATCGGCGCGAATTCCTCGAGCAGCTCACGAGCATAGCTGCCTTCATTCCCGGACTGACACTACTGCCGGATGTGGAGGCCTTTGCCGAGCACGCGCACGCGCGAGCCAAGGCGTCCGCGCGGCCGCGCACCCTCACGGCTCAGCAGGATGCCACGGTGACGTGCATCGCGGAGCTGTTGCTGCCTGAGACCGACACCGTCGGCGCCACTTCGGTCGGCGTGAATCGGTTCATTGATCTGCTCCTGACCGAGTCGATGCTTGAGGCGCAGCGCGACCGGTTCCTCGCGGGGCTCGCGGCGATCGATGCCCGCAGCCAGTTACTCTTCGGCACAGCGTTCATCACCGCACACCAAGAGCAACAGGAGTCGCTGATGCGCGCGTTGGATGTGCGTTGGCCGGAGCCCTCCCGCACCCCAGCCGAGGTGGCCGCCCTGCTAAGCGCGCCCATCACGGCAGAGGGCGGGTTCGCGCTGCTGAAGCGTCTGGTCGTGCTCGGCTACTTCACCTCCGAGCCGGTGGCCAAGGGGCTCATCAAGGCGCCGATCATTCCCGGAAGGTACGACGGCTGTGT
>Ga0210384_10006224_pt1 | contig 12764 bp, 14 predicted proteins | sample IncBWH2MmetaG_FD_160574 | JGI IMG/M metagenome (GOLD analysis project Ga0210384, IMG submission 160574) | Forest soil microbial communities from Barre Woods Harvard Forest LTER site, Petersham, Massachusetts, United States - Inc-BW-H-2-M | ecosystem: Environmental > Terrestrial > Soil >... | reverse complement strand
ATTCCGCGATCAGCAGATCGGCGCCGCGCGCGGCGGTCGCCACCTCGTCGGTCCACTCGGTGTCGCCGGTGTAGGTCACCACCTTGTCACCCATCTCCACGCGCAGCGCGGTCGGGTTGGTCTCCCGCGTGTGGCGGGCCGGCTGCGGGGTCACCACCAGGTCGAGCACGCGATGCGCGCGGCCCGGCTCCATCTCGATCCACTGGAGCGCGAATTTCGGGGTCATGACGTGCGAGCCGGGGAAGAGCGCCTCGCGGATCGCGTCCATGCGCGCGCGGAGGTCGCGGGGCCCCGCGATGGTGAGCGGACGCCGGCGGCGGGCCCCCAGCATGGCGTCGATCAGCAGGAAGGGCACGCCGCCGCAGTGATCGCCGTGGAGATGCGTCAAGAGGATCGCGTCGAGCGAGTTGGGCTCGATGCCCTGCTGGGCGAGCGCGATCAGCGACGATGTGCCGAAGTCGATGGCGAAGCGCGAGGCGGGCCCGTCGACCACGATGCAGGTCTGGAAGCGCCCCCCGCTCCCGAAGGAGTCGCCGGAGCCGACGAAGCGCACCGTGATGGGCATGGCGCCGGCAATTCTGCCCGACCGCCCGGCCCTGTCAAGACCGTCCAGCCCGGTCGCGAAAAGCTTCTCAAGACGGGCGCGGCCTGCCAGGATGGGCGCGTGCGGCTCTTCGACACGAAGTTCGGCGCCCGCTTCCTCGACGACGTGCCCGCCGCGCCCGGCGTCTACCGGCTCTTCGACCCGAGCGGGGCGCTGCTCTACGTGGGCAAGGCCGCGAACCTGCGGCGGCGGCTCGGGCAGTACCGGCTCAGCGGGCGGCGCCGGAAGGAGCGCAAGCGCCGAGCCCTGGTGAAGGCGGCGGCGCGGATCACCTGGGAGGTGCTGGAGTCGCCGCTCGCGGCCACCCTCGCCGAGATCCGGCTGATCCAGACGCTGCGGCCGCCGAAGAACGTGGCGACGGCCTTCTCCTTCCTGTACCCCTTCGTCGGCATTGCGGTGGACGGCGACGAGGTCTACTTCTGCCTGACCACCTCGCCCGAGGCCTTCCCCGCGTTCGACTTCCACGGCGCCTTCCGCTCTCGCGCAGTGACCGGCGAGGCCTTCCACTCGCTGATGGCGTTGCTACGCTACGTGGGCCACCCCGTGCCACGGCATCGGTGCCGGCGCCTGGGCGCCGCGCGGTACTCCACCGTTCGCGGGTTCCGGCGTCTGCCCGCGGGGAGCGCGGCAACGTGGGGGCGCCTGCTGCGTGGCGCCTCGCGCGAGGGGCTGGAGGCCCTGGCCGTGCGCCTGGTCGAGCACGCCGGGGCGCGGGCGCGCCGGGCCGAGACCCACGAGGCCATCCGGGCGATCGCGCGGTTCTACGACGACGAGGCACGGGCCCTGGCCCGGGTCCGCACCGTAACCGGCTACGAGGGCTATCCCGTCCCCCAGCGGGATCGCGATCTGCTCTTCGCCCAGGTCGCCTCGGTCGAGTGACTGACACGGCTTGTCGCCGGATCAAGCGCGTTTGGTAACTCGGTCGCTCTTTTCGTCCCATAAGCTAGCGTCATAACAGGCAAAAACTGCTGGCACCCCTGGTGCATACCTCAACGGTATGCCTGACGCCCGCCCCGTGCGCCGCATCCTCGTCGTCGACGACGACGACGGCATCCGCGAGGTGCTGACGACCGCTCTGGCCCGGGACGGCCATGAGGTGGTCGGCGCCCGGGACGGTAGAGAGGCCCTCGACCTCCTCGAGCAGCAGTCCTACGACCTGGTGCTGAGCGACCTCCGGATGCCCGACGTGGACGGCCCGAAGCTCTATGAGACCTTGCGGACGCGTCACCACTTCCCGGTGCGCTTCGCCACCAAACTGCCCCGGGTGATCTTCATGACCGGCAACGCGGCCGAGCACGCCGAGTTCCTTCGGGGCACCACCGACCCCATCCTCGAGAAGCCCTTCCCGCTCCGCGTCATCCGGCAGATGGTGAGTGTGTTGTTGACCGCCTCCGCGCCCTCCTAGCGACTCGTGCGGCTCGCCACCAAGATCTTCCTCGTCTCCGCTCTCGTCATCCTGGTTCTCTGCGGGACGGTGGTCTGGAGCCTGCTCACGGTCAAGCGGCTCGTGACCGTCAGCCGGCAGATCTCCACCCGCTCGGTGCCCGCGCTCCGGGCCGAGAGCGCGCTGCGCGAATCCATCCAGAGCCTGGTGCGGCTCGAGACCCGCGCGCTGGTCCTCAGGGATCGGCGCTACGCGACCGCCTGGGACGAGCGGGCGGCCCAGACCGCGCTGGAGCTCCGCGAGCTGGGCGGCCGTCTGCAGGCCACCGAGGAACGGGCGGCGCACGGGGAGGCGCTCGCCGCCTTCGAGAGCTACCGGGGCCGGGTCGAGGAAGAGCGCCGGCTGGTCGCGGCCGCGCAGGCCGCGGCGGCGCTACGCCTCGCGGAAGGTCCGGCCCGCGAGGCGGCGCAGCGCATGGAGACCGCGTTGGCCGACATGACCGCCGCTACCGAGCGGGCGTTCGCGCGCTCCCAGGCACAGGCCGAGGCGCTCGAGGTCCGAACGTGGCGCGCGGTGACCGTGGCCTTGCTGACGGGGCTCACGCTGGCGCTCGCGGCCAGCGCCGGGCTCGCCTTCCGGATGACGCGCCGGCTCGAGCGTCTCTCGGTCGCCTCCGCCGGACTGGCCTCGGGCACGTGGCCCGAGCCGCTGCCCGTCCGCGGCGGCGACGAGATCAGCGATCTCGCCCGATCGTTCAATCGCATGGCGGAGCGCCTGCGCGAGGTGGAGCGGCTGAAGGAGGAGTTCTTCTCGCACATCTCCCACGACCTCCGGAATCCGTTGGCCTCGATCCGCCTGGCCGCGGAGAGCCTGCAGGAGCGCGCCCAGAGCGCGGGCGATGCCAAGCAGGCCCGCTTCGCCCACCTCATCGACGTGAGCGCGGACCGGATGCTGAGCATGGTCAACCAGATCCTGGACTTCACCCGGCTACGCGCGCAGGTGGTGCCGCTCGACCGGAAGCCGGTCGACGTCCTGAAGACGGTGGTCCGCGCCATGGACGAGCTACGGCCGCTCGCCGAAGAGAAGCGGGTGCGAGTGGACCTGGCCGCCGAGGGCGGCGACTTCACCGTGCTGGGCGAGGACGCCAGCCTCGTGCGCGTCGTCGTCAATCTGCTCGGCAACGCGGTCGCGTTCACGCCGCCCGGCGGCTCGATCCGGCTCCGCCTCGCCGAGGCGGCCGGCCGGTTGGAGCTCCGCGTGGAGGACAGCGGCGTCGGCATCCCGGCCGAGGCGCTGCCGTCGATCTTCGAGCCGTACCGACAGGCCCACGGCCGCCGCCAGGGTACCGGCCTCGGCCTCGCGGTGGTGAAGGGTCTGGTCGAGGCCCACGGCGGCACGGTCGGCGTGGAGTCCGAGCCCGGCCGAGGCACCTGCTTCACGGTGACCCTTCCACGAGCGCCGGCTCCGTCATGAGCCGGGCGCAATCCCTCGCGGTCCCGCTGCTCCTCCTGCTCGCCAGTGCGTGCAGCACGGTTCCGCGGGAGCCGGGTCCGTCGGTCGCCACGGGGCTGGTGGCGCACGCGGACGAGCTGGCCGCGAACGGCCAGTCGAGCGCGGCCTTCGCGCTCTACGAGCGCGTGCTGCGCGAGTACGCCGGGGATCCGGCGAGCGCCGACGCGCTCCACGGGCTGGGCCGCATGCAGGCCGATCCGGCGAGCGGCCTCCGCAATTACCGCGCGGCGCACGCGACCTTCACGCGCCTGCTCGCCGAGTATCCACAGAGCCGCTGGGACGCGGAGGCACGGGCCTGGCGCGCGGTGCTCGCCGATCTGCTGGCCCGCGAGGACGAGACCGCGCGACTCAAGTCGCAGATCGAGCACCTGCGGCGCACCGACCTCGAGCTGGAGCGGCGCCGGTAGCGGCCCGCCAGAGACCGCGGCCGGCCCATGCTACGCTCTCGGCCGACATGCCGCTGCTCCTGGCTCTCGACCTGTTCGCCACCGCGCTCGCGGGTGGGTTGATCCGCGACGTTCTGATCGGCGCGCCGATCCCCTCGTGAGGACCGTCCGTCGCCGGATGGCCCCGCGCGACCCGCGAGAGCCGCACCGGGTCGCCTCTCCACTCGAGCTGCTCTTCGATCTCTGCTTCGTGGTCGCGGTGGCCCAGGCCTCCGCCCATCTCCACCACGGTTTGACCGAGGCCCACTTCACCCAGGCCATCGTGGGCTACCTGCTCGTCTTCTTCCCGATCTGGTGGGCGTGGATGAACTTCACCTGGTTCGCCTCCGCCTACGACACCGACGACGTGCCGTATCGCCTCGCGGTCCTGGTGCAGATCTTCGGCGTGCTGGTGCTGGCGGCGGGCGTCCCGCGCGCCTTCGAGGACCGGGACCTGTCGGTGACGGCCGCGGGCTACGTCGTCATGCGCATGGGCCTGGTGAGCCTGTGGCTGCGGGCCGCCATCGCGGATCCGGCGGGCCGAAGTACCGCGCTTCGCTACGCGGCCGGAGTCACCGCGTGCCAGACCGGCTGGCTCCTCCTGCTCGGCCTCGCCACCGACCGCCGCTGGCTCGGGGGATGGCTGGCGCTGGCCTCGGCGGAGCTGCTGGTGCCGGTCTGGGCCGAGCGGGCGCGTCCAACCCCCTGGCATCCCCACCACATCGCGGAGCGCTTCGGCCTGCTCACCCTGATCGTGCTCGGCGAGTCCGTGACGTCCGCCACCGTGGCCATCCAGTCGGCGGTCACCGCGACCGCGGTCACGCCCGGGCTGGTGGTGGTGATCGTGAGCGGGGTCCTGATCGTGTTCTCGATGTGGTGGGTGTACTTCGACCAGCCCGCGCATCACCTGCTCGTCGACGGCCACGGCGCCTTCGTCTGGGGCTACGGACACCTGGTCGTTTTCGCGTCGACCGCCGCGGTGGGAGCGGGGCTGGCCGCGGCCACCGACCACGCGATCGGCCGATCGCAGCTGTCGCCCGCGTCGGCGGTGGCGGTCGTCGCGGTCCCGACCGCGTGCTACCTCGCGAGCGTGTGGATCCTCGTGATCGCGCCGCTGCGCCGCGCGCGCCGCTAGGCGCGGCCTCGGCGCGCCGGCCCCCGGGACGCCGGGAGCCGGCGCGGTGGCGACGGCCGGGCTACGGCGCGACGGAGATCTTGTCGAAGAAGAGGTAGAACGAGGGGTGGAGCTTGAAGCCGGTCACCTTCTTGGTGCCCGCCGCGTTCTGCACCGCGTTGTCCACGAAGATCCACGGCGCGTCGTCCACCACCAGCTTCTGCACCTGCCGGTAGAGATCGCCGCGCTTCTTGAGATCGGTGATGCGGCTCGCCTCCGCGAGCAGCTTGTCGACCTCCGGATTCGCGTAGGCGCCGCCGCGGAAGCCGCCCTTGCCGTCGATGGTGAGGCTCAGCATCGGGGCGGGATCGCCCGGATCCAGCATGAACGACATCGCCCCCATGTCCGCGTCCTGGCCGAAGCCCTTGCCGTACTTGTTGAGATAGGCGCCCCACTCGAAGGTCTGGATCGAGGCCTGCACGCCGACCGCCGCCAGGTCCGCCTGGATGGCCTGGGCCATGGTCTTGGGGGACTGCATGCCCGATCCCGACTCCGGGATCCAGAACACCGCGGAGAAGCCGTTCGGGTAGCCGGCGTCGGCGAGCAGCTTCTTGGCCCGCGCCGGATCGTAGGGATACTTGGTCACCTGGTCGGTAAAGGCCCAGGTGATCGACGGCGGAATCGGCCCGATGGCCGCGGTGGCGGTCTTCTTCAGGATGTCGTCCGCGATCGCGTCCCGGTTCACCGCGTAGTTGACCGCCCGCCGCACCCGCACGTCGTTGAACGGCTTCTTCTCGGTGTTGAGCGTCACCCACCAGATGTGCGGGCCCGGCTGCTCGTAGTAGACGAGCTTCGGATCCTTCCTCACCTGCGCCACGTTGTCCGGCGGCACGTCCACGATGAAGTCCACCCCGCCCGAGAGCAACTCGGTCACCCGGGTCTGCTCCTCGACCAGGGGCCGGAAGACGAGGCCGTCGAGCTTCGGCCGGCCGCCCCAGTAGCCGGGGTTCGCCTCCAGCACGATGCGCACGTTCTTGTCCCAGCTCACGAACTTGAACGGCCCGGTGCCGACCGGGTGGCTCGGGAACTCCTTCCCCCACTTCTTCACCGCGGCCGGGCTCACGATCCGGCCGGTGTTGAGCGTGAGGTTGTTGAGCAGCGGGGAGAAGGGCTGCTTCAGCGTGAAGCGGACGGTGGACGGGTCGACCACCGTGACCTCCTTGATCGCGCCGTAGTAGAAGGACGCGAACGGGAACGGCCCGGTCTCGGCAAACGGATGCTTGGGATCGAGCAGCCGGTCGTAGGTGAACTTCACCGCGTCGGCGTCGAACGGGGTGCCGTCGTGGAACGTCACGTTCTTGCGCAGGGTGAAGGTGTAGACGAGCCCGTCGGGCGACATCTTCCACGAGGTCGCCAGACCCGGCTCCTGGGTGAACGAGCCTTCCTTGAAGCGGATCAAGGTGTCGTACACGCTCGAGAGCACCCGCATCGAGTTGATGTCGGTGAGCTGCCCCGGATCCATCGACGTGGGCTCGGCCACGAGCCCCACCACGAGCGTCTTGCCCGCGGCCACCGCGCCCGGCCCGCCGGCTTCCGCGAACGCCGCCGCGAGCACCATCCCCATCACCAGCATCTTCCGCCATGCTCTCATCGCGTCTTCTCCTCCTTGCGCACTCCGGACAGGAATTGGACTACCGCAGTCGCGGGTCGAGCGCGTCGCGCAGCCCGTCGCCCACGAGGTTACAGCCCAGGACCAGGATGAAGATGGCCAGCCCGGGGATGGCGGCCACGTGGGCCGCCACCGTGATGAACTGGCGGCCGTCCGCCAGCATCGTGCCCCAGTCCGCGGTCGGCGGTTGGGCGCCGAGCCCGATGAAGCTGAGCCCCGCGCTCTCCGTGATCATGACCCCGATGTTCATCGACACGAACACGAGGATGGGTCCGACGATGCCGGGCAGCACGTGGCGGCGCAGGATGCGCCCTTCGGTCGAGCCCACCGCGCGGGCCGCCTCGACGAACTCCTGTTCACGGAGTAAGAGCACCGCTCCCCGGACGCCGCGCGCGTAGAACGATACGTTGACCAGCGCCACCGCGATCATCGCGTTCACCAGTCCGGGACCGAGCGAGGCCACCAGCAGCATCGCGAGCAGGATGTAGGGAAACGCCATGATCAGGTCGATGCCGCGCATCACGAGGTTGTCGGTCACGCCGCCGTAGAAGCCGGTGATCAGTCCCACCGCGGTGCCCGCGGCCATCGCGAGCAGCGTGGCCAGCACCCCCACCGCGAGGGAGACCCGCGCGCCCCAGATCACCCGGCTCAGCAGGTCGCGGCCGAGATGATCGGAGCCGAACGGGTAGCCCGGCGCGAACGGCGGGGCCAGCCGGCGGCTCGGCTGGGTGCGGTTGGGATCGGCCAGCGGCAGCGCCGGTGCGAGCACCGCGAGGAGCGCGACGCCGAGCACGATCACCACCCCGGCCGCGAGCCAGCGGCTCCGGCGGCGGGCGGACGGCGCGCTAGGCATGGCGCACCCGCGGATCCACGCACACGTAGAGCAGGTCGGTGGCCAGGTTGATCGCCACGTAGGTCGTGGCGATCAGCAGCACGCCGCCCTGGACCAGCGGGAAGTCGCGCGTGAGGATCGCGTTGACCATCATGAACCCGATGCCCGGCCAGCTGAACACGGTCTCCACGTAGACCGCGCCGGCGAGCAGGTAGCCCACCTCGAGCCCGAGCACGGTGACCAGCGCCACCAGCGTGTTCCGGAAGGCGTGCCAGCCGATCACCCGCGGCTCGGAGGCGCCCTTGGCGCGCGCGGTCCGCACGTAGTCCTGCGCGATCACGTCGAGCATGTTGGAGCGCGTGAGCCGCGAGACGATGGCGAGCGGCACCAGCGACAGGGTGACCGCGGGCAGGATCAGGTGCGTGAGCAGATCGCGCGCGCCGCCGTCGCCGGTCGGCGAGTACATGCCGGTGCCGGGCAGCCAGCCGAGCCGCACCGAGAAGCCGATGATCAGGAGCAGGCCGACCCAGAACGCGGGCATGCTGATGCCGATCATCGCGACGACCTGGGAGACCCGGTCGATCCGCGAGCCGGGCCGCGTGGCCGACAGCACGCCCAGCAGCACGCCGAGCGGGAACGCGAGCAGCAGCGCGCCCGCGGCCAGCACCAGGGTCGCCTGGAACCGCCGCCACAGCTCCGGCAGCACCGGCCGGCGGAGCATGATGGACCGGCCGAGGTCGCCCTGCGCCGCCCGCGCCGCCCACCGCCCGTACTGGACCAGCATCGGCCGGTCGAGGCCGAGCTGGCCGCGCAGGTTGGTCAGCTCCGCGGGCGTCGCCATCGGGCCCAGGAGGATCTGGGCCGGATCGCCGGGAGCCAGATGCAGCGCGAGGAAGACGACGAACGAGACGCCGACGAGGACGAACAGCGCGGAGATGAGGCGTTGCGCGAGGTATCGTCGCATGCGTCGGCGGGAGTATAGGAGCGGCCGGGTGGGAGGGCAAGCGGCCCGCCACGCTGCCTACGATCTGGGCGTGGGCGTCGTGGCTACGGGTGGCGGCCCTTGAGCTCGACCACCTGACCGAGGCGCAAGATGGTCATCGTGAACTCGCTCCCGGGCGGAAGGCGCAGCATCAGGTCTCGAACCCCGCGATGGTCGGCGACCTCTCCCACCGGGATCCCCTGCACCTTCAGGATGATGTCACCACCGACCACGATCTGCTCGCCCATGATGGTCGCGAGAACCTCGCCACCCCTCAACCCGAGAGCCTCGCCGGGCGAGCCTTTGGCCACCGTCTTCACCAGGTACCCGCTGGACTGGGGCAGGTTCAGGATCTGGGCGAGCGGCCCCTCGAGCAGGCGCCCGTCGAGGCCGCTCCAGAACGAGGGCCGCTCGAGCAAGAGCTGCTTGGCGGTGTTGATCGTCACCACGAAGCCGAGCCCCTCGCTGCCGCCCGATTTCGAGATGTTGTGGCTGACGATGCCGATCACCGCGCCCGCCATGTTGAACATGGGCCCGCCGGAGTTCCCGGTGTTGATGGTGGCGTCGGTCTGGAGGAACTCGGCCAGCGGCATGGCCCGGTAGACCGAGTTGGCCGGCCACCGAGCGCTGATCCAGCCCGCGCTCATGGAGTGGGCGAGCCCGTACGGCGCGCCGACGATGATCACCGAGTCGCCGACCTGCACCGTGTCCGAGTCCGCCATCGTGGCCACCCGCGCGCCCGCGGGGACGTGCTCGAGCTGCAGCAGGGAGAGATCCGCCCCGGGAGCGGAGTTGACCACGCGGGCCGCGACGGTCTCGCCGCCGAGGAACTCCACATTGATCTCGTCCATGGCCTGGACCACGTGCGCGGCGGTCATGACCTTGCCGTCGGCGGAGACGAGCACGCCCGATCCCGTCTCGAGGAAGCGGGTGAGCCCGGAAGCCTCGACGTCGCGCCCCCGCGCCCGGATCACCACCACCGAGGGGTTGACCGACCGGTAGAGCGCGCCCCGATCCTGGGCGCCGACCGGGAAGACGAGGCCGGGCAGGCACGTCGACACCGCGCCCAGCAGCAGGACGCCCGCGGTGGCTCGCCTCATCGGCGCCGATCCTGACAGATCACGGGGGCATGAGCAAGCGCGCTCCCGTCTTGACACGGCCGGGCCGCTCGGCGCAGTATCGCGCCGGTCGCGACGGCGTCGTTCGACCCACAACACCACCCGGCCGCGACCGCGGACACGGGGATAGGGGGCGATCATGGCGAGCGAAGCGCGAAGCGAGCTCAGGGCCGACGTCCATAGCATCGAACCATGCCGGAATCCGACAAGGACTCCACCGGCCCGCAGCAGATGTGGATCTGGGCGGGGGCCAACGTCGCCCCGCTCAAGCAACCTGGTGGGCTGCGCGATCTTCGCGGCCTTCACGGTGATGCCGCACGCGATGCGCGGCAACCGCTAGATGGACGAGTTCCTTCGGGCCGCTCTCGACGAGGCGGAAGCCGGCTTCGCCGAGGGCGGCATCCCGATCGGCTCGGTGCTGGTGCACCAGGGGCGCATTCTCGGGCGCGGCCACAACCGCCGGGTACAGAAGGGCAGCGCGATCCTCCACGGCGAGATGGACGCGCTCGAGAACGCCGGCCGCCAGCCGGCCCGCGTCTATCGCGAGTGCACCATCTACACCACGCTCTCACCGTGCGCGATGTGCAGCGGGACCATCCTGCTCTACGGCATTCCGCGGGTGATCGTGGGCGAGAACCGAACGTTCCTCGGGGAGGAGGATCTCCTGCGCGGCCGCGGCGTGAAGGTGGAGGTGCTCCAGGACGCGCGCTGCCAGGAGCTGATGGCGCGCTTCATCGCGGCGAACCGCGCCCTGTGGCAGGAGGATATCGGCGAGTAGCGCCGCTCAGCGCGGCCACGGCAGCGGCGTGCTCTCGCTCCAGGAGTCGGGACGGATGCCGAAGGCCTCGATGAGGCGCTGCCAGCCCGAGGCGACGGTGAGGGCGGCGCCGAGCTCGAGGATCTGCCCCTCGTCGAAGTGACGCCGCAGCTCGGCGTGGAGCGCGTCGTCCACGAGGGGTCGCTCGCCGGCCAGGCAATCGGCCAGCCGCAGGGCCGCGACCGTGGCCGCGGGGAGATCGGCGCGGTCGAGATCGCCGAGCGCCTGCTCCACTTCCCCCTCGCTCATCCCCTTGCGCACCAACGATGCGCTGCGCGCGAGGCTTCAGTGGACGCACTGGTTGCGCCGGGCGAGCCGGATGCGGCACAGCTCGACCAGCTCGGGATCGAGGCTCGAGCCGCCCGCGTAGATGAACGACACCCAGGACAGGAAGAGGTCGAGCACCGCGGGTCGGCGCGCGAGCGTGAGGAAGAGGTTGTCGTCCGGGTAGGCCTTGGCGAGCCAGACTTCGAGGCGGCGGCGCAGCTCCGGGTCGAGCCGCTTCGGATCGGCCTTGGGCAGCCGGCCGTGCTGGTTGGCCATGCGGACGCCAGTCTAGCAAACGTGCTATCGTCCAGTGCTCCAAATCGCGCCGCGCTAGGAGGACCGCATGGAGACCGTCAAGATGAGCCGGGAGGAGATCGAGGCCCGCACCGGGCGCTTCGCCGCGCTCCAGCCCATGGAGTTCATGAAGAACGACACCTCGGTCTCGCAGGCCGCCAAGGACATCATCCTGGCGCGCAAGCTGATGCCGGTGCTGCTGGAGCGGACGCAGTCGGCCTTCGGGAACGACGCCCCGATCTACAACGCGGCCGGCCTCACCATGTTCATCTCGATCATGCCGCCCGGCCAGGGCCCGTGCCTGCACGCGCACGTGAAGACCTTCGAGACCTTCATCGTGCTGGAGGGCAAGCTCGAGTTCTCGCTCAACGACGACGGGAGCGAGAAGATCGTGCTGAACCGGTGGGACACGTTCTCGTGCCCGCCCGGGGTCAACCGCGGCTTCCGCAACGTGGACACCAAGGACAGCGTGCTGCTCACCCTCATCACCGGCGGCATCAACGATCGGAACGACATCGGGCTGCCCCCCGCCATCGCCAAACAGATCGAGGCGGTGGACCCGCACGCGCTCGAGGTGTTCAAGACCAAGATGGGCCTGCGCTTCGACGCCGGCCCCGAGGTGTGAGGCGCCGGCTCAGCCGAGCATCCACTGCCCGCCGTCGACGCTGATGGTCTGCCCGGTCACGTAGCCCGCGTCGTCGGAGACGAAGAAGAGCACCGCGCGGGCCACGTCCTCGGGCGCCCCGAGCCGCCCGAGCGCGATCGAGTCCATCAGTCGCGCCTGCCCGCCCGCGCCCATCGCCTCCCACTGCAGCTCGGTGGCCGGGTTCGTGCGCATGAAGCCGGGCGCGACCGAGTTGACCCGGATGCCGTGGCGCCCCAGCTCCCGGGCGGTCTGCCGCGTGAACCCGATGAGGCCCGCCTTGGCGCTCGCGTACGCCTGGATGCCGGTCAGGCTGTAGGATCGGCCCGCGCCCGATGAGATGTTGACGATGGCGCCGCGCCCGGCCCTTTTCATCGTCGGCGCCACCGCGCGCGTGAAGTGGAAGGCCCCATCCAGGTTGACCGCGAAGATCTCGCGCCACGCGGCGTCGGATACCTCCTCGACCGGGCGCATCACCTGCCCCGACACGCCGCCCGCGGTGTTCACCAGGATGTCCACGCGGCCGGCCGCCGCGTCCACCCGCGCCACGAAGGCCGCCACCGCGCGCGCGTCGCGCACGTCCACCACCGCGGTCTCGCCCGCCCCGCCGCGGACGGCGTCCACCGCGGCGCGCGTCGCCTCGAGCTCGGCGGCGCGCACGTCGCAGGCCCATACCGCCGCGCCCTCGCGGGCCAGCTCGGCGCAGATGGCGCGGCCGATGCCGTGCGCGGCGCCGGTCACGATGGCCACCCGCCCCTCGAGCCGCACGGCTAGACCGCGGCGCCCATGGCTAGAGCTGGCCTCGCAGCCGCGGGTCGAGCGCGTCGCGGAGGCCGTCGCCCAGCAGGTTGAAGCCGAGCACCGCGACCATGATCGCCAGACCCGGGACGGTCGCGATGTGCGGGGCCACCAGCAGGAAATCGCGCCCGCTCGAGACCATCAGGCCCCACGAGGGCGTCGGCGGCTGGGCCCCCAGGCCGAGGAAGGAGAGCGCGGCCTCGACCAGGATCGCGTTGGCCATGAAGAGCGTGGAGTAGACGATGACGGTGGGCAGCACGTTGCGCAGCACGTGGCGGGTGAGCACGCGGGCCGCGGAGGCGCCC
>Ga0210384_10006223_pt1 | contig 12765 bp, 17 predicted proteins | sample IncBWH2MmetaG_FD_160574 | JGI IMG/M metagenome (GOLD analysis project Ga0210384, IMG submission 160574) | Forest soil microbial communities from Barre Woods Harvard Forest LTER site, Petersham, Massachusetts, United States - Inc-BW-H-2-M | ecosystem: Environmental > Terrestrial > Soil >... | reverse complement strand
GATTCTGCAGCAGTTCATCTCCAACGACAAATACACTCACAATCACTCTTACCGAGTGGCGTTGTACGCCTCAGCGCTAGCCACGCGCATGGGATTTGACCAGGAGCATATCGACGATGTGCGCGCCGCGGCGCTGCTGCATGACGTCGGCAAGCTCGAAACCAGCCGGGAACTCCTCCACAAAGCCGCCAGCCTGACCCCGGAAGAAATGACCGAAATGCGCAAACATGTCCAAAAGGGAGTCGCCTTGTTGGAACCTGTGGGAGGATCGTTACGCCGAGTGCTTCCCATTATTCTCGCGCATCACGACAAGTTCGACGGATCAGGATACGGGCCTGCCAAAGGGGATCAGATACCCATTGAAGCCCGAGTGTTGGCCGTTGCCGATGCCTATGACACTTTGACCAGCGACCGGCCGTATCGCCGGGCCGTCACCCCATTTGAAGCCAAGGAGATGATTCGATCGGGCTCAGGAGCTAGCTTTGACCCCACTGTAGTGGATGCATTTGTAGAGGCTTTCGAACTCGGACAAATGGAAATACCCGAGGCTCTTGCGATATGAACGCCGGTGTCACCATCCGCCCTAGAAACGGCCAAGAAGGAGACACGGCGCCAGTCAAAGCGATCGGCGTCAGAGTGCTGCTTGTCAGCGGCGACATCCAGACCATCGACACTCTTTGCCACTTCATGGAGCAGATGTCAATCCATCTCGAGGTCTGCTCTGACATCGGCGCGGCAACCCGAAAACTTTGCCATGGCAAGTACGAGGCCATGGTTGTTGACTTCAAGGACCCGGCCGACGCCCTGGAACTGATCAAAAAAACGCGTGGGATGACATCGCACAAGGGGGCGGTGGTATTGGCTATCTTGAACAGCAGCAACGAAATGCCCGACGCTTTCCGGGCCGGAGCCAACTTTGCACTGGTGAGACCCTTGCTTGTGCCCATCCTCAAGCGCACTCTCAGCGCGGCCTATCCGCTGATGGTAAGGGAGAGAAGGCGTTACTATCGCTATCCGTTACAGGTCCCCGTTCGTCTCTCCAGTAGCTCCCAAGCTGAGTTCGTGGCCACTTCAGTGAATGTCAGCGAGAGCGGCATGGCTCTCGCCAGCCCGGTTCCGCTGGAGGTCGGAGAAAGAATCAATCTGAAGCTGACGCTGCCGGGTACGAAGAGCACAGCAACTATTGGGGGTGAGGTCAGTTGGACTGATAATGCGGGGCGGGCGGGGGTAGTGTTCGTCCACGTTCCCGCGCCCATGGTGGAACGACTACAGTCCTGGATTGCTGATCGTCTGGAGGAATGTGTGCCTTGCTGACAAGTTTTCCACTCGGGCCCGAGTCGTCGGCCTATCCGCGCAGCCGCGCCATCGGATACGATCCTGTACAAGCTACGCTGCCGGCATTTTCCGCACGACATTCATGTAGCTATCCATCGCCTGCATCAACTGTGAATCCACCTCATCCGCGATGGTCATGACATCGGGTAACAGCAAGCTGAAATCCAGAGCGCTCAAGTTGTAAATCCAACATCCCAAAGAGGGTCACCTGCAGTATCCGTGAGTCGTGCACCAACATCCCAGGGGTGTAGCCTTGCAGCTGTCGCATCTTGCCAGGGGCTAGGCGGCGGTGGAACAGATGGAATCGCTTTCTTCCCCCGGGGCATTGGGCTTTCTCAGGCGGACAATCAGGTCTTTGATCAGCTTTGGAAGATATCCAGAGCGCTCCAGGTCGGTCAGGGCAACACGACTGAGTTCTTGGTTCTTTTTTACGCGCCTTAACCAGTCTTCGACGATACGGGTCGTACAACTCTCCAATATCGCAGCCACTTCGAACAGCCTTGTCGTCATCCACCGGCAGAACTTTATGCGAAACATTGGTGTTGATCTGAGTCATACGCACCGCCTTCACAGCACACTATGTCTATGTGTGTCTAGTATGACTTAATGTCCTTGCGGGAATGAACCGAACTGACCAGCTCTTGAGATTTGTCAGGTGGACTTTGTATCTCAAAAGTATGGGGTCGTGGAGTGCTGTGTTATTTCACGTTGTCATCCGGGAGGGTCTGCGTATCTCGTTGTTTGGAAATAATTTCACAAGAGTGTTCACTTTTGTACAGACAGAGCTATGTGCATTCAGGCAGCTTGACTCTAAAGAACTTAATATCTGGTGGAGCGCGGTGAGTTGTACGTGCGTCCCGTCAGACCTGCGCGTTAGATTAAGTTACTCGCAGGTTGGGCCTGAAGTTAGCAGGAGGACCAATGTGAACTCGACTTATCCCACCTCGAAACGACTCATTCTGTGCGTCGCCGATGATCCAGCGATTCTGCGTTACGAACAGGCGCTGCTGGAAAGGGCTGGATACGCGGTCCTCACCGCTTCGTCGGCGCAACAAGCACTTCGACTCGTGACCATGTGCAAGTGCGACGCCGTACTCCTCGAGTGCGAGATGCCAGTTTTGAGCGGATACGAAATTGCTTCCCAAATAAAACGCGCAAGTCCGGACGCGACAATCATTTTGCTTTCTGGTAGCGAAGTGCCAATCCACGCAGTGGCCTTGGCCGATGCCGTTGTACCTAAACTGGAAGCCAGCCAACAGCTGTTACCCATGATTGCTGAGCTTTGCAGCCGGAATCAGGACGGCCAAAGTAGACAAGCAAGGGTTCAGCCCGAAGAACAGCGATAGCCTTACCAACCCTCCCCAAGAGGCTGCTTTGCACGTGAACTTTCCGGCGTTACGTTTCTCAAAAAAAGGCACGGGTTGGCTTGTCCGGAGTCGCGGGCAGGGCCGGCGGATCAGGTAGAAACCGCCTCAGTCTTTTCCCCAATCTGCATTGGCAGGAGTGCCGATATGTCGGTACAGTGCCGACATATCGGCACCTTGTCCGGGTTTCGTAACAGGCAAGGAGAAGTCCGTACGGATTGGGATGTCCCGTGCAAGGGTAGTCCAGCCGGAGAGCCAGCCCGAGAGCAGCCCTCCAGCATTTGGCATGTCAGTTGCTCCGCTCGTCGTGAGCTGCGGAAAAGCGCTGAGCGAGACTGGGGCGATCTGGACTACTCGCTTGAGAAGGAGGCACGCCAAATGAAGGTGTTCTGTGAAATGAGTGACCCCTGATGGTTCGGATTCTAGTTGTTGAAAGCCACACGTCAAGCCGGGAATACCTGCGATCCGTCCTCGAACGCTTAGGCCACCAGGTCACGGAAGCCCGAGATGCCGCGGAAGGTCTGGAGGCTGCTCGTCTAACCCTTCCCGCGATCGTATTCATCGACATCTTAATGCCTACCATGGATGGCTATGAGTTTGTAAGCGCTCTGCGCAGCCAGCCCGGGCAATCGGCTCTGCCCGTAATTTTTTGGACCGCTGGCTACCTTAAGCGTGAGGCTTTGGGACTGGCCCAAGAATGTGGTGTCCTCTACATTGCGAACAAGTCAGCGCCGGCCATTGAAATCTGCTGGCTTGTTGAGGAGTGTCTGGGCGAGGGTCCCAGATCTTCAGCACGAGCACTAGACAAGAAAGTCACTCCAGAAGATCTGAAGGTTGCCCAAGATACAGCTATACAGATGACGGTCGATCTACAAACCGCCAAAAATCGTCTATCGGCTCTAACCGAGCTGGGAAGGGCGATGGCCAACCAAAGCGCTGTTCCATTATTGCTCAAAGAACTCTGCGAAGGAGCACGGTACTTGCTCGGAGCGAGAGTTGCATTCGCTTTTACAGTCGATTCCCATCTCGGCGGGATGAATTTCACACATCTGAGCGGCACTTCTTCAGCCTTACAGCGCGATGACATTGAACGAGTTTGTAGTCTCTGGCTGGCGACCCTGAACCCACGACACAGGATTGCGCGAGTGGCTGCAGATCACGAGGTGATGGTCCGGGCTTTCCAAGCTATTCTTGCACGATGTACTAAGCCATACCTCGGCGCAGTCATGCTGAACCCTCTCGACGGGATGGTAGGGGCGCTCGTGTTAGGCACAAAAATTGGAATAACAGATTTCGACGAAGAGGATGAACTCATCGCCAGTGCCGTCGCTGTCCAAGCTGGTGTGGCTTGTCAGAACTTGACCAGTGCGGCAGAACTCCGGGAGAGTTTGGCCGAACTTCAGGCCGAGATCGTGGTTCGCCGCACGGCGGAGTCTGAGCTCCACGCTGCAGAGACGGATTACAAGTCCAGCATTCAGACTGCTCCATACGGTATCTATCGAGCCGATCCGAATGGAAAACTGTTGATCGTCAACCGCGTCATGGCCGAAATGCTGGGATACGACTCTGAACAGGAAGTTGTTGAGCTCCAGACCACGGAAGAGATCTTCTGTGAGAAGGAGGATCGGCAGCGCCTGCGTGCACGCTACTTGGCGCAGAGCTTTGTGATGAACGCCGAGGTGAAGTGGAAGCAAAGGTCTGGCGCTCAAATTAGCGTCAAACTTAGTGGATGGCCTAAGTTAGGTCAGGACGGAAAGTTGATCTGGTACGAAGTCTTTGTAGAAAACTTGACCGCCCAGCGGAAGATGGAGTTCCAGGTACAACAAACACAAAGGATGGAAGCGGTCGGGCAGTTGGCAGGGGGTGTGGCTCACGATTTCAATAACTTGCTAATGATTATTTCCGGCTATGCCGAGCTAATACAATCGGGTGATTTCGAGAAAAGTGTGGTGAGCGAGCGTGTAGGCCGCATCGCGGAGGCAGCAAGAAAGGCTGCCACAGTCACCAGACAACTGCTGGCCTTTAGCCGCACGCAGCCCGAGGTATTGGGAGTTGTGGATGTTAATTCTCTGCTGGAAGAGCTGGAAAATATCATACCGCGTCTTGTCGGAGAGAAGATTCACTGCAGTATTAAACGTGGGCCGACGCTCGGACTTGTCAGCGTAGACCGGAGCGAAATCGAGCAGATGCTTCTCAACCTGGTAATGAATGCACGCGACGCCATGCCTGAAGGAGGCAAGCTCACGATTGAAACCGCGCATGTTGACGTGAATGAGACGTATATAGAGCAGAGTGTCCGCTTGACGCCAGGTTCATACGCACGGATTACAGTCAGTGATACAGGAATCGGAATGGACGAAGCCACGAAGGTGCGACTTTTCGAGCCGTTCTTCACTACCAAAGAGCGCGGCCAGGGGACCGGGTTGGGGTTATCCATGGTTTACGGGATTGTGGAACGGAGTAGGGGTGGTATATGGGTTTACAGCGTCCCAGGGAAGGGCAGCGCATTCAAGATTTACTTGCCTATTGTGGACGAGCCCACAGGAGTGAAAGCGGCTCAATTGCCGTCGGAGACCATTCCCACTGGCTCTGAAACAGTCTTGCTGGTCGCGGATGAGCGGGGACTGCGCACCGCGATTCGTGAATTCTTGCGGTCAACCGGCTACACTGTGCTTGAAGCTCCAAACAGTATTGAAGCTTTGCAACTGTGCGAAAACTACCAAGGGCGCATCGATCTCCTATTGACCGACTACATCATGCCCGGGCTTGGCGGGGCCGGGTTGGCCACTTTTGCGGTAAAGCGGCAACCAAATCTTCGTACGATCTGTATGTCTGGCTATAGCGACCGCATCACTCAGATACCAGAAGCCTGTAAAACCATAACATTCCTGGAGAAGCCGTTCAGCCTTTCAAAGCTGGCGCAAACTCTGCGGCAAGTCCTGTCACACGATCAACACGTTTCCGCGTCAGCCTAGTTTGGTCAGTCTGGTGCTATATCTTCGGAATAACTTTAGTTTGGAGTCATCCCAGGATAAGCGACTACACGTGAACTATGAGACATTGCACCATCACAATGATGAAGGGTATTAGCACGTTTAAGTGCCCCCTTTGTAAACACTCCGTCACCGCGCATGGCTGCCACACCCGTTGCCGCTTAATTCCGCGATGTGGCACGCGCACTAAACAGGCCCAAGTTTGGCCTTCTTATGCTGCGCCAGATTCCTTATCGTGCAGAATCGCTGCCCGTACTGCTTTTAGCGGAGAATTGACCGGGCCGAAATGAAGAACTGTTACGTGGCGCATGGGCTTATTTAGATCGTTTGTCTCGTGTGCCCAGGCATAAAGTCGGCTAGCTGTCGGATGATTATGCAGCTCGAATACCTCAACAATTCCTTCCCAAACCGTTTGCCCCCTGACCGTCTCTTTTATCGGCACACTATCAACATGGTCAGCTTCTGCACCGTGCCGGGAGCGGATCACATCTTTGAATTCTTCGACGTATGTCACGCTACTGCCTCAATAAGATCGGTCACATTCCAGAAATGCCACTCGATTCCAGCGGACGATTGTAGGCCGCATGAGTTCCTTCACGTCTCTCACAATTCGTTGACTCTAAATAGTCGTCACTTCTGCGTGTCTCAATAGGAGACATTTACAGCTTAAATAGCGATCGCAGAGAATCGTCATCAACATGGCTCTCGGGTGCAAGCCAATGAACAAACTCTCTGGCGCTGATGTGCGTCGGCTTTTGAACCTCCTTTTTATCAAGGCCAGACTCAAGGTCTGCTTGTTGGCCTGTGTTCGCAATTACCGTCCATGTCTTCATTGTCTTTGCCTCGCTTGATGACATCTGGCCCACAGCAGTCTTGAGGAGTCTTGCTCGTAATTCGGCTGTTGCCGTATCCACGTTTACGAAAACTGAGAATTGGCTGACCAGGGTCCGCAGTAGGGTTCCTCGACTGGCGATCTAGCCACCTCCCATTTTGCGAATTTTTCGGCCCCGACTCCCCATTCTTCCCTTCGCAGCGCGCGAGCGGGCGGGGGACCTAAAAACCAACCCCGGCAGAGGTGGCGATGGGGGTGCACTTTCAAAAGCCTCTGTCCTTCTAACCGACAAATGGTTGAGGAGGTCATATACTCTGGGGAAATTGGGCTACACCCCCGCACCAGGTTTGCACTGGGGAAGTGTCCAAGTCGCGGACGCCAATCCGGGAACTAGACGCCGCTTGCCTGCTTGGGTCGCGGTGGTAGATCATACTTCCCTCCTTTACCAGGGGTCATCTCGTTTGCAATGAGTGCCAAAGGGCATTTCCTTCTCGCAGATCCAAGATTAGCCGTTCTTTGGAATGCCGCGTGCCACTCATTACTTGGGGTCTCGGCGGGGCCACAGCTTGTTAGCCGTCCCGGGAGAGTGATCTCGATCACATTTCACCGATAACCCGCAATGACACAATCAACGATTAACTGCGGCGAGCAGAATGCTTACCGCGAGCCACTCGCCGCAGTGTCGACCGTTTGTTTGTCGCCATGAAAAGGAACCGAATGCGCTACAACCGAACGGTAACCGCGCTGCTGCTTCTGATCACAAGCCTACCCGCTCAGCGAAGCATTCTCAGATTCCTCTGACGTGAGGAGAAAGGGACGAACGGGTAGGCCGGAGTCATACCCCAGGATAAGCGAAGCTATGAGACATTACACCATCACCATGATGAAGGGTTTCAGCACGTTCAAGTGCCCACTGTGTAGATACTCCGTCACCACACGGGAGTTCAGCAGCCAGAACGGCAGTTGTCGCACCCAAGCGGCTAAGGTAATGAACGAGCACGCCGCGGCTGCACATAGATATCGGTCGGTTAATTCACCACGTGACACGCAGATGTGGGCACGCCCACTAAACGCGCAGTGTCGCCAGAAGCAATGAAAGGCAGTGCGGTATGACACCTGAAACGTATTACACAATCCGGCGCACCCAGTCGCCCTGCGGATCGCGCTCGGAAGTTCTCTTCGATCTCACTTACCGGCGCGTATGGCGTCCGGAACTCAGCGATGAAGGTCAGTGGTGCGACTTCTTGGTTGACCAGAAGGAAGTTGGGGCAGGTCAATTCTCCGCCTTGGCGACTACATACCGACCGAGCCTGATACCCATGCCCGCCTGTGAGTGAAGTTACCGTCGCACCCGTCGGTTCGCGATCAGACGCATCGCCAGAAGCATCCTAACAACCACTTACAATGAAAGGCCCTATGAATCCAAGGAAGCAATCCCCACAACCAGCAATTCATCTTGTCGTAATCGATAGTGACCCTTTGAGGCTTGTCGGTTTCCGCGCACTTCTGGAGTCAGAGCCAAATTTCGAGCTAACCTATGCTTCCCTTTCCGATCTTGATCGCCGTGACCACATTGACATCATCCTGCTGGGTAACCAGCCAGGCCAGAAGCTGTTTGACGATATAGTCAAGCTCAAGGCGCTTCATCCGGACGCGCAGATCATTGCGATCGGTTCTGGGATGCACGATGAGACGATTCTTGGAGCTCTTGCGTGTGGAGCTAAAGGCTATGTGGATGAGGCCGCTTCTGCGGGAGAGTTCATTAGCGCCGTCCGCGCCGTGAGCCGAGGCTCGGTGTGGGTTACCCGCAAGTTGCTATCGATTTTTGTGGAGCGCGCCAGCGGTGCGGTGAGGAGTCCTTCCTCTGATGGCAACCCTGGCTTCACGCCACGCGAGAAGGAGGTGTTGGAAATGCTGGTAGACGGCAGGCCGAACAGACAAATTGCGGAGCCCCTCGGCATCGCAGTTCGGACGGTCAAGGCGCACGTTGCAAAATTAATGCGCAAGGTAGGCGTTCGGAACCGGATCGCCCTTTCTACTTATGCGATTTCGCATTCGCTAGTCTCCTCGTGCAAGATTGAGTGACACCAGAACGGTGCCTTCCTAGCGGCCTTGAATGTCCCTCTACAATGTTCGAATGAACACGCCACCTGTTCATATCGACGAGGCCGGGCATCGAAAGCACGGGCATTGGTTGCTGACCCAATGAGCCTGTAGTGACAGGCAGAATCTAGCAACAGGACGTAGGATTGGAATATGTATACAACCAGAAGAAAAGCGACCAGTGTTTTCTTGCGACCTCTCATCTTGCTTCTGCTCGCCTTGCTAGTCCTCCAAGGTTGCAACGCACTCAATCCTTTGTGCGGAAGTGCTCGGCCAGCCCCGATCATCGGGTCTCTTTCTGCCAGCACGATTACGTTCGCTGAAGTGCAGCAGGGCTTTCCTCTCAGTGTCGATGGTAGTCAGTTCGTTTCGTCTTCTGTCGTGGTCATCAACGGGACGACCTTAAGCACTGAGACCATGAGCAGTCAGCAGTTGCAGGTCACGATTACGACCGACTTGATCTCCGCTCCGGGAACCTTAAACGTGACGGTCAAGACTCCCAGTGGCAACTCGGGCGATCTTGGCTGCACGAGCGGTGGAACCAGCCGCGTTCTCGTCTTGACTATCACTTAAAGTTGACCTAATCGCAACGCTGAGTTGGGATGTTGCGCAATGCGTAGATCAGCCGAATCGTAATGATCCGGCCCCTGGCGCGGCGCGCATCTTTAATAGAAGTGAAATACGATTCTTCACAAGAACATAGCCAACAGTTCGCTATTATTCATTTGCCGGTCTTGTCCTAAAGTGCGTTGGAGAGGAGAAAGGGCAAATTCAAAGTCCTTTGGCTTAATGACTCTCTGGTGTTTCGGGCCGATAACGCAAAAGAGAAGTAGGCTCTGGCTATCGTGCATGATGCACTAGAACGGAAAGAGCCCGCCGACTTGCCGACCGATAGGACAAGCCATTTGCCCCTATTTTTACGGGCGTTCCGTAGTATCCTTAAACTTGACGCGATTTGGCGACGCTCGTGCCCATGAGCAGGCGTACACTGCCAAGGTAAGGATGTGGCTCGTGCAAGATCTCGGGTTGTACTACGCATTAGAGACACTAGGCTGCTGATTCTACAGTGACTCTGGGGCTTCCCCCGGCTCCCCCCAAAACGGGCAGGAGATCTTCATGATGATCTCAGCGAACGCGCTGCCCGGTTCCTACGACTATGCGGAGGTGGCGCGCTCAGTGTTGATAGCCATCGCCGCGTCCTATGTTGCGCTCGACTTTGCGGGACGCATAACCGCCGCAAGCGGCCGGATTCGCATGGCTTGGTTGGGCGGTGGCGCTATTGCGATGGGCATCGGCATCTGGGCGATGCACGTCAAGGGGATGCTGGCTTTCCACTTGCCAGTGCCCGTGAAATATCACTGGCCGACAGTTCTGGCATCACTCCTGGTGGCGGTCCTCGCGTCCGCGGTCGCGCTGTATGTGGCGAGCCGCCCGAAAATGGGTCCCGTTGAGGCCTTGGCCGGCAGCATATTTATGGGCGCGGGCATCGCCGGTATGCACTACATCGGCATGGCCGCGATGAGATTGTCCGCCGTCATCCGATTGTCCCCCTCCTGGTGACGTGTTCCATATTGCTCGCTATCCTGTTTTCTCTAACTGCCTTGCTAATGGCGTTCGGTCAACGGCAGGAGACTAGGTGGAGCGTTCCGCGAAGGCTCGGCAGCCTTTCAAGGCGTGGGAAAGATCCGGAGGCGAGGCGGCAATGAAACTTGCGGCGGCCATTCCGGTGTAAAGTGGTATCGCGGACGGCGCGCGGCTGCTCGTAGATTTCCTTGAGCATGAAGTGCTTGAATCCGCCCTTCTCCGCCATGATGGGATCCCAGGTCACGTGCATCCGTCTGCTGCGCTACGAGCTGAACCGGAACCGTATTTCCTTACGCACGGAGCTTGCGTCTGACCTGCCACCTGTGAAGGGCGATCCGGTGCAGTTGCAGCAGGTCCTAATCAACCTGGTCATGAACGCCATTGAGTCACTACGGGCGTCCGCGGACAGGCTGCGGGAAATTTTGATTCGGTCGGCAAAGAACCTTGATGGCGCTTTGGTCCAGGTTGATGATTCTGGCCCAGGCATCCGGCCTGAGCCGGCTGATCGTATTTTCGAGCCATTCTTTACCACCAAGCCCCAGGGGATCGGAATGGGGCTATCGATCAGCCGCTCGATTGTAGAGTCCCATGGTGGCCGCCTATGGGCCAAGCCAGGGGAATTACACGGGGTGCGTTTTCAATTCACCGTACCAATGGCAGACACTTCGGATGAACGAGCCGCTTAGTATCGTGTTCGTCGTCGATGACGATGATTCAGTTCGCAGAGCCCTGCGGCGGCTGATCCGCTCCGTCGGTTTGCAGGTCGAGCTTTTCAGCTCGGCGCAGGAATTTCTGCAGAGGCCGCGGTCGGACGTGCCCAGTTGCATGATCCTGGACGTCAGATTGCCGGGAATAAGCGGGCTTGATTTCCAGCGTCGATTGGCCGAGGACAAAATCCACATCCCCATCATCTTTATCACCGGCCATGGTGATATCCGGATGACTGTGCGTGCCATGAAGGCGGGCGCCGTCGAATTCCTGCCCAAACCCTTCAACGATCAGGATCTGCTGGATGCGATTCAACTCGCACTGGAAAGGGATCGGGCCAGACGCCAACAAGAGGCGGAACTTGTGGTGTGGCGGGAGCGCTTCCAATCGCTGACGCCACGAGAACGCGAAGTCGCCGCCATGGTCGTCACCGGTATGCTCAACAAGCAGATTGCCGCTGAAATTGGAACCACAGAGAATACAGTAAAGGCTCATCGCAGCCGCGCGATGGAAAAGATGCAGGCGCAATCTTTGGTTGACTTGGTGAAGATGGTTGAAAGAATCCAGATCTCCGCCCGAAAAGCGTCGTAAACCAAAGCATCATGTGCATCCTCCTTTCTGTTACACCGCATTTACCTCGGCCAATAGTATTCTCTTCTGCCACGTAATACGCTTGTCGTTAGAAGGAATAGTTACTTGCAGAAACCAGTGGAGTTCGACGACTTTCGCGATGTTATTCGTCGGGTGACCGGATATTGGCTTGCGGTTGAACTAAGGCAGACGTTTTCTCGAAGCAGTGGATGAGCCAAAGTGGACAGGGAAGTTCTTGATTGGTGGTCTTGCAGCAGAAGTTCCTCGCCGATCCGTGGCTGCATCGAAGCTACCTCTCGTTGGAACAAATCGGACATTGCCGCTGGGAAGAACGCGGCCCGTTACCGACATCTGCGTTCGAAACCTGAAAAGCAGGACTCCCGTCTGGAGTAGACGTGGCTCCAAGTGCAAATCTTGGTGGGGGATGAACTGTCCTTCGTAACGTATCTCGAGTGCGCTTGGAGTCCAGGCAATGCGAAACACGTTTTCTACGCTTTGGGCAATCACCCGCAAGAACCGGAGGAGGAGGATTCTTAGTGGAAGACAGGGCAAAGGATGATCGGGCGTTGGAACGTAAGCTGGCGGTAGAGGCGCTCAGTGCTTCTGAGGCCAGATACCGTCGACTGTTTGAGACAGCTCAAGATGGAATACTGATTCTCGATGCGCACTCGGGATTGATCATCGATGTAAACCCCTTCCTGGTTAATCTATTGGACTATCCGCGAGAAGAATTTATTGGCAAGACACTGTGGGACATTGGCGCATTCAAACAGATTGAAGCATCGAAGGCAGCTTTTCGAAAGCTCCAGGACAAGGAATATGTCCGATACGAAAATCTGCCACTTGAAACCAGGAGTGGACGCCTCGTCAACGTCGAGTTCGTCAGCAACGTGTACGGGGTCAATGGCGAGAGCGTAATCCAGTGCAATATCCGTGACATTACAGCGCGCAGGCGCGCAGAGGAGGAGTTACACAAGTCGGAAGAGAGGTTCAGCAAGGCCTTTCGCCTCAGCCCGCTGGCCATCACGATCTCGACGGAAAGGGAAGGGCGGTATCTGGACGTAAACGAGGCGTTCCTTCTGATGCTCGGGTACAAGCGCGGGGACGTTATTGGGCGCGCTGCCGCGGAGTTGAGTTTCTGGGCACGACCGTCGCATCGCCTTGAGATGCTCCGGAAGTTACAGGAAGGCGGACGGGTGACGGGGCTGCATACGCAATACACAACCTCGGAGGGAGAGATTCGGGAAGCGGAAGT
>Ga0210384_10006222_pt1 | contig 12765 bp, 7 predicted proteins | sample IncBWH2MmetaG_FD_160574 | JGI IMG/M metagenome (GOLD analysis project Ga0210384, IMG submission 160574) | Forest soil microbial communities from Barre Woods Harvard Forest LTER site, Petersham, Massachusetts, United States - Inc-BW-H-2-M | ecosystem: Environmental > Terrestrial > Soil >... | reverse complement strand
TCCGCAATTCGGCGTGGCGTGGGATCCCGGACACAACGGGCGGACGGTGGTCCGGGCGAGCGGCGGAATGTTCTACGACAATTTTCTGCTGCAGAATGCCTATCAGGATCGCATCAACCGCTTGTCCAACGGACAATACAACCGCAGCCTGACGCTGTGTCCGACGGGATCGGTGCTGTTTCCCGACGGATCACTGAAGAATTCAGTGGATGGGGTCGATATCGCGACCGGCATTTGCGGGCAGCCGATCGGGGCAGTCTCAACGTTGATTCAGGACTTGCAGTCGCAGTTCTCCGCCGCGCAGTCGGCCGTGACTGGTGGTCCGAACGTCTACTCGCTGGCCAACAGCATAGCGAATTTCGGCGGCATGCTGGCGCCCGGTTACAAGACGCCGCGCGTGGTGCACATGGACTTCGGCATCCAGCATCAGATCGGGGAGCGCGGCATGTTTTCCATCGACTATGTGCGCGAGATCGGAACGCAGTTTCCACTGGGGATCGACACCAATCACGTGGGCGACGCGGGCTTTCTAACGGACGGCAGCAACCTGGATCGGTCACTCAACACCTATAAGGCGGAGCTGGATGCAATCAATGCAACGTTGGCAGCCAAACCTGCGTCGGCGGGATGCGCTCCAGCGTTGTTCGCGGGCAGCAGTTCGAAGGCTGCCGTGGATTGCTATCTCGCAAACGTGCCGGGAGCGACCATCACGGATTTCGCACGCCACGGCCTGGATTCGTCGAATGCGTATTGCGGGCCGTTTCCGTGCTCGGTCCTGCAGACGCCGACCAATTTGCGTCAGCAGCAGGCGGCATTCGGCGGGATCAATCCAGCTGTAGGATCGAACATCATGTACTTTCCGGGCGGGCGCTCGGTGTATCAAGGTTTGCACCTGGCGTACAAGACCAGCATAGCGAACCCAACGCGGCGTGTGGGGCGACTGGATCTCGGGATCGCGTATGCGTGGTCGCGTTATCGCACCAATATTGCGGAGCCGAATGGCAGCGGCGGAGATTACTCGGTGATGAACGTTGCTGAGGATTACAACCGGCCGCACCGCGGGCACTTCGGCGCCTCGGGCCTCGACCGCACGCACCAGCTTACGTTTACGCCGACGGCGGACCTGCCGCACGGGCTGCGGCTTTCGATGATCGCGCATCTGGCGTCGCCGCTCCCCCTGAGCACTTACATTCCGCAGCAGGACGGCGGCGGGGTGGCGGGAGAGATCTTCCGCAGCGATATCACCGGCGACGGCACCGTGGGCGACCTTTTGCCGGGGTTTATTGGAAGCACGGGAAAATACTCGACCAGCAAGTTGACCCGGTCCATCGCGTTTTACAACAGCAATTTCGCCGGGAAGTTGACGCCGGCGGGCTCGGCGCTGACGAATGCCGATCTGTTCCGAGGGGATCAACTGGTTTCGCTGGGCGCTTATTCTCCCTTCATCTGCTCTGTCCCCTCTCTTAGCCAGCCCTGTCAGGCACTGCCCGGGCATTATGCGCAAGCGACCTGGCTGAAGACGATCGATCTGCGTTTGAGCTGGCCGTTCCGGATTGGAGAGCGGGTGAGGCTCGAGCCGAACGTCTCCGTGTTTAACGCTTTCAACTTCGCCAACTTCGGTGGCGCGGGGAACCAGTTAAGTGGTGTGCTGAACGGCGCGCCCGGCACTTCGCTGAATAACGCCAGTTCGGCGGGATTCTGCGGCAGTTCGACCACGTTCTGCACGTCGCGCCAGGACCGGGTTCTGGCCGGTTCCGGCACGTACGCGAACGGCGCCCCGCGGCAAATGGAGTTCGGAATAAGGATCACGTTCTAGTGCGCCCAACCCCAAAACAGCATGCGAAAAAACTCGATCCTTGCGAGGATTTGACGCCATGGATTCCATGGGACCCGACAGAAAACACCGCGCAAGTTCAACATCGCGATCCGTTCCATATATTCGAGAACACTTCGAGCACGCGGTGGGCAGGGTGTGCGAAGGTACGACCCAAGCCATGCACTACCGGGGATCGAGCGACGGCCGGGCATTCTGCTAAAATCACGCTATCTGAGGCGATCATTTATGTTTATGTTCACTGGGCGCAAACTGGCGTTGACGTTTGCTTTTACGGCTCTGGTGGCGCTGGCATTTGGGGTCAGCTGCCGGGGATTCTTTCCAAAGCCTATTCTCCAGTCGATCGCCATCAATCCGACCGCGCCGCAGGTCAACGTGGATAAAACCCTGAACCTGCAGCTTTTCGGAACCTACGACGATGGTACCCGTAGCCAACTAACGAGCGGTGTAGGCTGGTCAATCGTCCCGACGAGCGTGGCAACCATTAGCGGCACTGGCAGCGCGACCCTCACCGGGGTAACGTCGGGTAGCGCAACGATAACAGCGAGCGCACAAGCCCTCAGCGCCACCGCAAACGCCACCGTGATCGGAAACGTTAGCGCCATCACCGTCAGTCCCACATCCGGCAGCGTTGCCGTAGGGGGGGCCGGCGCTCCCTTCACCTTTGCGGCGACTCCAGGCCCTCCATCTTTCATTACGGCTGACAATGGCGGCACCTTGGGGATCTCACCGAACGATGGCAATATCACATGCACTGTCTCCACTGACGGCAACAGTAATCCTGACGAACTATGCACCGCGACGGGGGGTACGGGCATTTCATACGCAATAACTATGACCTATCCGAGCCCCACAGGCGGCACAGTGACATCAACACCAACAGCCACGCTGACAGTGCACTAACTGGCTGCCCCAGGTCTTGCGGTTTTCGAAACCTGGGATTCCACCGCCGCGTAAAGCTTGCGACGGTTCGTAGCGCGGGCCGCGTCCTGGAATTAAGATTCAGCCACTGAACAGAACAAATCCTGACAGAATATTGTGCGGGGGCCGGCAGATCGTCAGTCCTGCTTCTCCCTCTGCAACGTTCAAATCCCTTGCCAGACAGGCGTTCCCGCTGTAATCTCCACCGATCTGAGTAATACACTCGGGCGCTGTTCCCAGGAGATCCCAATGCGAAATCTTCCCCGCTTTGTCTTGGCCTTGCGGACGGCGATTTGGTCCGCCGCAGCCGTCGCTCTCACCGCAGTTTCCGCATTCAGCCAGGTCCCTCCTTCCACGTGGGTACGACTAAATCCTCCGCAAAGGCCGTGGGCACGCGCGGCCTGCGTGATGGTCTACGATCCGGTCAGCCAGAAGATTGTCATGTTCGGCGGGTTCGGTCGTACGCGGTACTTCGATGACACCTGGACCTTCGACGGCACGAACTGGAAACGGATCAGGACTACGGTGCAGCCCGCGGCGCGAGCGGCTGCCAGCGCTGCCTACGACGCGAAGTTGAAGCAAGTGGTTCTGTTCGGCGGATACAACGGCCAGTACCTCAACGACACCTGGATGTGGAATGGCGCGACCTCCACCTGGACGCAGGGCACGCCAACTCATCAGCCGGTTCCGGAAACTTTAGCGATGATGTTTCCCGACCCGATCAGTGGCCGCGTCGACCAATTCGGAGGCTACGACGGCATGTTCTATCAGTTGACGACGTGGCGCTGGAGGGATGGCGACTGGCACAAGCTTTCTCCCGTGCAGTTCCCCTCGGCGCGCGCGGCGGCTGTTTTCGGCACTGATCCAGTGCTCAAGCAAACTGTGATGTTCGGAGGTCTCGCGGATGTGAATCCCGTAAACACCTGGACCTACGACGGCCACACCTGGACCCAGCAGTTTCCGAGCACGCAGCCGAGTGAGCGGCTTTTTACGGGGACGGTGTACGATCCGCGCTTCGGCGGCGTGGTGACGTTCGGCGGCTTTGCCGGAATCGACGTAAACGACACCTGGCTTTGGAACGGCACCGACTGGATCCAACTCGCTCCGCAGCAGTCGCCACCACCGCGCGAGTCGATGGGGATGGCTTTCGATGCACTGCATCAGCAGACGGTCGTGTTCGGCGGGCTAGAAGGCTTCAACCTTTTGAACGGCACTTGGGTGCTGCAAACGCAATGATCGGGTAACGGCGGAAGCGGGCTCGCGTTATATTGGATAGCGAGCCCGTGAAACGCTACCTCCAGCAGTTTTTGTTGCGCATTTCGATTTTCATTCCAATTCTCTTTCTCCTCCTTTTTTTGTCGGCGTGCAATCGCGGGCGCGGACGCGTGCTTGAGGTCGCCTACGTTTCCGGCGTTCAGGCCACACTGCGCGACCATGTGGCTGCGGTGTATGAAAAAGCCGGAGTGGTGAAGAATGGCGACCGCGTGGAAGTGCTCGACCATGACCGCCGCTTCGTCAAAGTGCGCACCGCAGGCGGCACGACGGGATGGATGGAGCAGCGCTATCTCGTCAGCCAGGAAGTCTTCGATCAGATCCAGAGACTGACCGCGGACAACCAGAATGACCCCGTGCAGGCTCGGGGGGTGACGCGCAATGACACGAATCTGCACGTCGAACCGGGGCGCGATACCGAACATCTCTACCAGATTTCCTCCGGCGAGAAGCTCTCGCTCTTGAAGCGAGGCACGGCCGAGAAGCCGGGGGCGGTTGCGGCGCTGTCGCGCTCGACATCTCGCTCCGCCATGCCGGGCAACAAGAGAAACGAGCAAGACAAGAAGCCGGTTCCGGTAATGGAAGACTGGTGGCTGGTGCGCGACTCGCACAACCGTGTCGGCTGGGTGCTGGCCCGCATGATCGATCTCGACGTCCCACTCGACGTCGCCCAATATGCGGAAGGCCAGCGGATTGTCGCGTTCTTCATGTTGAATCAGGTTCAGGACGGAGACAAGAAAGTCGCACAGTATTTGACCGTCCTCACCGAGCCCAAGGATGGCCTCCCGTTTGACTTCAATCAGATTCGCGTCTTCACCTGGAACGTGAGGCGCCACCGCTATGAGACGGCTTATCGCGAGCGCATGGAAGGCGTCCTGCCCGTGACCGTTTCACAAGAAAACTTCGAGAAAGAAGGTGTGCTGCCGGCGTTCGTTATTCGCGTCAAGGACGACAACGGCAACGTCGCGGAGCGCAAATACAAACTCAACACGCCGATTGTGCGCCGAGTGCTCGCGCCGGGAGAACAGCCGCAGCGGACTGTAACTCGGAAAGCGAAACGGAGGCGGTAGTGGCAAGTGCCTCGCCAAAGAGGGCACAGACATTTAGCGAGAGTTGCTTCCCCCTGTGTTTCCCTGCGTCCTCTGAGCTCCCTGTGGTGAAGACCTCTAGGAGTAGAAATCGGCAAGGCTCCCGACGACCAAACGAATCTCGGCCTCGGTCAGTTCTGGGAACATCGGCAAGGCCAGCACTTCGCTGGCGGCCTGTTCGGAGACCGGCAGGTCTCCTGCCTTCAGTCCGAGGTAGGAAAAGACGGGCTGCAAATGCAGCGGCAGCGGATAGTAAACTTCCGACCCGATTCTTCGTTCGGCGAGAAATTTGCGCAGTTCGTCCCGGCGCTGGGCGCGAATCACATACTGATGAAATACATGTTTGGCTTTCGCACTGCGCGAAAGCAAGCGCACCGGCGCGGTAAGTTGGTTCGAAGTCTGATTTGAAGTCGGCCCGGAAGTCAGCCCGGAGCTGGCAAACAGTCGGTCGTAGGTCGCGGCGTGCTGCCGCCGGCGCTCGTTCCAGTCCGCGATGTGCGTCAGCTTCACACGCAGCACCGCTGCTTGAATAGCATCCATGCGACCGTTCCAGCCAAATTCGTCATGATAGTAGCGCCGCGGGCTGCCATGGTTGCGGAGCCGCCGCATGTGCTCGGCCATCTCCGGACGTGAAGTGGTGACGATTCCCGCGTCTCCGTAGGCGCTCAGGTTCTTGGTGGGATAGAAACTGAAAGCGGCGGTCACACCGAGCGACCCTGCTCCGCGCCCTTTCCACTCGGCGCCAATCGCCTGGGCGGCATCCTCTACGATTGCAAATTCAAATTCCTTAGCATACTCGTCAACGATGCGGTCGAATGCGTCCATGTCGGCGCATTGGCCGTAAAGATGCACGGGAAGAATCGCGTGAAGATTATCGGGTCGCTTCGTTTTGATTTGCCGTACAACGAGCGCGGCATCCAGATTCAGCGTGCCCGGATCGACGTCCACGAAAACGGGCGTTGCGCCCGCCCGCACAATTGCGCTGGCCGAGGCAAAGAAGCTGAAGGCGGTGGTAATAACCGAGTCTCCGGGCTTAACGCCCCCAGCGACGAGCGCCAGCCAGAGGGCCTCCGTGCCTGACGCGCAACCGACGGCCGAGGCCGCTCCCGTCAGCGCAGCAATCTCACGCTCAAGCGCCTCAACCTCCGGGCCGAGAATGAAGCTTTGCGAATCGCATACGTGCGCAATGGCGGACAGCACGTCTTCGCGGATGCCATCGTACTGGCGGCGCAAGTCGAGCAGCGGAACGGACTGGGGCGTGGTGTTTTGTGTAGTCTTTGGGCCCGTTCGTATCGTCTTGCGTGAGGATGAGAGACCGGACTTCACAGGAAGAGGATTCTAGCAGGCATGGTCATTCAGACGCGGTCCGTGCGCAGCCTTGATGGCCTGCAGCGGTCTAGCGGCGCTTCCTAATCTTCGGCAGGGCCGGGGCGCAACTATTAAGGACGTGACGGCGACGGACGTCCCGCCCGTCCAGTTTTGGTTCACTCGGGCTATCGGAATGATCCAGGTGCTGCCGCCAGAGTGCCAGCTCAGCGCGCAGCCGGTCGAGATCCAGATCGGGGAACGAGCTGTCCGCGCCGCTGATGTTGCGCATGGCGCGCTCTAGAACCGAGCGCGCACCCACCTGGTTGCCTTTGGACTGGTGATGAAAAGCGACCGCCAACTGAACCATGCCTTGAACATGCAACCGAAGATGCCGGCCCGAGGAGAAGTCGCGAGGCAGCGCACGCCAGACGTCTTCGAGAACCTCATGCGCGTCGAAAAAGTGGGCGCGGTTGAACAGATCGAGACCTCTGTTGAACTCTGTCTTGTTGGGCAGCGTGGTCATAGCGGGCTAGCCTCTGCCATCAATCTACTCCGCCTGACAATCTACATGTTTACATAGATTAATAGATGGCACTCCTCCAGAAAAATGTAGAACGCTGGCATAACAACATGTATGTCATTGAAGAATATGATCCTTATTCGATAATCCTTTGGAATGCAGATTGCACTTGAGTACAGGTTATCCTGTAGGACTTTTCCTGGGGTTGCGCGCCGCGGTCAGGCCATCCCTAAGCAATCAACATAACTGATTAACCGATTTTCAGTTTCCAGAATTAGACAGGAGAAATCGAATGGAATCTGCATTCCGCTGCACTTGGACTTACCTTCTGCTCGCATTCGCGGTTCTAGCCCTTAGCGTTGGAGCTTTCGCGCAAGGCGGAGCTGGCGAACTGACCGGTCTGGTAACGGACACAACCGGCGCCGTCGTTTCGGGCGTTGAGGTTAAGCTTACGAACACCGCGACTGGCGAAGTGCGCACGACCGTCACCACTCCGACCGGAAATTACACCTTCCCGGCGTTGCCGATCGTTGGCACCTACACGCTGGAAGTCGGGTCGAAGGGTTTCAAGTCGACCAAGGTTCAAAACATCATTGTCAGCGTGGGCACGCTTACGCAACGAGACGTGAGACTCGAGGTGGGCGCGGCGACCGAGCAGGTGACGGTGGAAGCAGGCCAACAGATTGTTGAGACGGAGGCTTCTGCTCTATCGCAATTGATCGACCGGCGTGTTTGGGAAGATATGCCGATTGAGGCACGAAACTCGAACGACTTCGTCAATCTGGTGGCGGGGGTGGTCCCCGAGCAGCAAGCCGGCGGTACGTTCCGTGGTGCGTCGGTCAACGGGGTCCGGACCGGCGGTGGCAACTTCATGGTGGAAGGCGTTGATAACAACGAGCAGGGCCAAGGCGGCGCGTCCATCTGCGGCACGATCTGCGGGCAGGGCGGATCCAACACCTCGATATCGCCGGACGCGATTGAAGAGTACCGCGTCATTACCCACGACTTCAGCGCCGAGTACGGCAAGGTTGGCGGGTTTGTGACCGACACCGTGCTGAAGAGCGGCACCAATAAGTGGCATGGTTCTTTGTTTGAGTACAACCGTCTTCAGGCTTTGACGGCGGAGGACTGGTTTACCAACGCTGCTCCTCCCATTAATGGTGTTGCCCTGAAGGACCACCTGGTTCGCAACCAGTTTGGCGGCTCCGTCGGCGGCCCGATTGTGAAGGACAAGACATTCTTCTACACGAGTTTTGAGGAACACAGGCTCCGCGAGTCGTCGCCGGTCTCGGGGACGTCGATTACCCAACAGTTCTATAACTGGGTAGACAGTGGGCAGATGGCCACCTATGTCAACAGCATTGCTCCATGCAATACTGTCGTCGGCGGATGCAACCTTCCGACCAATCTGGGGCCAATTTTTAAGTCGCTGCAGCAGAAGTTCCCACTGTCCGTGCCGCTGGTAAATTCCAGCGTTGTCTGCCCGAGCGCCGATCCGAGATGCCAAAGCTTCGACGCCTACGGGGCGAATGCTGCGGGCGTGCTGGCGCCTTATCCCGTTCCGCTTTTTGACAACACCACTCTGTCGCAGAGCTCTCCTCTTGATCAGTACCGCTGGAGCCTTAAATTCGACCACAACTTCAGCGGCATAGACCGTTTGAGCGCTACCTATTTGCTCGAAAATGTACACGCATCGCTCAATTTCGGAGAAAATGGCGGCTTCAGCGCAGGAGTTGATAATCCAAATCGGGCGCAAACGTTGGGCGTGGTGTGGACTCACACCCTTTCACCAACCGCGCTGAACTCATTCAAGATGGGTTACGTACGCCGTACAGCTAACTTCATTGAGCCCGGCACTACAGGTATCCCTCTGACGTTCGCCTTCGATCCGACTACCATCGCACTTGGCTCGGGTACCGGGATTCCTCAGTTTTTCACCGAAAACGAATTCCAATACAAGGATGACGTTTCGATTACCCGAGGTAAGCACCAAATAAAGTTGGGTGCTGAATATCGCCGCACGCGCAACGGGTCCACGTTCAGCAACGATGCGTTCGGGCATTTTGCGAACTGGGGCACGGAGGACATGGTCACCGACGGATTGTTCACGGACTCGATCGACAAAGCTCTCGGCGCGAACGCTGGAAATGGCGGGTACGGGTACGGTAGCTGGTATTATGCCGGAGCGTCCGTAGTGCCGGCCACTGGTGCCGTACCGAACTTCTACCGTGGCTACCGGGCGAACGAAGTAGGGATCTACGGGCAGGATGACTGGCGCGTAAGTTCACGGCTCACATTGAATCTCGGTCTCCGCTGGGAGTATTTCGGGCCGCCACACAACTTTCAGCCGAATATCGATTCGAACGTCTACTTCGGCACGGGGCAAACTCCGCTTCCGTGTCCCGCGCCATGCAACCCTTTCTTTCCGGCAAACAGCCAGTATTATTCCTATGAAGCAGGAGCCACCTTCCAGGTGCACAACTCCAGTATCTGGAACAAGGACCTGAAGAACTTTGGCCCGCGCGTCGGCTTCGCCTACGACATGCTCGGGAACCAGAAGTTGGTTCTGAGGGCTGGGTGGGGAATGTTCTATGATCGTATCTACAACAACGTTTTCGAGAATATCCGCTTCAATTCGCCGTATTTTGCAGACGAGGTCACGGGCATCAGCAGTGGCGTGCCACTCGGCCCGTTGAAAAATCCCGGTTTATACGCGGTACCGTTTACTGCGAATGCGGACTTCGTTAACCCGGCGTTTTTCCCCCTCGGTTTGCCGAAGCCAGTGCCTCGGCACATGGATCAGAACCTGATGACGCCGTACTACATGCAGGAAAGCTTTGGCTTGCAGTATCAACTCGCCAAGGATTTCGCTCTCGAAGCGAGTTATGTGGGCACGCTGGGGCGCAAGCTGATTGGCATCGAGAATCGCAACACCTTCGATGGCAAGAATGCGTGTCCTCTCACGCAAAATCCGTACCCACCCAACAATCCGTGTACCTTAGCGGGTTTTCCCAACGGATTTTCCGGAACCCGTCCGAACACAACCTTCAACAGCGACAACGCCCGCGGGAATTACTATGGTTCGAATTACAACGCGCTGGATGTAACTCTGCGGAAGCGGTTCTCTCGTGGCCTTTCGCTCAATGCCAACTATACTTACGCCAAAGCGTTGGATGAAATCAGTGACGTGTTCCGCGCAAAGTTTGGAAATAACCTGGTTTCCGCAACCGACGTACAGAATCTGAGGAGTGACTACGGACCAGCGGATTTCGACATCCGTCACCGCGTCGTGGTTTCGTTCGACTACGACCTCCCGTTCTTCCATGGCAATCGCTACATTGGCGGCTGGACGGTGAACAGCATCATCTCTTGGAATACCGGTTCGCCGATTGGTTTGGTGGACACTGGTAGAGATGCCAACAAGGATGGCACAAATAGTGATCGACCGGAGTACATCGGCACAGGCAGCAATCCAAAAAGCTCGATCGTCGGCAAAGAAAAGAACGGGCAGTACGTTTACTTCGATGCTAGTCAGTTCGCGCACTCAACCGCGTGTCTGACGAATCCGGCGATCAATACTCACGGCGGCTTGTGGTGTGATCCCAATACGGGTCGAAACTCAATTCCGGGACCGATGTTCGCGAACATCGATTTCGGTGTCAGCAAGAGCTTCAGGCTGAACGAGAGGATGGCCTTCAGATTCGATGCCAACTTCTTCGATCTGCTGAACCATCCTAACTTCGAGAACCCTGGCGTCGGCGGCATCGGCAACAACTTTAACGCTGGTGCTAACGTTTTCGGAACATCGAGCCAGACTTACGGAAACCAGGGCGGTCACCGCGTCACACAGTTGGCGCTCCGGTTTGATTTCTAGCCAAGGCAAGATCTGAACAGCATTTCAGGCCGGCCACGAGGTCGGCCTTTTTCTTATTCCATCATTCGCACGCGCGAGTGAGGTGTCAGAGGCTCATCGCCCTGTGCTAGACTTTTTCCGATCCCCTATGCAGGTTGTCCGGCGGTTCGTCTTTCTTTTGGTCTTGGCGCAGTGCGCCGGCTTCGCTGCTACACCGAAGGGCGCCACGACAGCATCTCCTACGAGGGCAAAACTCCCGAACATCATTCTGATTACCCTCGACACGACTCGAGCCGATCGCATGGGATATCTAGGATCCGAGCGCGGCCTGACGCCTAACCTTGATGCGCTGGCCAGGCAGAGCGTCGTGTTTACGCGGGCGTATGCGCAGGTTCCTCTGACCACGCCTTCGCACGCCGCGTTGCTGACCGGGACCTATCCTCAGTTCAGTCATCTCGAGGACTTGGGCGCTCCGCTGGGCAAAGATCTTCCGTACTTGCCGGACCTCTTGCACAAGCACGGATATCACACTGCGGCTTTCCTTGGAGCCTACATTCTCGATCCTGCGGCGGCTGCTCCCGGGTTTCGAGCGCGGCTTCGACGTGTATGACGCCAATTTTCACCAGCGTAAGCCGGGCGAAGACCGCTACAAGAGCGTGGAGTGGCGCGCCGAGGATGTGGCCAATCGCGCGCTGGCGTGGCTGAGCCGTCACCAGCAGAGACCGTTTTTCTTCTGGCTGCATTTCTACGATGCCCATGACCCGTATGATCCGCCGGAGCCATTCAAAACTCACTATGCCTCCGCCCTTTACGACGGCCAGATTGCGTATACCGATTCGATTGTCGGCAGCTTCGTGGAGGTATTGCGGAAGCACGGGTTGTATCAGAATTCAGTCATCGCCATTGCTGCAGATCACGGGGAAGCTTTCGGCGAGCACGGGGAGGAACGGCATGGGATGTTTCTGTATGACGAGACTATCCATGTTCCCCTGCTGTTGAAGCTATCGGCGGGGCGGCTTGGAGGAAAGCACGTAGAGGAGCGGGTGGCGCTTGCAGAGGTTGCGCCTACGTTGCTCGAGGCGGCCGGGGTTTCCGCGCCGGGGACGATGCAAGCCCACTCCCTTTTCCCGCTGATCGATGCCGCAAAAATAGATGTCGCGAAATCTGCGATCGGCAGCAAAGGAAAAGCGCCTGAGCGCATTGTTGCCGATACCTTGGAGTCGGAACTGGCCGATTTTCAGCAGAAGACCAGCAGCGTCCGGAGCGAGCAGACGAAGCTGGATCCTACGCAGGCGGAAAAGCTTGGGGCGCTTGGCTATCTAACTTCCGATAGCGCGGGCGCGAATACTAGCGAGAAAGGGGCGATCGATCCGAAAAGAGAAGATTGAGGTCGCGAACAAGTTCCACCGGTCGCTCGTCGATCTCGAAGAAGATCGTTACGAGGATGCGATTGCGGAGCTGCGCGAAGTGGTGCGACTGGAGCCCGATATCGCCAGTGGCCACCTGGAACTGGGCTGCGCCCTGGTCCACGTCCAGCGGTACCAGGAGGCAGTGCCCGCGTTGCGCACCACAGCGGAAAAGAATCCGAAGTCCGTAATGGCTCATTACGAGCTGGGGCTGGCGTTGATAAAGACCGGACAGTGGGAGGCAGCTCTTCCTGAGATGCAGGCGGCGGTGGTGTGCACTCCCACGTCCGCGCAATTGCATTTCTATGCTGGGGCTGTTCACCTGCGTTTGAAGCACATCCCGGAGGCCACGGCGGAATTTGAGAGCAGCTTAAAGATTGATCCGGATCACTTTCTGGCCAATCTGAAGTATGGCGAGATGCTTTTCCGGGAGGGCGATGCGGCGGGCGCGCTGCCGAAGCTGAGCCTGGCGGCGAAGCTGGATCCGAAGTCGGCGGAGGCTCATGCGTTTCTGGCCGATGCGTACCAGCAACTCGGGCAAGCGGAGAATTCGAGTCGGGAAC
>Ga0210384_10006220_pt1 | contig 12768 bp, 14 predicted proteins | sample IncBWH2MmetaG_FD_160574 | JGI IMG/M metagenome (GOLD analysis project Ga0210384, IMG submission 160574) | Forest soil microbial communities from Barre Woods Harvard Forest LTER site, Petersham, Massachusetts, United States - Inc-BW-H-2-M | ecosystem: Environmental > Terrestrial > Soil >... | reverse complement strand
GCGTGAGGCTGAACCCGGGGTGGCCGGCGGCATCGAGCGTGCGCCCGACGATACGCCCGGGCATCTGCCGCACGTGCTCCATGCGCGTGGTCATGAAGCCAAAGTACGGGCCGCCCGAGGACAGCGGCACCCCGAGCGGCTGGCCTTCGCCCACCGCGATATCAGCGCCCTTGCTGCCCCACTCGCCGGGGGGCTTGAGCAGCGCCAGGGAAGTGGGGTTGACCACCGCGATCACCTGCGCCTTGCGCGCGTGCGCCCAGTCGGTGAGCGCGTCGACATCCTCGAGACGACCAAAGAAATTGGGCTGTTGGATGATGAGTGCGGTGATGTCCTCGGCGTCGTATTTGCCGAGCGAGGCGGCCGGGGTATTCCCCTCGGCGGTGCAGAACGGCAGTTCCTCGAAGCGCAGCCCCTGGTTCGCCGCGGTCGTCACCGCCACCTTGCGATAGTGCGGATGCACGGTCGTCGGGACGAGAATGCGCGCGGACTTGGACTTGCGGTTGGCGCGCACCGCCATGAGCGCGGCTTCCGCGGTGGCGGAGGCACCGTCGTACATCGAGGCGTTGGCCACCTCCATGCCGGTGAGGCGCGCGATCATGGTCTGGAATTCGTAGATCAGCTGCAGCGTCCCCTGACTCGCTTCGGCCTGGTAGGGGGTGTAGGCGCTGTAGAACTCACCGCGGGTGGTGATGGCCCACACCGCCGCCGGGATGTGGTGCTCGTAGGCACCGCCGCCGAGGAAGCTGAGCGGCGCACCATCCTGGCGCGCGCGCTCGGTCATCAGCCGCCCGACCTCCATCTCGTTCAGCTCGCTGGGTACGCCGGCGAGCGAGCGCACGCGCAGCGCGGCGGGAATCTCATCGAACAGATCCTCGATGGCGCGCGCGCCGATCGCGCTCAGCATCGCGGCGACGTCGGCCTCGGTATGTGGAATGAAGGCCATCAGCCCGCCTCCGCTGCCAGGAACGTCTCATAGTCGCCGGCGGACATCAGTGCCGCGGCCGCCAGCGCGCCGGGCGCGGGCTTAAGGCGCGCGAGCCATCCGGCGCCGTACGGGTCGGCGTTGACGGTCTCCGGCTCGCCGGTGAGCTTCGGATTGCCCGCGCCGACCTCCCCGGCGAGCGGCGCGTAGACATCCGATGCCGCCTTGACCGACTCCACCACCGCGAAGGCCTCGCCCAGCTTGACCGCCCGCCCGGCCTCCGGGACCTCGACGAACACCAGGTCCCCGAGGGCATGCTGGGCATGATCGGTGATGCCGATCTCCACCGTGCCGTCGGCGAGCGTGCGCACCCATTCGTGCGACTTGGTGTACTTAAGATCCGCAGGAACATTGCTCATGGGAGACCCTTCAGTCAGCTGACCAGTGCTTTGCCGAAGCGCACGAACGGTGCTTTCACAACGCGTGCGTTGAGGAGCTTGCCGCGGATGTCCACCTGCACCGCGGCGCCGGTGGCTGCCGGCACGCGCGCAAACGCGATCGAGCGCTCGAGCGTCGGCGAAAAGGTGCCGCTGGTGATCTCGCCCTCGCCGCCCCCGGGAATGATCACCTTCTGGTGACTGCGCAGCACCCCGCGATCGGTGAGCAGCAGCGCCACCAGCTTGCGCGCCGAGCCCTCACGGCTCACCGCCTCGAGCGCCTCGCGACCGATGAAGTCGCGCGCGCGCGGCTCGAGCGCCACCGTCCACGCCAGTCCCGACTCGTAGGGCTGCGTGTGCTCGTCCATGTCGTTGCCGTACAGGTTCATGCCGGCCTCGAGCCGCAGCGTGTCGCGCGCTCCGAGCCCGCAGGAGGCGACCCCGAGAGAGTTGAGCTTGCGCCACGCAGGCACGGCCTGTGCCGCCGGCATCATGATCTCGAAGCCGTCCTCGCCGGTGTAACCGGTGCGCGCCACGAACCAGCCGCCGAGCTCGGCGCCCACGAAGGCCGCAAGATTCAGCGCCGTGCGCGCCGGCCCGGGCCCCAGCAGCTGCGCCGCCTTGGCGCGCGCCTCCGGTCCCTGTACCGCCAGCATCGCCAGATCGGCCCGTTCGCGCACCTCGACCCCGAGCTCCTGGGCGTAGCGGCGGATCCAGGCAAGATCCTTGTCGCGCGTGCCGGCGTTCACGACCGCGCGGAACCAGGAGTCGCTGAGGTAGTAGACGATGAGATCGTCGATGACCCCGCCGTGCTCGTTCAGCATGCAGCTGTAGAGCGCCTTGCCGGGAGATTTGAGTTTCGCCACGTCGTTGGCGAGCAGCTTCTGCAGCAGCGCGCGCACGCGCGTGCCCTGCAGGTCGAGCACGCACATGTGCGACACGTCGAAGACGCCCGCCGCACGGCGCACCGCGTGGTGCTCGCCGATCTGCGAGCTGTACTGCACCGGCATGTCCCAGCCGCCGAAGTCGACGATACGGGCGCCGAGCTCCTGATGCAGCTTGAATAACGGGGTCTGTCTTCCCACAGGAACTCCGGACTGCAAAAAAAAGAGCGGCAGGCGAGCGCGCGCTGCGCACCTCGCGCCTGCCGCCCTTCTGTCCTTTGACCTGAGAGATCAGGCGCTCGCAGCGCCGCTCCCCTTCGGTGGGTGTGATCCGCGCCTCGCGGATCCACCGCTCTCCAGAAGCCCCACGGCAGTTGTCCTGCCGCCGTCTGCCGTTCTGGTGCCTGAGCGTTTCCGGGCGGAATTGCGCCTTCGGCGTTCCAGCTCGCGCCGGACTCTCTCCGGACAGACCGATTTGGGCCGGCGCATGATAGCAGCCCCCGTCAGTGCCGCCCAAGCGCTGCAACGGTAGAATCCGGCGAACATACGGTTACATGCCCATGCTCAGCGAACGTCGTTCCTCCGTGCAGGTGTGCGTCGGCCCGATCCGCGTCGGCGGCGGCGCGCCCATCGTGGTGCAGTCGATGACCAATACCGACACCGCGGACGTGGCGGGCACGGTCCGGCAGGTGCAGGCCCTGGCGCGCGCCGGCTCCGAACTGGTGCGGATCACGGTGAACAGCAGTGACGCCGCCGCCGCGGTGGCGCCGATCCGTGAGCAGCTCGAGCGCGCCGGCGTCAGCGTGCCCCTGATCGGCGACTTCCATTTCAACGGCCACAAGCTCCTGCGCGAGCACCCCGACTGCGCCGCGGCGCTCGCCAAGTACCGCATCAATCCCGGCAACGTCGGCCGCGGCAGCAAGCGCGATCCGCAGTTCGCGGAAATGATCGAATTCGCCTGTCGTTATGACAAGCCGGTGCGCATCGGGGTCAACTGGGGGAGCCTGGACTCGGACCTGCTGACCCGCCTGATGGATGAGAACTCCGCCAGCGCGGCGCCGCTGACGGCGCAGGAAGTGACGCGCAACGCGGTGGTGCAGTCGGCGTTGGGCAGCGCGCGGCGCGCCGAGGAACTGGGGCTCGCGCACACGCGCATCATTCTTTCGGCCAAGGTGAGCGGCGTGCAGGACCTGATCGCCATCTACCGGGATCTGGCCGCGCGCTGCGACTATCCGCTGCACCTGGGTCTCACCGAGGCTGGCATGGGCTCCAAGGGCATCGTCGCCTCCACCGCCGGCATGGCGGTGCTGCTGCAGGAGGGCATCGGTGACACCATCCGCGTCTCGCTCACCCCCGAGCCCGGCGGAGACCGCAGCCAGGAAGTGATCGTGGCGCAGGAGATCCTGCAGACCATGGGGCTGCGCAGCTTCACGCCGCTGGTGATCGCCTGCCCGGGCTGCGGCCGCACCACCAGCACCGTCTTCCAGGAGCTCGCCGCCCGCATCCAGTCGCACGTGCGCGCGCGCATGCCGCAGTGGCGGCGCGAATTCCTAGGCGTTGAGGACATGACGGTCGCCGTCATGGGGTGCGTGGTCAACGGCCCGGGTGAGAGCAAGCACGCCAACCTCGGCATCAGTCTGCCCGGCACCGGCGAGCGAGCGGTGGCGCCGGTATACGAGGACGGCGCGAAGACCGTCACCCTCAAGGGCGAGCGCATCGCCGAGGAATTCCAGGAAATCGTTGAACGCTACGTGGCGAGCCGCTACGCCCGCACGAGGTGAGCTATGAGTGAACTGGCCGCACGCAAGTGCAAGCCCTGCGAGGGCGGGATCGCGCCGCTGACCGCCGCGCAGGCCGGGCAGCTGCTGGCGCAGATCTCTGCCGCCTGGGTGCTGACCGAGAATGCCCGTGCCATCCGCCGTGAGTTCGCGTTCCGCGACTTTTACCGCACCATGAGCTTCGTCAACGCACTGGCGCACATCGCCAACATCGAGGATCACCACCCGGACCTCGAGCTCGGCTACAACTACTGCCGCGTCACCTTCACCACCCACGCCATCCGCGGCCTGTCGGAAAACGACTTCGTGTGCGCCGCCAAACTGGATCTGATCCCGCTCGGCTGAAGTCCGCGCTCACGGGCCCGCGCCCCTGAGGCGTGCGGCGAGAAAGTCGACGAAGGCGCGCACCTTGGCGGGAATGAAGCGCGCGCTGGGATAGACCGCGTAGATGGCCGCTTCCGCGCTCGCCCAGCCGGGCAGCACGCGCCGCAGTCGCTCGCGCCGGACCTCGGCGGCCACGGCGAACTCCGGCAGCAGCGCGATGCCCAGGCCCCCCCGGCAGGCGGCCAGCAGCGCGAGCGCGTTGTTCGAGCGCAGCGGTCCAGCCACCTCGAGCGCCGCCCGCGCGCGGCCGCGCACGAGCTCCCAGCGCTGCGGGTGCGCGCCGATGTCGAGTACCAGACAGGCGTGCGCACCCAGCTCGCGCGGCGTGCGCGGCGCGCCGCGACTCTCAAGATAGGCCGGGCTCGCCACCGGGATGCGCCGACTGGGCGCGAGGCTGCGCACCACCAGGCGCGAATCCGCCAGCGCGCCGACGCGCAGCGCCAGATCGTAGCCCTCCTCCACCAGATCGACGTAGCGGTTGGACAGCTGCAGGTCGAGGGTCAGGCGCGGATGCGCGGCGAGGAACTGCGGCACGATCGGTGCGATGAGCGTCTGGCCGGAGCCGGTCGCCGCACTGACGCGCAGGGTGCCACGGAGCGACGCCCCGCGGTCGCGCACCTCGGCATCGGCCCCCTCGAACTCCGCCAACAGCGCTTCGCAGCGCTTGAAGTAGTCGCGCCCGGCTTCGCTGAGTGCCACGCGGCGCGTGGTCCGCTGCAGCAGCCGCACCCCCAGGCGCCCCTCGAGGGCGGCGACCGCGCGGCTGACCGCGGAGACGTGCCGCTCGAGCTGGCGCGCGGCCTGCGCAAAGCTCTGCCGGCGCGCCACCTCGACGAAGGCGCTCAGCTGCTCGAGGCGGTCCACGGCACTATTGCAGTTCTTGCAACGGTCATTTGCATTTGTGCCAGTTTATCGCAGTTTTTCACATGAGTATGCTGCCGCTTCCTGGCGTTTTCCCGGTCGATCAGGAGAGTGGTGGATGGCCATGCAGCCGCCGCGCAATTTGAGCGCGCCGAGCGACGCCGCGCGTACGGCGCCGCGCGCGCTGCCGGCGGCGACCCTCGGCCTGGCGTTCGTGCTGCTGTGGTGCACCGGCTATCCGGCGGCGAAGATCGCCCTCACGCACGGCGCGCCGTTCACACTGCTGACACTGCGTTTCGCGTGTGCCGGCCTGATCTGGACGATCCTGGCGCTGAGTGCGTCGGCCTGGCCGCGCGGGCGCGCCGCCTGGCACAGCGCCGTGGTGGGGGCGCTGTCGCTCGCGCTGCAGTTCGGCGGCGTGTATCTGAGCGTGGCGCTGGGGGTGAATATCGGCATCACCGCACTGGTCATCGGCACCATGCCGATCGTCACCGCGCTCATGGGACTGAGTCTGGGCGAGGCGGTGCGGCCGCTGCAGTGGCTCGGCTTCGCGCTCGGCTTCGGCGGCGTGGCGCTCGCGGTGGGTGAGCGCATCGGCGGCGACGGCGCGGGCCTGGGCGCCTACCTGGCGCTGTTCGCAGGTCTCATCGGCGTCAGCGCCGGCACTGTCTATCAGAAGCGCCACGCCTCCGCCGTGGACCTGCGCGCCGGGCTCGCGGTGCAGCACCTGGTGGCCGCCTTGCTGCTGCTGCCGCTCGCGCTCTACGAGGGCCTGCGCCTGGATGGCTCGGCGGCGCTCGGCGTGAGCGTCGGCTGGATGGTCACGGTCAATTCGCTGCTGGCCTTCGGGCTGTTCTTCGTGCTGCTGCGGCGCGGGGCCGTCAACCAGGTCGCCACCCTCTTCTTTCTGATGCCGCCGGTGACGGCGGTGGTGGACTACCTGGTGCTCGGCGATCCGCTCAGCGTGCAACAGCTGGCGGGTCTGGCGCTGGCGGCCGGGGGCGTCTATCTCGCCACGCGCCCGCCGGCGGCCCCACGAGCGCCGGCGGCGGCAGCGCCGCCCGCGCTCAGCCGGCCGCGCGCGGCAATTCCCCGGTCATGCCGAGCGCCCGGCGGATAAACACCCGGCGCAACTCCTGGCTGCGGTTGACCAGCGACAGCGCGCGCTGCGCGATGCCCGCCAGCGGTCCTGCGCCGTGGGCCAGCCAGCGGTCGAAGGCATCGATGGCGCTGCTCATCAGCGCGACCTCGCTCTTGCGCCAGCGCTCGTAGGTGCGCAGCACGCCGAGCGCACCCGGGTCCTCGCGCGCACCGGCCGCCTCCCCCAGCAGCTGCGCCAGCACCGCGGCGTCCAGCAGTCCCAGATTCACGCCCTGGCCGGCGAGCGGGTGCACGACGTGCGCCGCATCGCCCATCAGCGCCACGCGCTGCGCGACGTAACGCGGCGCCGCCAGGCGCCGCAGCGGAAATGACACGCGCGGGCTGCGCACCTGGGTCGCGCCGAGCGCCAGGTCAGAAGCGCGGTCGAGCTCCTGGTTGAAGGCGTCGTCGCTGAGTTGCCCGAGGCGCGCCGCCAGCTCATCGTCCGCCGACCAGACGATCGAGCTCGTGCCGTCGGCGAGCGGCAGGAACGCGAGCGTGCCGTCGCGCATGAAGCGCTGCCAGGCGGTCGCCGCGTGGGGCCGGGCGGTGGCGACCGTCGCCACGATCGCCGTCTGCCGGTAGTCGCTCACCGTAGCGCTGAGGCCGGCCGCGTGCCGCACGGCGGATTGCGCGCCATCGGCGCCCACCACCAGGCGCGCGGCGAGCGCGCCGCGGCTGGTCGTGAGCCGCACCTCGGCGTCGGTGATCTCGAGCGCCTGAAACTGCGCCGGCTCCAGTACGCCGCCGGCAGCGGCGAACGCCGCCAGCAGCGCGCTCTGCAGCAGGCGGTTCTCGGCGATGCAGCCGAGGTCGGGCTCGCCGACATCCGCGGCATCGAACACCAGCACCGCCGCGCTGTTCGCGGCGACGCTCTCGTGCCAGATGCGCATGCGCTCGTACGGGCACAGGCGCGGCCCACGCATGCGCGACCAGGCCCCCGCGTGCGTGAGGATGCGCTCGCTGGCGCGCGACAGCGCCACCACGCGGCTCTCGAGCGGCGCGCCCGCCGGCAAGGGCGCGGGTGCGCCGGGCTCGAGCAGCACCACGCGCAGCCCGGCGCGTACCAGCAACGCCGCCGCGCACGCCCCGACCGGGCCACCGCCGACGATGGCCACCTCAAACATGGCGCAGCGGCAGACCGCGGGCGAGCCGCGGCGTCGGACCGCCGAAGCCGGCACTCACGCGCGCGAGCGCGCTCTTGGCCGGCGGCAGCAGATCGAACACGAGCAGGCCCAGATCGCGCAGCAGCCCGACCCCGGGACGCGCATCGGCGAACAGTTTCACCAGCGAGTCGGTGAAGCGCACCACGCCGCTACGATCGCGCCCGCGCCACGCCGCGAACTGTTGCAGCAGCGGTGCCGCGCCGGCATCGGCGCCGGCGTTGGCGATCACTTCCGCGAGCATCGCGGCATCACGCAGACCGAGGTTGAATCCCTGGCCCGCCACCGGATGCAGCGCCTGGGCGGCGTTGCCGATCAGCACCGCGCGCGTGGCCACCGTGGTCGCCGCGCGGGTGAGCCGCAGCGGATAGGAGGCGCGCCGCGAGACCGTCAGCAGCCGCCCGGCGCGCCAGCCGAACTGCGCCTGCAGGCGCGCGAGAAAGCCCGGGTCATCCAGGGCCAGGAGCTCGTGCGCCTGCGCCGGCGCGCACGCCCAGATCACGGCACGCGCGCCGTCCGGCAGCGGCAGCACGGCGAGCGGACCGCAGCGTGTGAAACGCTCGTAGGCGATGCCCTGGTGTGGCCGGTCGCTGGTGAGGTTGGCGACCAGCGCCACCTGCTCGTAGTCCTCGACCGCCGCGGCGATGCCGGCGGCGGCCCGGATCTGCGAGTGCGCGCCATCGGCACCGACCACCAGGCGTGCGCTCACCACCTCGCGCGCTCCCGCGGCAGCGACCAGCGTGAAGCGCACCCCCTCGGCATCGATCACGAGGTCCTCGGCGTGCGCCGGCACGCGCAGCGTCAAGGCGGGTGCGGCGCTCAGCTTCGCCCACAGCGCCGCGCCGATCACACGGTTGGCGACGACGTAGCCGAGAGCCGCCACCCCCTGCTCGGCGGCGTTCAGGCGCGCGAAGCCGAAGCGGCCCGCCTCCGAGACGTGGATGGTGCTGATGGCGGCGGCGTGCGGGGCGAGCGCCTGCCAGCAGCCCAGGCCCTCGAAAATGCGCCGGCTCGCGTTGCCGAGCGCGGTGGTGCGCTCATCGAAGCTCGGCTGCCCGGCGCTGCCGAAGGCCGCGCTCTCCACCAACAACACGCGTACGCCGGTGTCGGCGAGCGCGGCGGCGAGGCTCGCGCCCACCATGCCGCCCCCGACGATGGCGACGTCGACTGCCAGAGACGCTGTGGGGGCGGGGGCGGGCATGGAGCGGGCGAGCGGGCGGCGGCCTCAGGCGCGCCCCATCAGCGCTTCGATCTGAGCGACCTGCTTGGGCGCGCGCGCGCTCAGGACCTCCGCTCCGCGGCGCGTCACGACGACGTCGTCCTCGATCCGCACGCCGATATTGCGAAAGCGCTTGGGCACGCCGCGCGCGCCGGCCGGCAGATAGATGCCCGGCTCGATGGTCATCACCATGCCGGGCTCGAGCACCCGCCAGGCGTCGCCGACCTTGTAGTCGCCGACGTCATGGACATCCAGGCCCAGCCAGTGACCGGTGCGGTGCATGAAGTAGCGACGGTAGGCGCCGCTGCGGATGAGCGCGGCGAGCCGCCCCTTCAGCAGTCCGAGCTTCAGCAGCCCCTGGGTGATCACCCGCACCGCCGCCTCGTGCGGGTCGTTCCAGTGGTTGCCGGGGCGCACGCGCGCGATGGCCGCCAGGTTCGCCTCCAGCACCACCTCGTAAACCGCGCGCTGCTCGGGGGTGAAGCGGCCGTTGATGGGCAGCGTGCGGGTGATGTCGGAGGCGTAGCACTCGAGCTCGCAGCCGGCGTCCACCAGCAGCAGCTCGCCGTCGTTGAGCGTCTGGTTGTTGTCGCGGTAATGCAGCACACAGCTGTTCTTGCCGCCGCCGACGATCGGGTGATAGGCGGTGTCGGCGTTGTGGCGCCGGAATTCGTGCAGCAGCTCGGCCATCACCTGGTACTCGGTGGCGCCCGGGCGGCAGAAGCGCATGACGCGCTGATGCGCCTGCGCGGCGATGCGGGCGCAGGCGCGCAGCAGTTCCAGCTCGCGCCGCGACTTGTAGAGGCGCATGTCGTGCAGCACGTGATCGAGGGCGGCGAACTCCTGCGGCGGGTGGCGGCCGTTACGCGCCTGGGTGCGCAGGCCGTTGACCCAGCCCACCACGCGCTGGTCGAAATCCGCGTACACGCCCATGGTGTAGTACACCCGGGTTCGGTTCTCGAGCAGTCCCGGCAGGATCTCGTCGATGTCGCCGATCGGGAAGGCATCGTCGGCGCCGTAGTCGCGCGCCGCCCCGGCCGGCCCCGCGCGGCGCCCGTCCCACGCCTCGCGGGTGGCATCACGCTCGCGCACGAACAGGATGTACTCGGCGTGGGCGCGCCCCGGCACGAGCACGGCCACCGCCTCCGGCTCGCCGAAGCCGGTGAGGTAATGGAAGTCACTGTCCTGGCGGTAGGGGTATTCGACGTCGTTGTTGCGGTGGCGGATCGGGGCGGCCGGCAGCACGGCGATCGAATCGCGCCCCATCAGACGCATCAACTGGCGGCGGCGGCGGGCGAACTCGTCTGTGGCCATGAAGCGCGGGCCGGTCAGTGCAGCGGCGCCGCGCTCGGGCCCGGCGGCGGGCGGCGGGCGTCCGCCAGCTCTTCGAACAACAGCTGCACGCCGACCCGCACGAACTCGACCAGTTCCGCGTAGGCGCTCTCGTTGGATTCCTCGCCCTGCCCCTCGTCGACCCCGGCGCGCGTGATTTCCGCGAAGTCCCGCACCAGCTCGCCGGCGTCCCCTGGCAGGCGGCTGGCGTCCGGGATGGTGCCGGCGCCCAGACCGTAGAGAAAACCCTGACACCACTCCGCCAGCGCGTTGGTGCGCGCGTCGATCGGCTGCGCATCGGAGGGCAGCAGCGGCTCAAACTCCATGTCCGGCTGCAGCAGGGCACCGGCGGTCGCCGCGTACAGCGAGTACAGGGTCTCGCTCGCCTCGGGCGCGGCGCGGCCCTCCGGCAGGATCTCGCGCAGCCAGTCCTCGAAGCGGTAAGCGGCGGCGCCGCACAGGCAGCCGGCGAGCGTGCCGTGTGCCTCGGCGGCATCCGTCAGCGAACGTGCCTGCGTCAGCAGCTGCTGGATGTGGCTGTAATCGGGCTGATTCATCACGCGGCGCACATTATATAATTGACCCGGTAAAGAGCACCGCTCTATAGTCTTGCGCCATGAACGACACTACAAAAACACAACTCGATCTGGAACTCATCCGCCTCGGCAAACGCATCGAAGAACTCGTGACGCTGCTCGAGCACCTGCGCGAGGAGAACCGCGCGCTGCGGGCGCGGCATGAGTCGCTCGCCGGGGAGCGGGCCGCGCTCATGCACAAGAACGAGCAGGTGCGCACGCGCGTCGAAGCGATGATCGGGCGCCTGAAGACAATGGAGCACGGCGCTTGACCCATCAGGACCAGGCGCGGGTCAGCGTGCGCATCATGGAGAAGGAGTACGTGGTGGCATGTCCTTACGAGGAGCGCTCGGCGCTGCTGGATGCGGCCGAGTTCCTCAACGCGCGCATGCGCGATATCAAGGACGGCGGCAAGGTCGTGGGCCTGGACCGCATCGCGGTCATGGCGGCGCTCAACCTGGCGCACGAGTTCCTCAAGGGCAAGGATCGCGAGACGCGCGCCGATACTGGGGCCGGCGGCCGGGTGCGCGCGCTGCGCGAGCGCGTCGAGGGCGCGCTCGGCAAGGGCCAGCAGCTGGAGCTGTGACGCAGGCCGCGCCCCGCCGTTCGGCCTGAGCGCTCCCGGCAGCCTTGGTGTAGAGTGATCCGTGCGTCGCCTGCGGTGTTCGATAAGCGTACCGGGTTACCTCGGACCCTAATTGAAACACCCTCGGGACCCTGGGCTTGCGCGCAGCGCTGTGCAGGTCCGCCTTTGAGCGGAAAGCCTTACCTGCCGCAGCTCGTCCCACTTGTTGCTCTGGTTCGAGAGCAACGGTCCGCACCGGCACATGCGGGTGGCGCTTCCTGATTCGCGTCCGGGTACCGCCCGCAGACAGCTGCGGGCGGCGCTCATCGCCCGCCGTCGCAGCGTGCCGGCGCACGAGCGCGCCCGCGCCGCGCGCAGCGTCGCGCGCCACGTCGACGCCGCCCTGGCGCTGCGCGCCTACTGGCGGATCGCCATCTACGCCGCCCGCCCCGAGGAGCTCGATACCGCGCCGCTCATCGCGCTCGCGCAGCAGCGTGGCTGCCGCATCTACCTGCCGCGGATCGACCGGCGGCGCGCCTCGCGCGCGATGACTTTCGTGGCCCTGGGCGACTCGCTGCGCGTCAATCGTCTGGGGATCGGCGAGCCCGAATCCACCGCCAGCATCGGAGCGCGCTGGCTGGATGTGGTGTTCCTGCCGCTGGTGGGCTTTGATGGTCGCGGCCTGCGCCTGGGCGCCGGCGGTGGCTACTATGATCGCGCCTTCGCCTTCCGGCGGCTGCGCCACGCCTGGCACGCGCCACGGCTGGTGGGGCTGGCCTATGCGTTCCAGCAGCTCGAGCACATCGACGCTGCACCCCACGACGTGCCGATGGATGCGGTGGTGACCGAAGAGGGGATCACACGATGCACTACTGGCTGATGAAGACCGAACCGCAGACCTTCGGCCTGGAACACCTCGCCGCGGCCCCGCGCCGCACCAGCCCCTGGGACGGCGTGCGCAATTTCCAGGCGCGCAACATGCTGCGCGATGAGATGCACAAGGCCGATCAGGCGTTTCTGTACCACTCCAGCTGCGCGGTGCCGGGCATCGTCGCGGTCATGCAGATCGTCAAGGCGGGTTACCCGGACCCCACCGCCTTCGATCGCAAGAACCATCACTACGATCCGGACAGCGACCCTGCCCAGCCGCGCTGGTTCATGGTGGACGTGCAGCTCAAGCAGCGTCTCGCACGCACCATCACGCTCGAAGAGCTGCGCGCGCATGCCGCACGCGAGCTCAAGGGCATGGTGCTGTTGCGTCCGGGCAATCGCCTGTCGATCACGCCGGTGGAAGCGGCGCACTGGAAGTTCATTCTCTCGCTCGAGTGACGCGCGCGCGGCGCGTTGCGCGCCTCACACGAGTCGGCGCGCGCTCGCGCATATCACACTTCGCGGTGCGCTCGCTTGTAATTTCGATTCGCGTGTATATACTCGGACCCCGGACTAACCCGTCAATTGGAGAGCCAACATGGCGAAGGCAAAGAAGAAGGCCAAGAAGAAAGCAGCTA
>Ga0210384_10006218_pt1 | contig 12770 bp, 10 predicted proteins | sample IncBWH2MmetaG_FD_160574 | JGI IMG/M metagenome (GOLD analysis project Ga0210384, IMG submission 160574) | Forest soil microbial communities from Barre Woods Harvard Forest LTER site, Petersham, Massachusetts, United States - Inc-BW-H-2-M | ecosystem: Environmental > Terrestrial > Soil >... | reverse complement strand
GACCTGCGGCAAGGCGTTTAGCGATTCGAGGGTCTGATGAACGCGTTCGTCACCAATGGCGGCAACAACTGTCTGTAAAGCTCCCCGGATCGGATGGGGCGTGTAACCGAGCTTTTCTACTTCGTCGATAACCGTCTGAATCTCCGGCTCGGTCGAATGAGGCTTAAGGATAACAATCATGCGGAACCGTTCTGATAGCACGGGAAGGGCAACGTGAGCAAGCGCGGGGCCCAAAAGTAATCAGTAAGTCAGTAATCAGTAGGAGCTAGAATCTAGACTAGGAGCTAGGAAGACGGCGCGTCGGAGCCCCTGGTCGGTGGGGCGAAGAACTCGGCGCGCCCCATGATAGGGCTAACCGTTTAGACTGTCCCGCGCCGGTTTTGAGCCGTGCCGTGTAGGCGGCATCGCCCGTCGATTTCGAACGGCCGGTTAGACTAGCGATTCCGATGATTTGATAAATGCCGGGCGATGTCACGCGCACGGAACGGCTCAAAACCGGCGCGGATTAGTCTAATGAGATGAATACATCTTGGACGCGCCGAGTTCTTCGCCCCACCGATCAGGGGTTCTGTCGCGCCGTCCTCCTAGCTTCTGAACTGATTACTTCCGGGCCACCCCGCGGACGGCCTTTTCTGCCGCTTGTGCTCCTGCGCGGAGACCGGTATGATCCTTGCTCCCCCCAGAAACGTTTTATGAGCGATCCCAAAGGCTTTACGAACCGTGCTCCCGGTCAAAATCCCGTTGGCGGTGTGGATTCCGGTTTCGTTGCGGCAGCTAAACCGCAAGAGGTCATTACTGCGCCCACTGCTGAAAAACCGTCTTCCAATCTCGTCCGGCGTCCACGTTTCTTACCGCCTATTGGTTCCCGTGGGTATTATCTGCTGCTGGCAGCCGTGGCCATTTTTATCCTGGGACCGTTGGGAGGGATCACCGCGGCTTTTATGAATTTCTCCATCGGGTTTTTCGTCGGTGGACAAGTTTTGGCAGGGATTCTCGGTAGCGCCGTGACCTTCGGATACGGTCCCGAAGGGAAGCATGGCGCAAACTATATCCAGACCATGGCCGCTTCGGTGGCTGGTATGTGCGGGATGGCGGTGCTGGCGCAAGCAATGGTCTGGTTAGGAATACCCGAGCCGCCGGCCTGGGAGCTGGTCCTCTATTATCTCTGTATTGGAATGTTCGGAGTTGGGGTGGGGATGCTTTACACACCGATTTTGGTAGATCGAATGGAACTTAAGTTCCCGTCTGGGTTTGCCGTCGCAAATATTCTGCGTGCGTTGTCTGACAAAGAACTGCTTAAGCGATCGATCACAAAGTTGGCGAGCGGGATGGCAGCCGGCTACGCCATCGGGGTATCTTCTCTGAACATTTCCTGGTTTACTAGTTTTGGTCTTTCCGCGTCAGGAGTAACGATGCTGGAAAAGGCGGGCATTTCTGCGTCGACACTGGGTGCAGGCATGATTGTAGGCGCTCGGATCGCGATTCCGGCTCTTGTAGTTGCCCTTCTCGGCGTCTGGTTTACCCCTTATCTCATCAGCATTGGGTGGCTTCACCCCGGAGATCCGTTTCGAAAAATAGGTTTCATCATTTCCCTCGGCACGATCCTAGGCGCGGCCATCATCGATATTATCCTGATTCTGATTCAAGCCGTCCGGCGATTCATCGAAAAGAAGGCAGAGGCGGTGGTTGCTCAGGAGGACTGGAAACGAGTCAACCAGGTCGGCCTTATCGTTTGGGTCTTGTTCTGGGGGATCGGCATCGTGCTGGTTGGGAGCCAGGTCCTGCATCAACCGTGGTATTTTCTAGCAATAGCGGTTCTGCTTTCTTTTGTGTTTGTTCTAGTTAACGGGATATCACTGGGTATCTCGGATTGGAATCCGATCTCTAGCGCGTTCGTATTGAGCGTTTTTTTGATGGCAGCATTGGGACTACGCGACCCTGGAGTTGGTCTTTTGGCCGCTTCTATCGTCTTCATTGCTTGTAGTGAAGGTGGTGATATGCAGCAAGATCGCTCGACCGGTTGGCGATTGGGCACTAACCGGGTAATGCAATTTCGTTATCAAGTAATCGGCATTACGATGGGGGCGATTCTTGCCGTAGTTTTGGCCAAGCTTTTCATGAGCGCGTATCCGATTCTGACCCAGGATCAATTTAGCAATCCGCATCTGCCGGGAGCCGAAAAATGGCAATCTGCCATGACTTACAAATTTGCCGGCGCCCTGAGAGGAATTACGGCGGCGCAGCCGCAAGTGATGGCAGCTCTGCAACTTGGGATCGCTCTGGGACTTGTGATTGAGATCCTTCGTAAGGTCATCAAGACTCGCCCTCAATACAAACAGTTCGTAGCCGGATCGCGGACGGGAAAGGTAACGGACTTTCTTCTGGATGCCGTATTTCTCTCTAGCCCTTATGCATCCTCTTTTGGCGGGTTTGTCGAGCTACCGCCGGTGCTCTGGTGGACCGCGGGAGGCGTAGGAGCTTCTTTGTACAACGGGTTGACGTCCGCTCTGTCTGCGCATCGTTCGAAGTCGAAGAATGCGGACGAATCCATGGGCCTTCCGGCAGAATGCGCCACCTCTGCCGCCGAGGGCCTGCCATCGGATATGAGCACTACTTCTCTCGTGGGTGGAGGACTCATCGCCGGGGACTCGTTGGCCGCTCTGAGCGTGGGGATTTACGGACTGCTGCATACGATGCTGTAGCGGCTCCGCAGGCTCGCTTAGGCTCGCCGACGTGAGAGGTGAGAGGTGAAGAGGTAGGGCCCGGTTGGAGTAGCAGCGCGAATGGGACTTATGTGACCTGTGGGACGGGTCTGTGACGCTACTTCGCGTGCCAGCACCAATGGTCACCAATCACTTCTCACCTCTCACTTCTCACTTCTCACCGGGCGAGCCTAAGGCGAGCGCAGTTGCGGAGCACCGATTCTCGTTCTAGATCTGGGCGTGCAAGATTTTACGGCGGGCGGGATACACGCACTCCATGCGGCGTTTGCGTCATCCGGGGATGAGGAGTTCGATCGGCGAATCCGCGAATTAGTGGCGGATTGGGGAGTCACGGCATCCCCGGAATTGATCGCAGAAATGATTGTAACGGCTCTGCGGATGGGGCGTGATGCTGTGCCCGTGGCAGATCTGAAAATGATCAATCGCTCGCTCAAAGAGCTAAGAGCCGCCTCCAAGGTTTTTGCTCCTTACCAGGGCGTTCGCAAGGTCGCCGTCTTTGGGTCCGCCCGTACAGCACCAACCGCTCCTGAATTTCTTGCGGCCGAGCGCTTTGCATCATCGATGCGAAATCAGGGGTATATGATCGTAACCGGAGGAGGGGACGGGATCATGGGAGCGGCGCAGCGGGGTGCAGGCCGCGAGCACAGCTTCGGACTAAATATCCGGCTGCCGTTCGAACAGCGAGCCAACGAGGTCATCGATGGAGATCCGAAGCTCGTGAACTTTAACTATTTCTTTACCCGGAAGCTCAATTTTTTGAAGGAAAGCCATGCCTTGGCGCTGTTCCCGGGCGGTTTCGGGACGATGGACGAGGGGTTCGAGTGCCTGACTCTGATGCAAACCGGGAAGGCACGAATTATCCCGATGGTGTTGATCGACGAGCCCGGCGGCAACTACTGGAAAACGTGGATTAATTTTCTGCAGGACCATCTCCTGAAAGAGGGGTTGGTTTCGCCGGATGATTTCCACCTATTCAGCGTCACGGATGATGTTGAGGCTGCGGTACACGAAATCGTAAAATTCTATCGCAATTTTCATTCTTATCGTTGGGTTGGAGATCAGCTCGTCTTTCGGCTGCAACATCAGTTGACCGATAAAGCAATTACCCGACTGAATGAGGAGTTCGCAGATCTTTTTGAGCGCCGTCCAATAGCGGTGGCGAGCCCGTTGAAAGCCGAAAAGAATGAGCCCGACATCCTGCATTTGCAGAGATTAACTTGCGGTCCGCACCGACGAAATTTCGGCCGGATGCGTCAGTTGATCGATGCGATGAATGAAGCGGATGAAGGAGCTAGGAGCTAGGAGCTAGGAGGAGCGAGCCAGGGCGTATCTGCGTGCGGGCATCTGAGCCAGCGTTGGGCTCCGCGACCGGATGAGACTTATGGGACTCATGGGACTAATGTGACTGACCCATAGGTCCCATGAGTCTCATAAGTCCCATTTATTCGCGAAGCTGCTGACTCACTCAAATGCCAACACGTCGCTATACCCATACGCCGCCTCCTAGATCCTAGCTCCTAGCTCCTGGACGAGCAGGCGCTCGTCACGCTGCGCTGCGGCCGGTTTGCTGGAGGATATAATCGTGAATGGTATTGACCGATGCGAGCGCGACGCGAGCGACGTCGGAATTTGGTACGCCCACGCCGAACCCTTTTTCGATGCTGACCACCAGCTGCAAGGCGTCAATCGAGTCTAGGCCGAGGCCGTCTGGGCCAAAAAGAGGCATGTCGTTGGCGATTTCTTCTTTCGGAGTTCGGAGCATAAGGTTCGTAATCAACATGTCCTTAATTTGCTCCTTGAGATCTTCTGATGACATAAATAGGGGACGAACCCGACTGGGACCGATTAGATTTGGCGGATTAAATTTTTAATCAAGAGTAAAGTTATCCAAGAAACCCTGAAGAAGGATTAAAAAATGGCGGCTGGCAAGAAAGTTCGCCTGGACAAGCTGTTGGTTGATTTAGGTCACTTTGAGTCGCGGGAACGCGCGCAACGATCGATCCTGGCGGGTCAGGTCCTCGTGAATGAACGAGTCTCAGACAAACCTGGGTTATTGGTCTTGCCGGAAGCGCCGATTCGAGTCGCGGCGCGCGAACGCTATGTGAGCCGGGGAGGGCTCAAGCTGGAAGCGGCTTTGGATTTTTTTAAAATCGTTCCATCCGGATGGCGTTGTTTGGATATCGGCGCATCCACCGGCGGGTTTACTGACTGCCTTTTGCAACGTGGAGCCGTGCATGTCGTGGCGGTAGATGTTGGCCACAACCAGATGGCATGGAAGATCCGATCTGATCCGAGAGTAACCGCCATCGAGCGTGTGAATGCACGTTTTTTAACCGCGGACCAAGTGGGGACGGATTTCGATTTTGCTGTCGCCGATCTTTCTTTTATCTCTTTGACCCTAGTGTTAGATAGCTTTCTAAAGCTCTTGCGGCGTAACAGCGAGGCCATCGTGCTAATTAAACCCCAGTTTGAATTGGATCCCCAGCGAGTCGGTAAAGGCGGCATTGTCCGGCGAGAGACCGATCGCTTGGCTGCGGTTGCGAAAATTGAAGAGTTTGTGGTGCACCAATTGGGCCGGGAATGGCGCGGTGTCATACCTTCTCCGACCTTAGGCACGAAAGGGAATCAGGAATACTTAGCATGTCTTCGTTGACCTTAGGGCTGTACGCGCATTGGCGGAAACCGGGAGCTGCGAACTCGTTGCGGGCTCTGGATGAGGCCTTGGAAAGGGTCGGGATTAAAACCCTTTTCGAAAGAAATTCGGCGGAATTGCTTGGTCGTCAGGGACTGACCTTGGAAGAACTCCGCGATCAGGTCGATTTTTTCATCACGCTAGGCGGTGATGGTACCTTACTCCGGTTAGTTCGTGATCTCCGCGGCAAAATGAAGCCGGTCATGGGGATAAATTTCGGTTCGCTCGGTTTCTTGACGGGTTTCGGCGGCCCCGGTTTCGATGACGCCGCTAAGGCGTTAGCGTTAGGGAAGTATCGCTTGGAAGAACGGACAATGTTAGAGGCCAGTGTGCCTGGCCCCGATGGAGAATTCATCTCGCGAGTCGGACTGAACGATGTGGTGGTGAGTCGAGGCGAACGATCTCGGCTGCTCCAAATTGAAGTGGCGATTGATCAGATTTGTCTCACCGAGTACAACGCCGACGGGTTAATCGTGGCGACCTCAACCGGGTCGACCGCTTACTCGCTTTCCGCAGGCGGCCCAATCGTGATCCCGAATTCCGGTGTATTTGTGGTGACTCCGATTTGTCCGCATGTACTGACCAATCGATCGGTAGTCGTTTCCAATCGTTCGACGATCAGTCTGAAAGCGAGTCGCAGCGGTGATCAACCGATTTCTCTGAGTATCGACGGACAAGAGCCGATTCATTTCCACGCTGGCGACGAGGTAATCGTGAGAGCCGCCGACACGGTTCTACCTTTGGTGTTACCAAGCCATCTCAATTTCGCCGACATCCTGCGCGCCAAACTACGTTGGAGCGGGACCGCTATATGAATCGGATCAGAGAGATTTTGTTGCCGAAGCAAATCTTGCTGAACGTCAAAGCGGCGACTCGGGACGAAGCGATAAAAGTCGTGGCCGATTCGCTAAAGGGTGACAACCGAATTATAGACTGGCCACGCTTTGAGACCACCCTATCAGAGTGCCAACGCAGCAGTAAGATCAATGTTGGGCTTGGATTGACCATTCCGCATAACCGGACCAACAGCGTAACCTCGATGGTGATGGCCTTTGGGCGTTTGGCGCAACCAATCCGTCGTGGACCTGCAAGTATTCGGTTCGTCCTGATATTCGGTATCCCGGAAACGATGGATGCAGACTACCTGCGTCTGGTCGGTGTCCTGATGCGGGCTTTCCGAGACCCTGAACTGCGAAAGAAGCTAGAAACGGCAAAGACGCCTGAAGAGGTGCTGTCTGCCTTTGAGAAGGGGGAGACGCGGTTGGCGTGACGCGGACTAGTCTAATGAGATGAATACATCATGGGCGCGCCGAGTTCTTCGCCCCACCGATCAGGGGTTCTGTTGCGCCCCCTCCTAGCTCCTGCACTGATTACTGCCCCACTGATTACTGATTGCTTCACCGCCATCCCTCGTAATGTCTTAGCTTGCTTGCCGCATGCCACTTGCGCACATTGGCCAATGAATCGTTTTTCAGCGATTACGTTCTTGTTCGTATTGACGGCCGGTGTACCGGCTGTTTTTGCCGCTGGGAGCCGGCCAATGCCCGTACCGCAGGTGCAACAGGTGCCGCAGAAGACGCCGGATGCGGTGACCCCCTATAACGAAGGCGTAGCCCTGATGAAGGCGAAGAAGTTTGCTGCCGCCCAAGTTAAATTCGAGGAAGCCTTAAAAGCGACTCCGAATATGGCTGACGCGCACAACAACCTGGCGTATTGCCTCCGAAAACAGAGTCCGGAGAATTTCGCGAAAGCCTTGCAACATTATAACGAGGCGCTGCGGCTGAACCCGAGACTAGCGCAAGCCTACGAATATCGCGGCGTGCTGTTTGTGGAGATGGGCAAAAAAGAGGACGCACAAAAGGATCTGGCCACGTTGAAACAGTTAAATACGAAGTTGGCTGTCGCTCTTGAGACCGCGATCAAGGCCGGGAAGGATACGGATTATTGAGATAAAGGGGTAGGACGGGCGGCAACGGGTGACGCAATGATGGGCGATACGGCAAAATGCCACTTCGTGGCAAGCGCCGACACGGCAACACTTCGCGATAAATTGATGGCCGTCGGCCGAATCGACAAATCACGGATGATCGCGAGCTCATCCCTACCGGTTCTGACGTTCGTCCGTTTCCAGCCCAACACTCCATCCGGCAAATCCGGCGGCATCGAAGTACGCGGTGTCGCCGACTCTTTGTAAAAGGACCACCGTCTGCTTGCCGTTCTTGGCTGGGGTTGACGCTTTCTTGGTATCAGCTGACTGGACCGTGGCCGGACCATTCAATAGTGCTTCCTTCAAAACTCGTCCCAGGAGGTTACCCTTAGGCGGGATCTCGAGTTTTAAGATGGCCGCGACGGTCAAAGCGACATCGGTATTCCCAACGGGCGCTTTATCCTCGAATTGCTTCTTAAAATCCGGACCGTAAGCGGCCATATTGTTGAAGGTATCTGCTCGGTTGAAACTCCCGTGCATTCCTTGACCCTCTTGCAGGGTTGTATCGCAAATCGTCACCGCGCTCAGGAGCGGCTTTTTCGGATCGATAGCAAAACTGCGGAAGTTGATGACCAAATCCGGTGTCGGCATATGAGTAGCGCCTTCGAGGTTAACATCCGCTAAGCTGAGTGCGCCCGGGACATCTCCGTAATGCGAATTAACGAACAAGCCGCTCACGTAGTCTTGCGTCGCCAAGAATTCGACGACCTGTTGCAAGCGGGCGGAATTGTGGTCGGGGATGTAGATAAGATCTGAACCACCGTTTGCCGCTACAATGACTTTGGCATCCGTTGAATCATTAATGTAGCCGTCCCCGCCGATCAGCCCATCTCCCGTGGAGGGCCGCTCCTCTTCCCCATCGCTCGGTGTTTCCGATTCGGTCAGCACAATTTTGTAAGCTGACTTTCCGTCCCGGACCGTGATTCTGTCGGGATCATACAACTTCAGCTTAAGAGCGTTAGCCAGATCGATAGCCACAAATCCGGGTGGAATCCAGCCCGGTTGCACCTCCGGTCTACCGGTCCCGTCCCGGTAGGTTCGACCAGTAGAAAAGCTCTTTGTCGTGCTCTGACCGGAGGCATCCAGCTCATGCTTGGTGATCGTCGAAAAGCCGTGATCGGAGGTAACAAAAATGTCCGTGTCCTCACTCAGGTTTACCGCCTTCAGATATTCCAAAATCTGCCGCAGATTGTTATCAGCATTCCGCACCGCGTTGCGAGACGTAGGACCATTGATTCCCGGCTGGAGGCGGTTGAGACTATCGCCCTCGAAGTGTTGGGTTCCGTCCGGATCGCGTGACCAGAACACTACAACGAAGGGTTGCTTAGCTTGAACGAAAGTAGGCAGAACTGCGTTGGTGAGACAATCGACAAAATATTGCTGTTGAACGAAATTTGGCGCTAAGGTCCCGGGTTCGTCGTTGCTGCCGTAGTTACTGTTGTCGTGTTGGGTCTTGGGTTGATTATTCGTCCTGTCGGGTGCCGCGAGGCCGAGTCCGGCTTTCTTCAACGCCTCGATGATCTTCGGGTTTAATGGGATGCCTCCGAGTTTCCCCGTACTATCATCGATAATGACGGTCACCGGGACTGGTACCTTGCCATCCTGGCGAGCGGCGGCGGCGACATCTTGGATTAAGGTTGGCCCGAGTTTGCCGATGGCCGCCGTAAGAAAGCCGTTCTGCCGGGCGTATTGCAGCAGGGTTTGTTCATCCAGATAGTTGCCGCCGAAATGTTCATCGATGCAGCCCAACACCACGTCATTCTCGATAAAAGGAGTCTGGGTGTAGGGTACTTGTACGCCGGGAACAGTAGGAATCGGAAATCCGGGATAAAGCGTGTTACTAAAATCACCCGTGTCGCCGAGGTAGTGACCGGTGGCGATAGCCGATGCGTTCGGAGTCGTGAAGGTAGGAAACACGGCGTGACTGTTCGAAAAATCTGTTCCTTGCCGCCGCAGCTCATAAAGGGTCGGCGCATCCTCCGGATTAACCGAACCGTTCCGAAGCCCATCGGCTACGAAGATGATCACGTTGCGGGAAAATGCCGGCGTCGCGAAAAGCGCCATCCCCGTCGCGCCGACCAGCAACCGACCTAGTCTCGAACCGAGGCAATTAAATAACCGTTTGTAATCTAACCCAGCCATAGAGGGGTTTTAAGTTGTAGGTTTTATGTCGCAAGTCGTGATTCCGCACCCTTTTTGCTGGGGCGTTGATCATCTACGGTTTGGACCCCTACGACGCCTAACTTAGAACGTAGAACTTAAAACCTGAAACTTATAACCCACCGGAAGTAGTTACAATTTTGTCACGGAAAAACGGTAAATCACGCGATGATAATGTTCCTGACCAGGCTCTAATTCGGTCGACGGAAACGAGGGCTGATTAGGCGAATCCGGAAAGTGCTGAGTTTCGAGGCACATACCCGCATATTTGTTATAACGGATCCCACCTTTGCCTGTGACCGTGCCGTCGAGCAGGTTGCCGGAATAAAATTGTAGGCCGGGTTCAGTGGTAATGATCTCTAGCTGCCGGCCGGACCCTGGGTCAACGATGGTTGCAGCCAAAAAGAGTTCGCCCGGATTCTTCTGGTTCAGGACCCAGTTATGATCGTACCCAAAACCATAAATCAATTGCTGGTTTTTCTCCGCGATGCGGCTGCCGATCGGCGTTGAAGTGCGGAAATCGAATGGCGTTCCGGTAACGGATGCGAGTTCTCCAGTTGGAATCGATTGAGCATCCGTCGGCGTAAAACGGTCAGCGTTGATTTGCAGTTTGTGATCCAAAATACTCTTGGTGCCGTCGCCGGTAAGATTGAAATAGCTGTGGTTAGCCAGATTGACCACGGTAGGTTTATCGGTTGTTGCTCGGAGCTCGATCTCGAGTCCGTTGTCATCGGTGAGCGTATATGTGGCCGTGGTTAGCAACGTACCGGGATAACCTTCTTCTCCGTCCGGACTTTCGTAGGTTAACTCTAATTGGGTAGTACCCCTGGGCACAGCCGTCCAAACGACGTTATCGAATCCCTTTTTTCCGCCGTGAAGGTGATTGTCCCGATCGTTGGTGGCGAGCTGGTAGGTGGCTTCTCTAAGGCTGAATTTGCCTTTTGCGATCCGATTAGCGTACCTCCCGACGATCCCCCCAAAATAAGGATTCGGGTCTTGGTAACTGGCTAAAGAGTCGAATCCAAGAACGACATCTCCGAGCCTGCCTTCTCGGTCCGGAACTTTGATTGAGATCACCCGGGCGCCGTAGTTGGTAATCTGTACTTCCGCACCCTGCTTGTTTTTCAGGGTAAAAACCTCTGTTCTCATGTCGGAGATAGGTAAGGGTGAAAAGTGAAAAGTGAAAGGGGCATAATTGGTGAGAGGCCTGCCCTGAGCAAGCGTTAAGCGCGTCGAAGGGTGAAAGGTGAGAGGTGACTCGGTGAGGATGAGCTCTCGACTACGCCAAGCCTACGTCGCAGCCGGCTCCGCTCATCCGTTGGTGGGGCGAGGCTCCCGAACGTCCTTTGACCTTTCGCGGAGGAAATGCGTTTTCGTGATACCCAAGGCGATGCTAGGACAATGCACGCGCCGAGCCGTGGGTAGCGCACCGACGGCTCGGCGCGTTCACTGGCCTAGCAACGTTCTCGGCAATAGAACATCCGTCTGCCTTGCGAATCCGTTGCGGCCGTTCGGGAGCCTCGCCCCACCAACAGGGAGCATTCGGCAGTTTTGATCCAGCAAGAAAGGCGGTTCGTGAACCTCTCCCCCCAACGGATGAGCGAAGCCGGCTGCGACGTAGGCTTGGCGTAGTCGAGAGCTCATCCCTACCGGATTAGATCTTCTTTACGGCCGGCAGTTTCTGTTTCAGCGATAAAACGGGCGCAAAGATATCTCCGTGTTTCTCGGCGCGAGCCAGCACTTCATCGGAGGTGAAGCTCAAGGGTTGGCCTTTTTTGGCGGACTGGGCGACTTCTTCCCAGAAAACGGGTGTTGATACCGTCGGCTGTTCTTTTGCTCGCAAAGAATAAACCGAGACGGTTGTTTTATGGTCGTCGTTTTGGCTCCAATCGATAAATACTTTCCCCTGGCGAGAGCTTTTTTTCATGTTGGACACGACTTTGTCCGGATGTTCCTTTTCAAATCGTTCCGCTAGTGTACGAGCGAAAGTCTTGGTTTTTTCGTAGGTTGTCGGTGTGTTCAACGGGACGTAGACCTGTAATCCTTTGGAACCCGAGGTCTTGGCGAACAACTGCAAGTCAAGTTCATCAAAGAACGCTTTCAACTGCAGGGCGATCTGGCAGCAAAGAACAATGTCTGCCGGTGGACCTGGGTCTAGGTCGAACGCCATCATAGTGGGGCGATCAACGTCCGGCGCTCGATGCAGAAAGGTGTGCAGTTCGAGATCGGCCAGGTTTGCTACCCAGGCTAAGGACGGCAAATCGTTGATCATGCAGTAGTTGATGGCGCCACCTGATCCTTTGGCCACCTGCGTTGTTTGTACCCACTTCGGCCGATGAGACGGGGCTTCTTTCTCGTAAAAATATTCGCCTTCGACCCCATCGGGGTACCGCTTCATCGTGATGGCACGATCGTGCAGATGCGGCAGCAGATAGGGGGCAATCTGGACGTAGTAATGGACTACCTCCGCTTTAGTAAAACCAGCTTTCGGATAGAAAACCTTGTCCAGGTTTGTGAGCGTGAGCCGGTGTCCATCAACCTCAACTACCGTTTTTTGTGCCATGCCTATTCGCGTACCACTTCGCGGGGTTCTTTATCCGTTCGTAGGCCTAAGAAAACTGGTTGCCTCAGCAGACCGTCCTGCGTCCACTCGGTGAACTGGACTTGGCAGACCACCTTTGGTTCAACCCAATGGCAACGGCGCATCTCGGCCGGGGTGAGTGCCTGACCCCAGCGTCCATTTCGCTTCTCCGGCAGATTGACAAACGGGCAATCCTCACGGGGCATTGATTGAAACTGGTCATAGAGTTCTTTCAAGGTTTTCTCAGAAAATCCGCTGCCGACTTTGCCTGCGAAATAGAGATCGTCACCGGAATAATAACCAACGATAATGGCGCCGAAATATTTGCGCCCACCGGCCGGAGGGGTGTATCCGCCGATCACAAATTCTTGGTTTAATATTAGCTTGAGCTTAATCCAGACACCGCTTCTTCGTCCGCTTTCGTAGCGAGAATCCGGTTGTTTGCCGAGCAATCCCTCGAGGCCGAACGATCTCGCTTGTTCGAGCAAATCTTCGAGGGGCGCATCAAATGGAACCGAATAGCGGATGGTTTCTGGCGCATCGGCCAGGAGTTCCTTTAACATTTCTTTTCGTTCCGTAACTGGTCGAGACCGCAAATCAACTCCATCCAACTGCAACAAGTCGAAA
>Ga0210384_10006217_pt1 | contig 12771 bp, 9 predicted proteins | sample IncBWH2MmetaG_FD_160574 | JGI IMG/M metagenome (GOLD analysis project Ga0210384, IMG submission 160574) | Forest soil microbial communities from Barre Woods Harvard Forest LTER site, Petersham, Massachusetts, United States - Inc-BW-H-2-M | ecosystem: Environmental > Terrestrial > Soil >... | reverse complement strand
ATCACGGGCGCCCCCAGCACCTCCGGGAAGAGATACATGGGGATGCTGCCCCCCAGGGTCGGCATCTTGACGATGGGCCCGCCCGTGCCTTCCTCGACCGCCCCCACCACCGCCCGTGCGAAGGGCTGGTCGAGGGAGGCCCGGTAGGGGGGGTAGCCGGATCCCCACTGCACGCGGACGAGCCGGGCCTGGGCCCGCCGGATCTCGGGGCCGGGAGGGTCGGAAACGACCGCGAAGCCCGCCGCGCGCAGATGGGCGTCGACAAGCTCGCGGACACGGGCCGGCGTCTGGTCGGGCACGAGGCGGAAATCGATAGAGGCCGTGGCCTCGGTGGGGATGGCGTTGGCCGCGTGCGCGCCCACGTGGCCGGACTGGATCCCGCGCACGTTCAGGGCGGGGAGCATGAGGCGCTCGGCCAGCGGCGCCCCCCGGCCCTCGGTCTCGGCCAGGGCCAGCTCGTGGCGGAGGGCGGCCTCCACGTCCGGGAGCTCGGCCAGGGCGGAAGCCTCGGCGGGCGTGGGCGGGCGGACATCGTCGTAGAAGCCGGCGATCCGGATGCGCCCGTCGAGGTCCTTGAGCCCGGCCAGGAGGTGGGCCAGGGTGAGGGCCGGGTTCCCCGCCCAGTTGCCGTAGTGGCCGCTGTGCAGCGGCCGGAGGGGCCCGTAGACGGTCAGCTCGACGTCGGTGATCCCCCGGGCCCCGAAGAAGACCTGCATCCGCCGGGTCTGGTGGACGGGCCCGTCGCAGAGGATCCAGCCGTCGGCGGCGAGGAGCTCCCGGTTCCGCTCCAGCACGGTCCGGAAGTGGGGCGAGCCCGCCTCCTCCTCCCCCTCGAAGAGGAACTTCACGTTGACGGAGGAGGGGATACCCGCCGCGGCGAGGGCATCGAGAGCGGCCCAGAAGCCGACGATGGGCGCCTTGTCGTCGCCGCTCCCGCGCCCGTAAAGCCGCCACTCCCCCGCCGGGGGGCCCGCGAGCGCGGCTAGGTCCACCTCCCGGCCCCCCTCCTCGAGGGGCCGATCCCGCAGCACGGGCCTGAAGGGCTCTCCCCCCGCCCATTCGCGGGGATCCACGGGCTGACCGTCGTAGTGCGCGTAGACGCCGAGCGTGCGGCGCGCTCCTTCCCGCCGGAGCTCGCCAAAGACCACGGGCGGCCCGCCCTCTCCGCTCAGGAGGCGGGCCTTGACCCCGCGCGCGGCGAGCCGCTCCACGATGAGGTCGGCGTTCCTCCGGATGTTGGGGCCGTCGGAGGCCAGGTTGGGGATCGCGAGCAGGGCCGCGAACTCGCGCAGGATCGCGGGCCCCTCCTTCCGCACGTGGGCGCGCACCTGGCCGCGGAGACCCCCGGGCTCGTCCGCCGTGGCCCGCGGGAGGACGGCGCCCATCAGAACGAGCAGGAGGCCCACCGGCATGATCTTCATCCTTAATCAAGGAGCGAGGCTGAGGCGAGCGGGGAGGCTCACCTCCACCCGGAAGGTCTTCCCGTCGTCGCGGATGTCCAGCCCCCCCTCCTGCCCGTAGAGGGCGGCTAGGCGTCGCCGGACGTTGTCGAGCCCGACCCCCGTCCCCTTGCGCCGCAGCGCCTCCGGGTCGCGCGGGTTCTCGACCGCGAGCTCCAGCCGGCCGCCCCGGCGGCGGCCTTCGATGGTCACCGTCCCCCCGTCGATGAGCTGGGCGAGCCCGTGGGTGACCGCGTTCTCCACCAGCGGCTGCAGGAGGAGGGGGGGCACCAGGCAGGGCAGCGCGTCCTCCTCCACCCGCCGCACGCAGGCCAGGCGGGGGCCGAAGCGCACCCGCTCGATGGCGAGCAGGCCCTCGGCCAGCCCCACCTCCTCGGAGAGGGGGATGCGGTCCTTCGCCCCCAGGGTGAGGCTCGTCCTCAGGAAGTCCGCGAGGAGGACGCACATCCGCCGGGCCCCCTCGGGGTTGGAGCCGGTCAAGGCGCTGATGGAGTTGAGGCTGTTGAAGAGGAAGTGCGGGTGGATCTGCGCGCGCAGGGCCCGGAGCTCGGCGTCCCGGGAGAGGATTTGGAACTCCAGGGCCTGGGCCTCCGCGCGCCGAGATTCCTCGAAGGCCGCGAGCAGGTAGTGGAGCGCGGCCACGAGCAGGTAGAGGACGATGCCCATCCCGAGGAGCAGCGGCCCGGCGGCGGCGGCGCGGGGGGTGAACTTCTGGGGGAAGAGGCCGGTCCAGTCGAGCAGCTCCGCCCAGGCCCGGGAGGCCAGGAGCAGCAGGCAGGCGGAGAGCGCAGCCGCCGCGACCTGGGCGCCGGCCAGGCGGGCGAGGCTGGTTTTTCCCAAGGGTGCCGACTGGCACACCCAGAAAGCCCCCAGGCAAGCGAAGCCGTAGAAGAACGAGAGGGGCAGGGCGAGGGCGAGGGCTTCCGTCCAGGAGAAGTTTCCGGTCAGGGCCAGGAGCCCCGCCAGCAGCACCGCCAGGAGCTCCCAGACGGTGATGTACGCCAGCAGCCGCTGCCTCTCCGCCAGAAGCGGGTGCATGGCCGATTAGTTCTTGACCTCGACGCCCCCCATGATCGCGAGACCGGTCAGGACCAGGCGCTTCTTGGCCTCGAGCGGACGCCGGGTCTTGTCCTCGAAGCCGCCCAGGAGGGCGAGACCGCGGTTGTCCACGGCCCAGTCGTCGGGGACCCGGATCTCGACCCCGCCCATGAAGACGAAGAGGTCGAAAATGACCGCGCCCTCCCTCATCGAAGCTTCACGCAGATCGATCTCGACGCCCCCCATGAGGGCGAAGGCGTCGCCCCCCTGGAAGTCCTGGGCATTGCTCCCCCGCTTGACCCCGCCCATGATCACGAAGGCGCTGAGGCGCGACGGGAAGTCGTCCCCCGGGATCGAGGAGCGAACGCTGTCCCGGATGGAGGAACGAACGCTGTCTTGGATCGAGGAGTGAATGCTCTGCTCGATGGAGGAGCGGATCTTTTCCCCCAGGGGATTCGCGGCCGCCGTTCGCTCGACCCGCGGCGGGACCAGCGCCCTCCAGGCGATGGTAGCTCCCATGACCAAGAGGATAAGCGGCAAGACCAGCCGGTGGCTGAGAACCCCGAAATTGAACAGGAGCAGGAGGACGCCCGCGAGCATCAGGCCCACTCCCGCCGGACGCCCGCACTCCTGCCGCGACTGGACCATCCGGGCCAGGCCGACCGCGACCAGGAACAGCGGCCAGTAGCGCCAGAACTGCCCCGCGTGGAGGAAGCCGAGGTTGTCGAGGGTCATCAGGAGCCCGACCGCCATGACCGAGAACCCGATCACCAGGCGGGGAGAAATCAGGGTGCCCTCCCCGAACCCGGGCCCTCCCTGGCGGTCGCTTCCCATGCCCTCTCTCCCTCCTACATCAACTTACGCCGCCCGGGCCGGGGGGGGAACCGTTTATCGGCGAACCCACGGCCGCGACCGGCGAGCCGCAGGGATTTTCGGCCTAGAATCCCTTAGGTAAGGTCAGAGGAGTCCATGAGCGGGGGGCAGCGAGGCGCCGGAGTCGTTCCTGCGCGAGGGGAAAACGGGCGCGGGGGGAAGGGCCTCCGGCGCCCCCAAGTCGCGCCATGATCGGGCGGACGCTCTCCCACTACACGATCCTGGCCGAGATCGGCCACGGCGGCATGGGCGCGGTCTACCGTGCGGTGGACAGCCGACTCGGCCGCGAGGTGGCCCTCAAGATCCTGGCCCCCGGCCCCCAGGACGATCCCGAGCGCGAGCGCCGCCTGCGCCAGGAGGCGCAGGCCGCCGCCTCCCTCACCCACCCGGCCATCTCGGTGGTCTACGAGATCGACCAGGCGGAGGGCTACACCTTCATCGCCATGGAGCTGATCCGCGGGGAGCCCCTGGCCGCCCTCATCGGGCGGGGGCCTCTCCCGCCCGCCCGCGCCATCGAGCTCGCCCTCGAGGTGGCGGAGGGTCTGGCCGAGGCCCACGCGCGGGGCATCGTCCACCGCGACCTCAAGCCCTCCAACGTGATGGTGACGGAGTCGGGCCGGGTCAAGATCATCGACTTCGGCCTGGCCAAACTGACCCCCGGCAGCGACCCCCTCGACAGCGGCGCCGTGACCCCGCCCCGCGGCCAGACCGACCCCGGCCGCATCATCGGCACCGCCGCCTACATGTCTCCCGAGCAGGTCCGGGGCGGGAAAGTCGATCCCCGGAGCGACATCTTCAGCTTTGGCGTGCTGCTCCACGAGATGCTGACCGGGGTGCGCGCTTTCCAGCGGGAGACCGGCGTCGAGAGCTTGAGCGCCGTGCTCCGGGATCCCCCGCCCCGGCTCTCCGGCCTCGATCTCGGCGAGCTCCAGGCCGAGCTCGACCGCATCCTGGGCAAGTGCCTGGCCAAGGACCGGGAGGATCGCTACCAGGGAGCGCGCGACCTGGCGGTCGACCTGCGCGCCTTGCAGAGGCGGCTGGCGGCGGGGCCGGCCACCCCCGCGCCCCTCCCCGCGCACCCCCCCCGGCAGGGTCTGGGGGTCGTGATCGTGGACGACGAGGAGCCCGCGCGCGCCATCCTCCGGGAGTACCTGGCCGCCCAGAGCGGGGTCGAGATCCTGGCCGAGTGCCGGAACGGGTTCGAGGCCGTGAAGGCGGTGGCCGAGCTCCAGCCCGACCTCGTCTTCCTGGACATCCAGATGCCGAAGCTGGACGGCTTCGAGGTCCTGGAGCTGATCGGCCGGGAGGTGGCGGTCATCTTCGTGACCGCCTTCGACGAGCACGCGGTGCGGGCTTTCGAGGTCAACGCGGTCGACTACCTGCTGAAGCCGGTGAGCGCGGAGCGCTTCGCGGCCGCCCTCGATCGCGCGCGCCAGCGGGTGCTGGCCTCCCGGCCCACTCCGGTCGCGGAGGTCCTGGCCGCCGCCCAGCCCCCCGACCGCGCGAAGGAGCGGATCCTGGTCCGGCAGGGGCCCAAGGTGCACGTGATCCCGGTGGAGAGGCTGGACTATGCCGAGGCCCAGGACGACTACGTCTGCCTGCACACGGAGGGGAAGGCCCTGCTGAAGCAGCAGACCCTGGGGGAGCTGGAGCTGAGCCTGGACTCCGCCCGTTTTGTCCGGATCCACCGCTCCTTTCTCGTGAACGTGGAGCGCCTGGCCAAGATCGAGAGCGACAGCAAGGAGGCGCGGACGGCGGTGCTCCAGGACGGCACGCGGCTGCCCGTGAGCCGGACCGGCTACTCCCGGCTCAAGGGGCTGCTCTAGGGCGGAAGGGGTAGGCCAGCTGGGCGAGGAGGCCCCCGGGCACCTCCTCCCGGTCCAGGCCGAACCGCTCCGGCTGCCGGCCCCGAGGCAGATAGAACGTGCCGAAGGCGAGGTCGAGGAAGGGAAAGAGCCCGGCGAAGTTCTTGTCCCGCCCCTCCTCTTCGGAGGTATGGTGCCAGCGGTGGAAGGCGGGGCTGGCGAGCACATAGCGCAAGGGGCCGAACGTCCAGCGGACGTTGGCGTGCAGGAGGATGGCGTAGAAAGTCAGGAACGGCACGTAGCCGGCCAGGACCCCGGGCGAGAAGCCCAGGAGCAGGAGGGGAATCACCGCCGTCACCCGGGACAGGAGGTCGTTCACGGGGTGGAGGCGCACGGAGGACAGCCAGTCGAGCTCCTTGGAGCCATGGTGGACGGCATGGAAGGGCCAGAGCCAGCGGCCGTGGAAGAGGCGATGCGTCCAGTAGGCGATGAAGTCCCCGAGGAGCAGCACCTCCAGCACCTGGAGCGCGGCCGGCTGGCCTCGAGCCAGGCGGCTGGGCGTCGACACGAAGGCCTGGATGTGCGCCCGGTCGAGGGGCACCCCCGCCAGCAGGGCCAGGAGCACCACCGCCACCATCACCCCCGCCCGGGTGACCCCTCGGGTCACGAGGGGAGTGAAGAACCAATAGGCCAGGTCCGTGCGGAAGCCCCGCCGCCGCAGGGGCTGCCCCGGAACCGCCGGCCACAGGCGCTCCAGCGGCCACAGCACGGCGCCGAGCAGGAGCAGCCCGAGCACGACCCCGCCGAGCGTAGGTCCCATGGTCCTGATCTTAGGACAGAGCCGGCGGGAGCGGGGTTGGGCGGGGCTCGGTCGGTTTCAAACCATTGCCCCCCTTGCGGTATCTCAAGGGTTGCGTGAGACTTCTGGCCCGTTCTGGAGGAGCCGGCGTCGCCAGCGGGGGAGGCTTTATCCGGGTCGGGGTGGAGGAAGACCGGCAAGCCGAAGAGCAGCGCCTCGTGCGCCAGGCCCAAGCCGGGGACCTCCAGGCCTTCGAGCGGCTCTATCGGCAGAACGAGCGCAGGGTGTACGGGCTGTGCTTCCGGATGTCGTCGGATCCCTCGCTGGCGGAGGAGCTCACCCAGGAGGTGTTCGTGCGGGCGTGGCAGAAGCTGGGCTCGTTCCGGGGAGAGAGTGCGTTCTCGTCCTGGCTCTACCCCCTGGCCGTGAACGTGGCCCTGTCGGAGCGGCGCTCCCGCCGTCGGCGGACATCGCGGGTGATGATCACCGACGACCTGACGCCCTTCGACGTGCCCCGTCCCGGGAGGCGGCCGGGACCGGAGACCGGTTTCGACCTCGAGAGGCCATGGCCGGGCTGCCCCCGGGGGCGCGGGCGGTCTTCGTGCTCCACGACGTGGAGGGTTACCGCCACCAGGAGATCGCCGCCCTCCTGGGCCTGGCGGAGGGAACGTCCAAGGCCCAGCTCCACCGGGCCCGTAAGCTCTTGCGAGAGGCGCTCGGAGAATGACCTGCGCGGAAGCCGAGGACCGGCTCGACGACTACGTGGATGGCTCCCTGCCGGAGGCGGAGTTCCAGGAGATGGAGCTGCACCTCGCGGGCTGCCCTCCCTGCCGGGAGCAGGAGAGGCGGCTGCGCGCGGTGCTGGCCCAGGCGACCGCCCTCCCCAAGGCGCTCTCCCCCGCCCGCGACCTCTGGCCGGGAATCGCGGGGAGGATCGAGGGACAAAGGCGGGCCCCACTGCGCGGGTGGCTTCCCATCAGCCTGGCCGCGGCGGCGGCGGTGGCCATCGCCCTGGGCTCGACGCTTCTTCCCCGCCCCGGGCCCCCCGCTGTTCCCCCCCCGCCCCCCGGTCTGTCCGTGGCCGTCTCCCCGGGGAGCGACGCCCTCCCCGAGGTGGAGGCGGACTACGCCCGGGCCACCACCGCGCTCCTGGCCGCGCTCAGCGAGCGCCCGAGCTCCTTCTCCTCGGAGACCCTGGCCAGCGTGCAGAAGAACCTGGAAGTGATCGACGAGGCCCTGGCCGAGGTGCGGGAGGCGCTGCGGAAGGACCCCAACAACGGCGAGCTCACCCACATGCTGGTCGCCACCCATCGGAAGAAACTGGACGTCCTGCGCCGGGTGGTCAAGCTCTCGACGCAGCTCTAAGAAAGACCGAGCAGCCCATGAGAATCCCCATCTTTGCCCTTTCGCTCACCCTGGCCGCGGGAGCGGCCGTCGCCCAGACCACCATGGACCAGCGGCGCCCGGCCGCTCCCGACGGGCTGGTGGAGATCGAGAACGCCGCCGGCGCCATACGGGTCATCGGCTGGAACCGCAACGAGGTCGCGGTTTCGGGCACCCTGGGCCGGCGGGCCAGCGGCCTCGAGTTCTCGGGCGACCCCCACCGCACCCGCATCGAGGTCCAGGCGGAGGGGAACCCCCACGCCGTCAACGCCGAGCTCGAGGTCCACGTCCCCGCGGGCAGCCGTCTGGAGATCGACTCTTACGCGGCCAGCATCACCATCACCGACGTGACGGGGGCGGTGAAGGCGGAGACCGTGAACGGCAGCATCTCCATGACGGGGGGATCGAAGGAGGTGAACCTCCAGACCGTGAACGGGAGCGTGGAGGTGACGAGCCCCGCCAACCGCGTCCACGCGGAGTCGGTGAACGGCGCGGTCACGGTGCGGGACGCGAGCGGGGAGGTGAACGCCTCCACCGTGAACGGCCGCCTGGTGGTGGTGGGGGGCACCTTCCAGCGCGCGCGCCTGGAGACGGTCTCGGGGAGCCTGCGCTTCGAGGGCGACCTCGCCAAGAAAGGCACTCTGGACGCGGAGACGGTGAGCGGCGGGGTGGAGGTGGTCCTGCCCGCGGGGGTCTCCGCGGACTTCTCGGTCTCCACCTTCAGCGGCGACATCGAGAACGAGCTGGGGCCCGCGGCCCAGAAGAGCAGCCGCTACACGAGCGAGAAGAGCCTGAGCTTCAGCACGGGGGCGGGGGGGGCGAAGGTATCCGTGCAGACCCTGAGTGGCGCGATCCGGCTCCGCAAGCGCTGAGCCCTAACAAGAGAGCGAGGAGAGAAGCGATGAGCCTCAAGCCGATGTTGACCGTGGGCCTTTTCACCGCCGCCCTGGCCGCGCCCGTCTTGGGGGCGGATTTTCACTGGCAGGGCAAGGTCGCCGCGGGGGCGACGGTCGAGATCAAGGGCGTCAACGGGGGGATCGAAGCCTCCGCCGCCCCGGGTAGCGAGGTCGAGGTGACGGCGGTCAAGCATGCCCGCCACAGCAACCCCGCCGAGGTCGAGATCAAGGTCGTGGAGCATGAGGGGGGCGTCACCATCTGCGCGGTGTACCCCAGCCCCTCCTCCACCCCCAACGAATGCCGGCCCGGCGCGGGCGCGCGCATGCGCACCCAGAACAACGACACGAGTGTCGACTTCACGGTCAAGGTCCCGGCGGGCGCGCGCTTCGTCGGCCGGACCGTGAACGGGGGGATCGAGGCCGAGTCCCTCTCCGGGGACGCCGAGGCCTACACCGTGAACGGCGGCATCAAGATGAAGGCCTCCGGCCAGGCCCGCGGAGAGACCGTCAACGGCGGGATCACCGCCTCCCTCGGCCGCACGAATTGGACGGGCGCACTTGCCTTCAAGACCGTCAATGGTGGGATCACCCTCGACCTCCCGGCCGACGCGGGGGTGGAGCTCACGGCGCAGACCGTGAACGGGGATATCACTACCGATTTCCCCCTGACCGTCCAGGGCCGGCTCTCCAAGCGGCGGATCAGCGCCACCATCGGGAGCGGCGGCCGCCAGCTATCGCTCTCCACCGTGAACGGCGGCATCCAGATTCGCAAGGGATCGTAAGCCCGCCCCGGGAGTCGACCGGAAGCCGGAAGTCCAGCCACCGCATCGAAGCGGCGGTCCCACGCAAGCCTCCGGTCCGAAGGCTCGTCCCGCGGACCCGGCTTCCAGGCTTTGGCGTCCGGTTCCGGCCCGCTTGGCCGAGGCCGCGTCGGCAGCCCCTCCCGCGACGGCAAGGCCTTCTAGGGAACGTGATAGCCTCGGGCGCACGTCGCTCGTGCAGGAGGTCGATATGGCGCACAGGCTCTGGCTCGGGGGCGGGGTCTTTGCCCTGTCCGTCGTGTGGCTGCTCGGGGCCCAGCAGACCAACCGGGTGACGATCCTCTACGACGCGTTCGGCAAGGACCCCGGGATGAGGAAGGACTGGGGATTCTCGGCCCTCGTGGAGTACGGTGGGAAGCGGGTCCTATTCGACACCGGCAACGACCGGGACCTGTTCGCGCAGAACGTCAAGGCAGCGGGCGTTGACCTGAGAAAGCTCGACTTCGTAGTGATCTCGCATCGCCACCTCGATCACACCGCGGGACTGAGTCACCTGCTCTCCGTGAACCCAGGTGTGAAGATCTATGTCCCCCAGGAGGTCCTAGGCGGCGTCTTCGGGACGTCCGCGCCCGGGAGCTTCTATCGCCGGGACGCGACGCTCCCGCAGCACATGCGCTACTTCGACGACCATCCTCCGGAGCGGATCGTTCTCGGCACGGCGTGGGTGGGCGCCAGGTTCGAGCACATCGACAAGACCCAGGAGCTCGACCCGACCATGTCTCTGATATCGACGGTCTCGGATACTCCCGGAACGAAGGAAATGCGCGAGCTCTCCCTCGCCATCCGCACGCCGGAGGGCGTCGTTCTCGTCGTCGGCTGCTCACATCCAGGCATCGAGCGCATCGTCGAGGCCGCCACCGCGATCGACAAGCGGGTGCGCCTCGTGTTCGGCGGGTTCCATCTGCCGGCGGCGAAGGACGAGGAGGTCTCCCGCATCGCCACCTCCTTGCACGATGGCTTCAAGGTCGAGCGGCTGGCGCCGGGGCATTGCACCGGGGAACCCGCCTTCGCGTTGTTCCAGAAGACCTGGGGAAGCGATTACGTTTACGCCGGCGTGGGCAGCGTGATTGCTCTTCCCTGAATGACACCGCAGAAATCGGGGTTACGAGCCGGGCGGAACGGAAACGACACCCCTTCGAGAGCACTACTCGAAAAGGCCTAAAAGGCGAGGCCGAGCCGGAAGTAGACGCGGGTGTCACCCCCGGCCGCAAAGCCGCGGGCCAGGCTCACCTGCCCGGTCAAGGGGAGGCGGTGGCCGACGTAGGTATCCGCCCCCAGGGAGATCCCGGCCGCGGTCTTGACGTCCCCCAGCCGGAACACGCCGCTCCAGGCATGGGCGGCGTCGAAAAAAGCCGTGGTGTGCAAGTGCCGGATAAAGAAGGGAAGCGAGCGCTCTCCCCTCTCCAGGGCGGCGAGCGGCACCCGGTACTCTAGGTTGGCCTCGGCGAAGCTCCGGCCGGGGAAGGCGTTGTCGGGATAGCCGCGGAGCACCGCCATGTTGGTCTTCACGAGGTCGAAGAGGTCGCTATCGGGGAAGCCGCCCACCGCGAAGGAGCGCTGAAAGCCGGGCTGGCCGACCGTGAAGCCCCCTCCCGTCCGCAGGGCCAAAACGTCGGACTCCCCGAAGAGCCTCCAGTAGGCACGGGCGTCGGCGCTAACCTTCCCCAGCGACAGGCTGCTGCCGAGCGACGGATCCTCCTTGAGATAAGCGAGCCGGAGGCGGTAGCCGTCCAAGGGTGAGATCGACAGGGGGTACTGCTTGGCCGTGCTCAGGGTCCAGGCGGCCTCGACCCCTCCCAGGTCCAGGGGCGGCCCCGTGATCCCCTCCGCTTCCTGCCGCTCCCGCCGCCAGGTGAGGGAGAAGGTCTGCGACGAGCGCACCGAGCGCCAAAGAGGGACGGACGCCTGGAGGTTCAGGCGACGGGTGCGCAGGATGCCCTGGCTGACGAGATCCTTCTCGTCCTCGAGGGTCAGGAGGAAGGTGGGCCAGAGACGATCGTACTGATAGAAGCCCTGACTGCTAAAGCGGCCCGACGCCGTTCCGCGGTACACGTCGAGGCCCCACACGTGGCGGAAGAGCGGATCCGCCCCCGCGGTGGCCGCCCCGTACAGCGTCTCTCGGTCGGCGCTCCTCAAGAGGGGCGTCCAGAAGCGCGGCAGGAGGGTCGTGAAGGGGTTGTAAGTCCGGGCGGCCGCGGTCTCGGGTTCGGGGTCCGGCCCGGGCGTGGGGTAAGGATCGTGGAAGGGCTCCGCGGGCGGGGCCCGCGCCAGGTCGAGGGGAGCGAGGTGGACGTCGTAGCCCCGCGACGAGTAGGCGGCGAAGGCTACCTCGGAGCCGTTCGGGCTCACGGAGGGGGAAAAGGCCCCCCCCTCCACGTTGGTGACGCGCAGAAGAGCGCGGTCTCCGCGGCGCAGGGCGTAGAGGTTGGAGACGCCGTCACGGTCGGACCGGAAGATCAGGTGCTCGCCATCCGGCGTCCAGGTCGGCTCCACGTCCTTGGCGCGATCCTCGGTCAGGTTGGTGGCGGCTCCGGTGGCGGGATCCACCTCCACCAGATCCAGCCACCCGCCCGCCGTCCACCGCGAGGCGGCGATCACGTCCCCCTGCGGCCGCCAGTGGGGGCCGCTCCACTCCGTGCCGGGGGCAGAGTTGGTCAGACGGCGGAGGCCGTGCCCGTCCAGGCCGATGGTGAACAGATCGCTGCGATCGCCCAGGCGACGGACGAACACGACCATACCCCCGTCGGGGGCGACGTCGGGATCGCGGGCCCGAAGCCCGCGGGTGAGCCAGCGGACCCGCCCGCTCGCGAGCTCCACCGTCCTCAGGTCCGAGAAGTGCGAGAACGCGTGGAAGAGGTCGGGCTCGTCGTAGACGAGGGCGTGGCCATCCGGCGTCCAGGACAGGGAGGTGCCCCCGTTGCGGTCGGCGAGCCACCGGTCTCCGCTGCCGTCGGGACGCATCAGCCGGATGGCCGGGAAGCGGGTGAGGGTCTCGCTGGAATAGGCGATCCAGGCGCCGTCCGGGCTGAAGCGGGGCTCCGTCTGGCGGATTCCCCGCGTGGTCAGGGCACACGAAGGCGTGAGCCCGGTGGCCTGGATACGCTCCGCCTCGCGCTGGGCGCGGGACCTTTCCTCGGCCGACCACTCCTGCCAGTGAGCATGAAAGCTGGTGCCCGTGACCTGAATCGACGTGACGTCGTCGAGATAGGGGATCACGTGCCCCGCCTGAACCCGCGCCAGCTCGGGCAGGGTGCCGGGGCCCGACCGCGCCGTCATCTCCCGCAGGAAGGCCTCTCCGAAGAGGTAGGAGGCCTGGCCCTGGGGCCAGCGGTCCTGGGCGAGGACCGCCTGGTCCTCGCGGAGGAAGGCGCCCTCCAGGGCCGCCATTCGGAGCACCATGCGCGCGTCCGGGTTCCGGCCGCGCCCGAAGGCCGTCCCCTCGGTCTCTTCGTAAGTGGCCAGGCCCTCGATCATCCAGGTGGGGGCGAAAAGGTTGGGAAAAAGGTAAGGAGCGCGGCCAAACACCTTGCGTCCGGCGCGGACGATCCCCCGGCCCTCGTCCAGGTGGACGCTGTGGGCCAGCTCGTGGGTGAGCACGTAGCGGAGCCAGCCCGTGAAGTTGCCGAATTCGTCGCTCCCATCCGGGGAGGCGGCCCGGATGTTGACGAGCGGGTAAGGGAAGGGAGTGGAGTAGAC
>Ga0210384_10006216_pt1 | contig 12771 bp, 11 predicted proteins | sample IncBWH2MmetaG_FD_160574 | JGI IMG/M metagenome (GOLD analysis project Ga0210384, IMG submission 160574) | Forest soil microbial communities from Barre Woods Harvard Forest LTER site, Petersham, Massachusetts, United States - Inc-BW-H-2-M | ecosystem: Environmental > Terrestrial > Soil >... | reverse complement strand
ATCCTCGAGCGAGCCAGCCAACTGATGGAGATCCCGATTGGCCTCCGGCGAATCGACTCCGCATTCCCGCTCGTGAATCCGCTGCGCCCGGCGAAGGCAACGCTGCGCCTCGGCATGATTCCCCTGGGCGCGATACGCAATTCCTAGTTCTGTAAGCTGGTGCGCCGTTTCGAGGTGTGCTTCTCCATGGACCCTTTCGTGAATCGTCACGGCTTCGGCAAGGGCCTGGACGGCTCCTTCGATCTGTCCGTTCTTCTGACGAATCATTCCCAGGCGGTGAACGCGGCGCGCCATCTGGAGCGGATCGACGTGCCGCAATCTCACCTCCGCCAGGATCGCGTCCTGGGTAAGCATCTCGACTTCAGCGTAATTTCCCCGCTCGACCAGGATCTCGGTCAGGGTATCCAGGCACTGTACCAGGGCGGAGGGGTCGGCCGCCTTCGCCACCTCCAGCGCGGAGCGTGCCGACTGCTCGGCCGCGGCCAGTTTCTCCGGATTCTCTGGGGCGTTTTGGGGCCGGAATAGCTTTCGTTGTACTTCGGCGAGCTCCAACCGCAACAGAATTTTTCTGGATGGCGACTGGTGCCGTTTCTCACCCTCGGAGACGGCTATGGTCAAGTGGAATTCGGCGCCGGCATAATCGTGCTGCTCGAGCAGCCGCTCGCCTTCCATCTGCTCAGTACTGCGGTCCATGCTCCAAGCCCTGATGCGGGGCGCTAGGTCCCGCAAGCTGCCGAGCATGTCCCATCCTCCGGGCATCGGCCTCTTCATCGACGGTCTAAGGGGGAAACTTTAGCCCGTCAGGCGTCTCAGGACTATGGATCGCATCGGGTGGCGCGCTACCACGGAAAGACCAGATCAGATCGGGGCCCACAGATAATTGTCTGCGTCTATTTGACTCTCCTGCACGTAGCCGTTCTGGCGAAAGAATTCTCGTACTTCCTTTACGCTCGCCCCTAAGTTCTTCAGATTCCCCTCCACGAGCTCGATGATGACTTTGGGGCGGTACTTCGCCAGACTTTCCGTCATTCCCCGGAGGACTTGCAGTTCGGCGCCCTCGACATCGATCTTCACCAAGTCGATGCGCCTTAGGTCCAGTTCCTTCACGATCGCATCCAGCCGTGCCCCGCGCACTTCAATTTCCTGATTGCTGCGAGCATTGTTTTTCGACAGGGATGAACTGCCGGTGTTTTCAAAGCCCGCTTGAAAAAAGTGGAGTTTCATCTCCGTGTCCGTGCACGCCACCTGTTGAACGCTCACATTGGAGGCGTTGTTGAGGCTAACATTCCGCCTCAAGCGATCTGCCGTGGGGGGATTAGGCTCCACGGCGACTACCTTGCCGGACTTGCCGACCCGCTTGGACGCATCGAGGGTGTAATAACCGACATGCGCCCCGACGTCAATGAAAACGCCGCCTTCCGGAAGAGCTTCGATGACACGCGTGGATTCGGGTTCCCAAATTCCAGACGAAAGAATGCTCTGTGTCACCAGGTCCCTTAAATCCAGTTCCATGGTGAAGCCCCGGACCCCCGCCTGGACCGGCCGCAGCATCCCCATTTCAAACAACAAATTGTTTAGATAAATCGGGATATATTTTCCGCGGGCAAAAGGCCACTCCTGCTGCCACAATTCGCTGCCGCGCAAAAACCATCGAGCGGTCCCGACCGGACTGAGAGAGTTGGCGGCAAGAATCCCTCCGAACGGCAACAGAGCGAGCAGGACAGAAAGCCAAATCCGCTTTTTCACGGCTACCCCGTTCCGGCCTGCGCGTCCGAGCTCTGATTGGTGGCCACCCATGCTGGTAGTAGGGGACGCGTGCAAATGTTCTCCGCGAACCGGGCTAGGACTATTCAAGCTATGCTCGAACCTTGACCAGGGCGCCTCTTACTCCGTAAGATTGTTAAAGGAGCGTAGCATTTCAGATGGTTCCGCGGCATCGCGAGCTTCTTCACGAAATCGTCGAAGCCTATATCGAGACCGGCGAGCCCGTGGCTTCGCGATCCATCGCGAGGCGGCGGGGCGATAGCTTGAGTGCCGCTTCCATCCGCAACGTTATGGCGGACTTGGATGAAGAGGGCTATCTGTGCCAACCCCATACTTCCGCCGGCCGGATTCCCACTGAGAAGGCCTTCCGCAGTTATATCCAATCGCTAACCCTTCGCCGATTAGCGGTCGCGGAGCTAGAGCGGCTGCGGGCCGACATCAGCAGGCTAGAGACGGTGGAGGAGCGCGTCGAATACACCTCCCGCACGCTCATGGACATGACGCGTGGCGTCGGCATCGCCGCCGCCATGCCGCACGCCAGCCCCGCGCTCGAGCACATCGAGCTGGTGGGGCTGCCCGATCATCGCGTCCTGATGGTGGTGGTAACCTGCGATCACGAAGTCCGCAACCGCGTCGTCACGCTGGACGAATTGGTGAGCTCCGATGAGCTGGCCTCCATCCGCAACTATGTGAATCGTAACTTCGCGGGTTGGACGCTCGAGGACGTTCGCCGCGAGTTGACCGCGCGGCTGGAGCAGGCCAGCGCGGCTTACGATGCCATCCTGCGCAAGCTCACCCTGCTCTATTCTAAAGGCCTGCTGGACATGGGTTCGGCGCCGGAAGTTCACATGGAAGGCGCCAGCAATCTGGTGGGGCTTGATCTGCATCTGACCAAGGAAAAGATGCGCGAGCTGTTCCGCGCGCTCGAAGAAAAGAAGCACGTGCTGGAGCTGGTGGACCGGTTCCTGGAGCAGCCCGCCGGCGAGATCGGCGTGCACGTTGGCTTGGGCGAAATGCATCCCGCCATGCGCGAGCTTTCTTTGATCGGGGTGCCCGTGAAACTCGACAGCGGCATTTCCGCGGTGATCGCCGTGCTCGGTCCCATGCGGATGAACTACGGCCGCGTGATGTCGGCCGTGCAGAATGTCGGCCGGGCGCTCGTGACCGGGTAATCGCGCGCCAGTTGGGATGTCGCAACGAAGTCGGGGGTGTCGTATTCCAGTCGGAATGCTACGCTAAAAATGTGAGTAGTTCAAAGAAAATGACTACCGAGAGTGTCAAAAAAAATGTGCAAGCGGCCGCGGAAGACCCGCCCGAGCAGGAACGGGACGGCGCCCCGGCCAGCGATTCTCCCGATCCGGTGGCCGCGCTCATCGCGGAACGGGACCAGCTGGCCGCTGAAAAGGCCGAGTTGCAGGACCGCATCCTGCGCAGCCAGGCCGAGTTCCAGAACTCCCGCAAGCGCGCCGAGAAGGAGCGTTACGAGTTCGCCGAGTATGCCAGTACTGAGGCGGTTCGCGCGTTGCTGCCCGTCCTGGACGATTTTGAGCGTGCGCTAAAAGTGGAATCCGCCGATAGCGAATACGCCAAAGGCATGGAGCTGATCTACCAGCGTTTCTTCGAGTCCCTCAAGAAATTAGGGCTGGAGCCGATCGTTTCCACAGGCCAGCCATTCGATCCGCATATCCATCACGCGGTGGAAATGGTGGAGACGGAGGAAGCCGCCGATCATACCGTGCTCGATGAGTTTCAGCGCGGATACAATTTCAAAGGCCGGCTGCTGCGCCCGGCCATGGTGAAGGTGGCCGTCAAACCGGCGTCTGAATGAGTGTGACTAAACGCGATTATTACGAGATTCTCGGCGTGGGCCGGGATTGTGACGACCAGAATCTGAAGGGGGCGTACCGCAAGCTCGCCCTGCAATATCACCCCGATCGCAACCCCGGCAATCACGCAGCCGAGGAGAAATTCAAAGAGGCCGCGGAAGCCTACAGCATCCTCAGCGATTCTCAAAAACGCGCGGCCTATGACCGCTTCGGCCATCAGGGCGTCGCAAGCATGGCTGGAAATGGATTCGACGGTGCCGCGGGCTTTCCCGATCTGGCCGACATTCTCAGCGATGTTTTCGGTTTTGGCGACGTTTTCGGGGGAAGCTCCCGGCAGCGCCGCAGTCGCGCCCAGCGCGGCGATGACGTCCGCTACGATCTCGAAATCGCATTTGAAGATTCAATGCGCGGCCTGTCGATCGACATCCAGGTCCCGCGGCTGGAGGAATGCGGGCGATGCCGCGGCAAGGGCGCCGAACCAGAGGATGGGCTGACCACGTGCCCCACCTGCCGCGGCCGCGGCGAGGTCATCTACCAGCAGGCGTTCCTTTCCGTGCGGCGCACCTGCTCGCAATGCGGCGGCCGGGGCCAGATCATTCGGCGTCCTTGCAAGGAATGCAAGGGCGAAGGCTATCTGCGGCGCGAGCGCAAGCTCAAGGTCAACATTCCACCGGGCGTGGACGAGGGAACGCAGCTCCGGCTTTCCAGCGAAGGCCAGCCGGGGGTCAATGGCGGTTCGCCGGGCGACCTGTACGTCGTCCTGAAGCTGAAGCCGCATCCGATTTTTGAGCGTCACGAGGACGATTTGCACTGTACCGTTCCCATCAACCCGGCCCAAGCCGCGCTGGGTGCAACTATCGACCTGCTGACCTTCGATGGCCTGCAAACACTGAAGATCCCGGAAGGATCGCAGCCCGGCAGCCGCTTGCGACTGAAAAATCTCGGTGTCCCGCACGTCAATGGAAGCGGCCGCGGTGACCTTTACGTCCACCTCGAAGTGCGGATTCCGTCCAAGCTCACCCGCGAGCAGCGCCGGCTGTTCGAAGAGCTGCGCGAACACCTGCCCGTCGAAAACGAGCCTTCCGAAAAAGGCATCTTCGACAAAGTCAAAGACTACTTCATGTAGGCTACCGCCACCTACCATTTAGCGGTCGTGGATCGCTGGCAGCGTAGCCCACGGCTATACCGAGAGCAGGCAGTGGATCACAATCAAATGCTCGTCCTGGCGCAAGCTAATGCTGATCGGGATTCTTCTCAATAACGGACACCAGAACGACCTCATTTGGATATTGTTCGATCCGTGGAAACGTACGCCTTACTAACCTGGGGCAACAAGCTCGACACGCGCTTCGACCTGATGCTCAGCCACTCGAACGCTAGAAAATAACGTCAAAAATCACGCTTCCATCGGCTCGATGGGCCCGTCGGGATCGATCACGTCTGGACCAGGCGAATCCGGCTCGGGACCCGGAGGCACTGGCGGTCCCGGCTCGGGATCAGGGTCGGCCGGAGGCAGCTTGGGGTCAGGCATCCAGAACTCGCTATGCGGGCCGGGGACCGCGGAACAGATGCAGAATCAGCGATACCACGGCGAGGATCAGCAGCAGATGGATCAATCCTCCGGCCACGTGGAACGCCAGCCAGCCGAAACCCCACACGCCCAACAGGATAAAAAACAATATCAGAAAAAGAAAGTCTCGAAGCATTTTCGTTTCCCCAGCATGAAGATGCGCAATGGGGAGGGATGTTTCGGCCTACGAGTGCCGGCACAAACTGGGGATGCCCATGCCGACCGCCGACAGAAGATTAAACGGGGCCGCTACGGTCGTCTCTTAAGGACGAAACAAGAGGCCCCGGACCTGCAAACACAAATAGCCAATGAGTCGAATACGCAGGCGGTAATGCTGCTCTCCTCCGAGACAAGCACTCATCAGCCGCACCGTTGCTCGACGAGAGATCAACGGCACATCACTGAGAACTCACCCATTAAACCAGAGGCCCTAGGGCTTGTCAAGAGATTTTGGAGGATTTCGGTGGGCAAAGTACTAGACGGCAAAGGGGCGGGTCTCGTCTACCCGCCCCTTGCCAGGGGAGTTACCCCGTCCGACGGAAGCAAATTCCAACCAAAGATCACATGCTCGGAGGGACATACAATCCGTAATCTGGATTGAGCGTCATCCTCTGCGTTGCAGCACAGGATGTCCGGCGGACGTCACAAAAGAATTAGAACATGGCTCGGAGATGGCTTCAACCTATCTTTCGTATACTGTTTTTGGATATTGTTCGGGTATCCACCCATTAGAACGGCGCGCGGATCAAATGCCGAGAAAAGGGCGCCTGACGCGCTATCATCACAGCCATGGCCATTGATCTTACAGGTCCGGTTTCCCGGGTCCAGCGCTTTTACGTGGTGATAAGCTGCGCCTTGGGCATCGCCGCTATCGCGGCTGTGGACCGATACTCTGGCCGGCTGGTTCCGCCCGGAGGTTTTTACTTGCTTCCGCTGGCCATCGCAGCGGCCTTCGTTTCCAGGTGGTCGATCTTTGCGCTAGCCCTCGCGACGGCGGTTGTGAGCGAGTATTACGGCCCCTATCCATGGGGACCGGAAACGGCTCAGCGACTGGCGTTCAGCGTGGTGGCATTCACCGGCGTCGGGTTATTCGCGGGCGAATTGGCGCGGAATCGCCGAATGGGATACGAGTTACTACGTAAGAGCCAACAGGAGGCGCGCCTTCGCTTGGACACGGTGACGGAAATGCGTGCCCTGCTTGAAAGCAGTCCGGTCGGCTATCTCACGGTTGACACCCAGGGCAAGATCGGAATGGCCAACGCGGCCGCTTGCCGGCTTCTGGGATTCAACTCCGATTCCCCCGAAGGAGATCCCATTGAACAGTACATCCCCACCCTCGCCAGACTGCTTGAGTCCAAGCAGGTCGTGAGTCTGATGCAAACTATGTTTGAGGCTAGCGGCCGCCGGCGAACCGGTGAAACGTTCTTTTCGCAAGCCTGGGTTTCGTCTTATAATGACACCTCGGGACCGCGCCTCGCGGTGGTCTTGTCGGACGTGACAGAACAGATTCGCAACCGCGAGGAGAGCGGACTGAAGCAACTTTTGAGCAATTCGAGAATAGTCGCCGGCGCGGTTTCCCACGAGCTTCGAAACCTGGCCGCGGCGGCCTCCGTGCTCCAGCACAACTTGAGAAAAAACGCCAACCTCAGTGAAAACAGGGATTTTCAGGCGCTGGAAACTGTGCTCGAAAGCATTCTCAAGCTTTCCTCGACCGAATTAGCGGGTGCGAGCGAGGAAATCCTGGACGGCTTGCACGTGGGCGATCTCCTCGAGGAGCTGCGCACCATTATTTCACCCTCGCTGGAAGAGGCGGGCATTGAGGCGGTATGGGAAATCGAAGAGTCGCTGCCCCCGGTTCGCGCAAATCGGTCGGGTCTTCTTCAGGTTTTCCTCAATTTAACGCAGAACAGCCGCATTGCCCTGAAGCACGTTCCCCACGGACGGGTGCGTGTGGTTGCATATTTTCTGGATGGTTCCGTGGTCATCCGTATTTCCGATAACGGACCGGGCATATCCTCAGCGGAACGGCTATTCCAGCCGTTCCAGCCGGGAGCTTCTTCGGCCGGGCTGGGTCTTTTCGTCTCCCGGGCCATCATCCGAACCTTCGGTGGAGAGCTTCACCATTTGCAGCCGGTCGGCGAGTGCTCCTTCATCATCGAGCTTCCCGCCATCACGGCTGGGGATTAAGACATGACCGCAACGACGCGCATCCTCCTCATCGATGACCATTCGTTGTTCCGCGAGGCGGTCGCGCGGCTGCTCGGCGGCGAGCCGGATTTTCAGGTGGTGGGCGAATGCGCCACGGTGCAGGAAGGAATCAGCCTTCTGCGACAGTCCAATGCCGATGTAGTGCTGCTCGATATCAACCTAGGTTTGCAGCAGGGGGGGGCCTTCCTGAATCTGGCGTGGGCGCAAGGCTTCCTCGGTAAGGTTCTGGTTGTGACCGCGGGCGTGAGCAAAGTGGAAGCCGCCCGTCTCATCGAACGAGGGTGCTCGGGAATCATCTTGAAGCACGAGCGCCCGCAGCTTCTGGTGGAGCGCATCCGCGCTGTCATGAATCAACCGGCCGAGCATCCGGCTCAGACCTCGGATTTCGGCCGGCTCGACCCGTCGGGTGAGGCCGGCGCCCGGCCTTTTACGCCACGGGAGCGGCAGATTCTCCGCGCCGTTTTTTCAGGGAAGTCGAACAAAGAGATCGCGCACAATTTGCAGGTCTCCGAGGCGCTGGTCAAGGCCGTGCTGCAGCAGTTATTCGCAAAAACCGGGGTGCGCACGCGTTCTCAGCTGGTTCGTAACGCCATCGAACGGCACTGGAAGGAACTGGAAGATGAGACCGGGGGCGCCTGAGCCGGGGTTCTGGCAGGCGCGGGCTCTGCACCAAACTATCTCAAGCGACCTCGGCGTCAAGCGACCTCGGCGTCAAGCGACCTCGGCGTCAAGCGACTTCGGCGAGCAGCGGCTCGATTGCGCTTTCGACCGCTGCGCCTTCGCGATCCGCGCGTTCCTGGCAAGCAATGCAGCGGACAGCCCACGGTAATGCAGCCAGGCGCTTCAGGCTGATGTCTTCTTCGCAGTCCAGGCATGTCCCGAACTCGCCCCTATCGATACGGCGGAGCGCGGCTCGGGCTTCGCGCAGACAGTCGGATTCACGCGCCAGAGTTCCCAGCGCCAGCTCACGCTCCACCGCATGCTGGATTTGGTCGAGTGCATCCGCGCTGGTCTCAATAGTAGCGGCCTCACGGTTGCGGATGAGTCCTTCGAGTTCGGTCTGTCTGGCCGTGAGCGTGTTCTTGAACTTCTTCAACTCAATCTCTGTCATGATATGCGAATCGGTTTCTTTCAACGCGCGGATCACAATCTCCGCGTTCGTCACCGCCTCACCTGCGAGCGCGGGGGGACTTCACTCTGTGGTTGCCGCTTCCAGTTGAAGTTGTTCGAGCTCCGTGCGCTGTTGGAGCAACTTTGCCCATTCGGCGCTGGCTTTTTTGGTGGGCGGAGATACGGGTGGCTTCCGGTCCTTATAGTAGGACAGGATATTGCCGCGGAGATCCGCCGAAATTCCAACAAACTTATGGTCCGCGAGCTTGCCTAGCAGCTTGTCGTAGGCCAGGTCGGCTCCCAGGTACTGACCCGCTAAAGTCGGCGTGCCGAGATCGAAGTTCTCATTCGCCAGTTCGAGGTGGCCGGCATCCACATTCGCAAGCGAGGCGCGGTAGCTGTCGACGGTGGCATTGAAGCTGGCCATAAACATCTTTTCGACCTCCGGAGTCGGCGCGCGGAACTCAAGGCCCTTGAAGGGACCGGACTTCGGAACGATCCGCAACACCCAGGACGCCAGGCGGGTGCGAATGCCCGGCCGATGATACTCTGTTCCCCATTCCTTTTCGTAACTCGAGCGGGAAAGATTGAAGAGAAACTTCTTTTTTGTAACGCCCGGAATTTCCTTGATGAGCGTGTCTTTCTTGAGCTGCCATGCCACTCGCGTCATGCTTGGAATGATGGTGCTAGTGGTGTACCGGAAGGATCCCAATGCGAGGTCCAGGCTTCCAAAGACGTCCTTCATTTCCAGGCCGTAGGTGTCGTGGAACGCGCGCTCCATCACTGGTTTACTGACCTTGAAACCGATAAACTTCCGGTATTGGTCGGTGGCGTAGCGCCCCTGCGCGACCTGCAGCACGTCGAAGCCGAACTCCGTCCGAACGTGCGAAAGGGGATTGTCCCAATAGGTAACGGTCTTGCCGAACTTGCCGCGGAGTTCCGGATAAAGGATGGGCACGGCGGGATTGGTTCCGAGCCGGTGCCCGTTGTTGTCGGCGGCGTAATGGGCCAACGCGCCCAGCGCAAAGGCGTATTCGTCAAGGTCCTGCGATTCGCGGATCAGCGCGCTCACATAGTCCCCGCTGCGGACATAGTGCGTCAGATCGCTGAACAGCTTGCTGCTGAACGGATAATACCCCAGATCTTGATGAATGCAGCCCCCATAAACGTAAGCGTGGGCCTGCTCGAGTTCATCAGGCGTTGACATGGGAAATCGTTTCAACAGCATCTTCTGGATGGAGGCGTCCCAAAGAGAGTCGACGATGGCTTCATGGGTGAGCACCGAATAGCCATAGAAGATCGAGGTGGAAAGCAAAAGCAGGACCGTCAGACGAGCGACCCGGCGAGAAGCGCCCGGGAGTCGGGACTGGGCCCAAGAACGCGCGGAATCGAGGCGAGAAGAAGACATTTATTCACCCTGCGAATGCGCGCTCAGAGAACTGGCCGCCGATAGAATCAGAGCAATGGTCCAAATCATTTTACTCAACTTTCCTTATCTCGTTGCCGGGTAGAGGCACGCCGGTGGCCGTTGCTGGCGAAACATTCTGATGGCCTCCTGGCTGAACACACTCCCGTGGGTGGCCGTCCGCGGTCACCTGACCACGTATCGTCAGTCCGCTCCCGAATAATAGCTCACGGCTCCGCGCGCGCGGATATATCTCTCTGTGGCCCTGCGGCTGGCCGCGAAGCCCTGTACGCGCTACAGGCCGACTGTTTTCCGACAACTTACGGCCGCCGTCGGCTTGGCTGTCCGCGTGCCTGCATAAACCCGCGAGATTTAGGAGTGATCACCATGAAATTCGTGAAAGTAACGGGTACGGCAGCCGCCTTCTTGTTCCTGGGAGCGATGATACCAGTGTACGCGCAGCGCGAGGCACAGGGCGATAATCAGGGCGACAGGCAGGGAGAAAGGCAGGGCAAGCCCGACAGTCCACAAGGCAGGCAGGACAGAGGCGCGCCGCAGCAACAGCAGCAGCGCGCTCCGCAGGCCGAGCAGCCGCAGCGGCAACAGGGGCAGCAACAGGAACGCCCGGCACAACAGCAGGATCGTCAACCGCAGCAAACCCAGCCGCAGCGTGCTCAGCAGCCTCAGCAACAGCAACAACCGCAACAGCAACAGCAACAGCAACAGCCGCAGCGTGCCCAGCAGCCTCGGCAACAAGACCAACAGCAGCAACAGCCGCAGCGTGCTCAGCAGCAGCCTCAACAAGACCAACAGCAGCAACAGCCGCAGCGTGCTCAGCAGCCTCGGCAACAAGACCAACAACAGCAACAGCCGCAGCGTGCCCAGCAGCCTCGGCAACAAGAGCAACAACAGCAGCAACAGCCGCAGCGTGCTCAGCAGCAGCCTCAACAAGACCAGCAACCGCCGCGGCAACAACAGCAGCGCGTTCAACAGCAGCAGGTTCAACAACAACAGCAGCGCGCGCAACAGCCTCAGCAACAACCTCAGCGCGCTCAGCAACAACAGCCACCGCAACGCACGCAGCAGGAGGCGCGAGCGTGGCAGCAGCAGCGGGGATGGGTACAACAGGGCGGCGGCTGGCAGGGCCACGACACCTGGCAGCAAGACCGCGCCCAACGGTGGTCCTCAGACCATCGCAGCTGGGCGCAGCGCGGAGGCTACGGGGGTTCCTACGTCTCTCAGAACGCGTTCAGTCTCTATTTCGGCAACCAGCACTCCTTCCGCATTCGCTCACAACCAGTTATGTATCTGGGGTACCCGCGTTTCGAGTACAGCGGATATTCGTTTCTACTGGTGGATCCATGGCCGGAATACTGGTCCGACAACTGGTACGACGCCGATGACCTTTACATCGACTACGACGATGGCTACTACCTTTACAACCGCAGCTATCCTCAAGTCCGGCTGGCGGTCATGATCACGCTGTAGGTAACGCTCCCTCGCGGTCGCGGCTCGGTAAGCTCTGTGTAATTTAAAGATCGCTGCGGGAGATGCCCAGCTTCTTCATCATGGCGTTCAAGGTCGTCCGTGGCAGCCCGAGACGATTGGCCGTGGCGCTGACCACGCCCCCGGTCTCGCGGAATATGCGCAGGATGTGATCGCGCTCCACGTCCTCGAGCGTAGAGTTGCCGCCGGTCTCCGGGGAGTCAGCCCGCAATTCCGCCAGGGGCGCGCGTAGGCTGGGGCCTCGGGACAGAATCACGGACCGCTCAATGAAGTTCTCGAGCTCGCGTACATTCCCCGGCCAAGACCAACTCACCAACGCTTTCATCGTCTCCGACGGGATCTTGTCGATGGTTCGATCCATTTTTGCGGCGTACTTTTTGGTGAAGTGGCGCGCCAGGACGGGTATGTCCTCGGTATGGTCTCGCAGCGGAGGCGTAATGATGGGGAAAACCTTCAACCGGTAATACAGGTCGCTGCGGAAAAGCTTATCCCCCATCATCTGGGTCAGATTCCGGTTGGTGGCCGCCACTAGACGGACGTCGATGGGGATGGTTTTGGTGCCGCCCAATCGCTCAAAGGACTTCTCCTGCAAAGCGCGCAGCAACTTGGGCTGCAGATCCAAGGGAATGTCGCCCACTTCATCGAGGAACAGAGTCCCGCGATGGGCCATTTCAAAGCGACCAATCTTTTGCCCCAGGGCGCCGGTGAAGGCGCCTCTCTCATAGCCAAACAGCTCGCTTTCGAGCAGCCCGGTGGGAATGGCCGCGCAGTTCAAGCTGATGAAAGGAAGATTCCGCCGCGGACTCATGCGGTGGATAGCGCGCGCAATCAACTCCTTGCCGGTCCCGGTTTCGCCCAGGATCAACACGGTCGCATCGGTCGGCGCCACCACTTCCACCTGCCCCATGACCCGCTTCATGGCTGTGCTGTTTCCTACAATCTCCTCAAAGTTGTGTGTGATCTCTATGACTTCTTCGTCAACACTCTCCGACCGGTCACGCTCCCTGAGATCCTGCACGAAGGTGATCCATCGGAACGGCGAAAGCTTCAAGACGGCCGTGGCAACCAGAACCGGGACCCGTGTTCCGTCCTTGCGGATCAACTCTTTTTCAAAGGGCGTGCAAGCCCCGAACCGCAATCCTTCTTCGTGCGCCAGCTCGTCCAGACCAAGATATTCCGGCGGAGTCAGATCGGGCCAATGCAGCCGGCCAGCTTCCAAATCCTCGCGGCTGTAGCCGACGATTTCAAGAAATGCGTCGTTGGCCTCCGGAATTCTGTCAAACTCACCGGAAACGATGCCGGCGATGGTCGATTCCGCGGGGATCGGCCGGAGACGCGCGCGGCGGCGCCGCAACTTTTCGTCTCTCTCGTGACGGTCGCTA